>MDSX01003171.1_pt1 | contig 26146 bp, 45 predicted proteins | sample 811141 | NCBI WGS metagenome assembly MDSX01 (sample SAMN05326642, study PRJNA326480) | marine metagenome | isolation source: seawater | place: Atlantic Ocean: South East | collected 2010
AAAGTTAAGTTAAGTTAAGTTAAGTACACTTTTATCATTTATTATTTTATATTCGGATTCATTTTAATATTTTTTATCTATATATATACATTATGCTATTAAATCTTTATAAATTATTAAATTTGATTTCTATAATATTATTTTTTATTATGCCAAAGAAAAAATATTTTCCAGAATCATGGTATTATAAAAGTTTTTTAGTTATACTTATAACATTTTTATATTAAATTTGTCTAATAATAAAATTACAAATATATATATTATTCCACTTTTAATATTTTTAAATATTATATTTTTGCTTTATATTCAATATACTATAGATAAAAATAATTATATATCTTATTTTTTGATATTATGCCTACTATTTACATTTCCTTTTAAAAGTCTTAGAATGAAAAAAGGTATTATGATAAATCCTAATAAAAAATGGATTATATTTCATGTAATTATATTATCTATTTGGTATATATTGTTGCCCAGTAAATCAACTGCGCTTTATTAATAAAATATTTAACGATATATTTGATGAGTAATTTATAAAATTATTTCTTTTTGCTAATATAAAATTCTTTATATATTTCCGCATTTTCCAAATCACTACAATCTTCATTTATTACTAATGCGCCAACAGTCGCAAATTTATATAAACCATGTTTTTTATTTACATGATAATCTTCTATCACGTAATAATCTATTTTAATATTTTTTCTATTTTCAAAATATTCATCTAAATTAATATTTGAAAAATTAACTTCTATATTATTATTCCATTCATATCTATCATAATTAACAATAAATAATGATACCCAAATCGCATAATATGGACGCTCTTTTAGTGTTTTTTTATAAAATATTTCTCTACTATAATTTATAATTTTTGTTAATTTATTATTATTTTTAAATATATCTTCAATTATTTCCCAAAACAAATAAACTCCATCACTTCTCCTATATCTTTTTCCATATTTTCCTTCCAATATATACATTTTATTGAATATATCTATCATTTTGATATCACGATTTTCAATAAAATGTATTAATTGTTCGCCCAATTTTAACAATTCTTCGCTATCACCTTTTTTTCTATATTTATTTACATTATTTATTTGAATTGATTCAAAATCATATTTTTCACTATTATATCTCCACCAATTATTCGCATAACTACAAATACGTCCTCTTTTACATGTTTTACTCAATTCTATAAAATTTAATACTTTTTCTACCTTTTCTTCCCAAATATCTGTATTTTCTATTTGTTCTAGAATTTCAATTAATACAACAATTTTATTAAATTCATTCACAGGAATTTCCTCAAATATTAATATTTTTAATCTATTTATCACATTACTCATCAATGACTCACTTTTTAAACCAAAAATCATCATTTCTATCACACACCATTCATATTTATCATTTATACTTCTTCTATAATATTTACAAATACCACTTTTTAATACACAGCTATTTCTTCCCCAATAACTACTGTTATTAAACATACCACATTTCATATTATCTACTCTCGTGTTGTCCAACATGTTTTTACCAAAAATAATAAAAAATGTTTGTTCAATTTTATTATTTTAATCTTCTAACAAAAATAATTAAATATATCTTGTCCTTTATAATAAGCAATGGACCTCAAACCAGTTTATAAATTTATAAGTAGTTATTCTCTATCAAACGGTGATGAAGATAAACTAACGCAAATAGAAACTGAACTTATAGATGAATATAACGAAATAACATTGCCTTATAGAGATATATTTTTAAAAATAGACAAATTGAGAAAAGATATTCGTAAATACAAAATAAATAATTGCGATCATGAATTTGAGCGATTTTGCGAATATCATAATGAGAGATATTATATATGTAAAAAATGTAATTATGAAAAACAATAAAATTGAATATTTTATTTTATTATTTATTTATAAAACATGCCATGATAGCAAGATATAAAAAAGAAATAACACATAATGAATTATGGTTTAATTTAAGTATATTTGAAAGATATATTGTTTTAGATTCGTGGATTAAAATAAAAGATAAAAAACAAAAACAAATGATTTATTGTAATCCTAGATATTTAACTTAGATGTTGTAATTTTAGCAAATTTTATTAAACGTTTACGTGTTTTGTTATCTAAATGTCTCCATATTAATGGAAATTTCTTGTGAAGTACTTCAGCCGGCACTTGATTTTTTTGCGCCTTTGATAATAACTTTTTTTTACTTTTACATTTAAGATTTTTAGATAAATTACAATAACACCAATTCTTTGAAGATGAATTTTTACCAACACAATAAACTGGTCTACAACCATCTTTACAATCTCCGCATTTTACGCGCTCACACTTTTTTTTTGTTATGTTTTTTGACCTTGGCATATTATATTATAATTATATATTATTTAAAATTAAATAAATTTTTTATAATTTTCTATTATAGAAAACTGAATAAAACAAATCATACGAAAAGTGCGGGACAATTGCATTAAATTTTATAAGAAAAAACCAAGATTATATTAATTTTATAAAAAATTATGATAATCCAAGAGGATTTACATATAGTAGGAGTGATATTTTAGACAAAATTAGTAATGTTATTGAAAATCATCATTGTAGTAAAACAATAGCATTTGTTAATTGTATGAATAATTGTCGCGATAAATTAAAATCAGAAAAATAAACAATATATGAGATTTAATTAATATCTATTTTCATCCAATCATTCGTATTATTATCTATAATATCAATATCAATATCAATATTATTATTATTATAATATAATAAAACATCGTTACTTGCATAAATAAAATTTTGTTTTATTTTGTTTAATTTTTTATTATAAATATTATTATTAGTACTTGGAACAACAACCATTTTTTTCATAAATTTATTGCCTACAAAAAACATTTCAGGAATATTAATTGCGAGAACACCATTTTTACTTAATGTAACATTTACATTATTTTTATTCAATTTTGGAAATATTCCTGGATATTTTTTAAAAACTTCTTCTTTACTCATAAATACATTTTCATTCATAAAATCTTCTATATTTCTAATATTATTAATATATTCATTTTTATTAAAATTTAAAACTACTTTACTATAATTAGACGGAACATAAACTATTTGTCTAATTATATCTATTATATTATTATAATTTATATTATTATTACCATAGTCCTTTTCTAGATATATTTGGGTTAATTCATTTTCTTTATATTGGTCTGATTTTTTTGTTTTTTCATTAAAAGTTATTTTACTATTTACTATATATAAAACATCTTCATATATACTACACATCACCAAACCATATGTGTAACTTTTATTTATTTTTGAATTACTATGTAACATTTTTATAACACCATTTATGCTTTCAATTTGAAAACAGTCAAACCCTTCATCTAATAACTGACGTTCACTTACAATTTCTATTGGAGCATATAATTGATATTTATCTACTTTACTAATTCCTTCCAAATCCCATGCTTGGATAGATCCTTTTTTTTGTTTTTCAATATTTAATCCAATAAATTTATACAAATCAACTAATTCAGTACATTCATTTATTTTATGCCACTGTAAATAAGGTTTTAGTTCTGTTATTGTATTCAATCCATCAAAATATAATAGATTAATATAATCTGACGCATATTTCTCTCTTTCTTCTAACATATATTTAAATACGTCTTTTGGATTATGCGGTTTATTTAACAAATGAACATTATTGTTATTACGATAATTAATTATATTTTGAATTGTACTCCAAACAACTCCCATATTGTATATCATAAAATAAAAAATATTTTTATAAATCAATTTTTATATTTAATTTATTTTTGTTCTAAATATTTTTTATAAAGACACACAGTTAATTTAGAATTAGATGATGGATTATTATTTTTGTCTCTAATATAAAAATATCCACCATTATCTAACCACAATACAAATCTTTTATCTCTAAATTTATTTGTAGATCGCAAGTTTTTATAAAATAACATCTTTCATTCTTTATATTAGTTAAATAATTATTTCTATTTCAATTTTTTAATTAATAATAACTTTATCAATATTCATTCCTTTACGATATACTCCGCCATATTCATCACTTTCTTTTATCCAAGTTTCTTTAATCCATTGACGAACATATTCCGGATAATCATACTTTTCCATAGTCCAATTTACATCAAGTTTTTTACAATTCGGCCAATTATCATTCATCCACTTACTTGCTTTTTCATAATCAATAATTTTTGTTTCTCTATACATTTATAATAGTTTAGATAAGTATAACACAATTTCAATTTTAACCAAAATTATATTTCGGAAATGGATCTCCATAAATATATAAATTGTTATTAAATTGTTTTAACCAAGTAAATTTTTTATTTTTTTCTATATAATAACTTGTAACTCTTGCAGCATTTTCAAAAGACAAATCTTCTTTGTATATATTTGATGTCTTTTTTAATATAATTGGATTTTTTATTATATCTTCAAATACTTTATCCATTATATTTACACTAAAAATAATTCTTTAATATTTTTTATAATTTCATTCGGAAATTTATCATACATTAATTCATTAAATATTTGCATTCCATACAATCCGTATAAATATCTATTGGTTTATAAGACAAACATTTCTTATTTGTAATATTTGGTTCAAAGGTATTTATTTTATAAAGAGTTATTTTGTGAAAATATTGACTTTTTTTCATTATATATATATATGTATATGATATTTAAATTAAATAATAAATTATTACTAGTAATATTATTATTATTGTTATTAATAAATATATTATTTGCTAACAATATATTTAAAAAAAAAAGTATAATAAATAATTATTTTGATAATGTTTACGCAATCGTTTTAGAAAAAAGAAAACAAAATGTATACAATGTATTGAGTTCTTTAAATATTGATTATCAACAGATAGATGCTTTGACTCCAGAAAATACACCTATCGACACCTTACATTGTATTGATAAAACCTCTAAATTAAATAATGGTACGAAATATTGTCACGCAAGTCATGTTGCGACTATAAAAAAATTTTTAAAATCTGGTAAAAAAAATTGCTTAATTTTAGAAGATGATATTGAATATAATTCAGAATATGATACATTGGATTTAAAAAAGACATTACAATCTATACCAAAAGACTATGATATAATATATCTTGGATATTGTTGGGATAAATGTAAAAAAATGAAATATATTAATAAACATGTAATGAAGTCTTATAGTCCGCATTGTACACATGCTTACGGATTAAGTAGAAAAGGCGCTATTAAACTTCTACAACATTTAAAACCTATTACTAATTTACCAATTGATAGAGTTTTTAGTAATTTAATTAAGAACAAATTATTAATTTCATATAGTTTAAAAATCCCAGTGTTTAATCAAAATAGAGAAGAGTTCGGAAGTTATCTTGGTAACAATGATTGTTTAGTATTATGTACATAATATTTTATTTAAACTACATAAGTTTTTATTTATTAACTATACAAAAGAAATATCTAAAGTTTGTATATATGTATGTAATCCATAATAATTTTTTAATATATTAATTTAAAAAGTTTTTATTAATGTAAATAAGATATATAATTAATATGAAGTTTTTTTTTATATTTTCGTTATTTTTATTAAAATGTGATTCTTTTTTGTTTTATTCTAATAAGAAATATAATATTATTAACGCTCGTAAAAAAAATATAGACAAAGATATTTATGATGATTATTATGATACGCCAAAAGAAATAAAAAAAGTATTTGAATATAATAAAAAACCACTATTTAAAGCAAGAACTGAAAAACAAACTAACTATTACAATGATATATGTGATGAAAATATAAAAATAGTAATCGCGTCTGGACCTGCAGGTACTGGAAAAACTCTTTTTCCCACACAACATGTTGCTACATTATTAAAAAATCCTGAAGTAAAAGTTGTATTCACTAGACCTTTAATTAGCGTAGACGAAGAACTTGGATATTTACCAGGAGACATTAATCAAAAAATGGATCCTTGGATAATTCCAATATTTGATGTATTGAGAGAATTTTATACACAAAAAGAAATTAATTATTTTATTGCCGAAAAAAAAATAGAAATAGTACCTCTCGCTTTCATGAGAGGACGAACATTTAAAAATACATTTATCATAGGTGATGAACTTCAAAACACGAGTAACAGACAATTACTTATGCTTCTTACTCGATTAGGTGAAAATAGCAAAATGGTTATAACTGGGGATATTAATCAATGTGATAACAATGAAAATGGTCTTAAGGATTTATTAAATAAAATTAATAATAATTATTGTAATATTACAGAATTAAGAAAAAAAGGTATATCGTTGATAAAATTTACAAATGATGATATACAAAGAAGTCCTATTATAGAAACTATATTAGATATTTATAAAAACTAAATAATATATTATTAATAAATTTAATAAATTGATAATTGTAAAAAATTGAATTATATTATATTTAAATATTTATAATATAAAAATGAAATTATATAAAATATTGATTATCGCTTTATCTTTAAATATTAGTCATTGTTTTAATATTATTAAAAAAACAACAATTACTTCAAACATTATAACTCAAGTTCCTGATATGAAAAAAAGAGAATTAATGAATAATATATTATTGGTGAATGTTGGGGCATCTTGCGGAACTCTTTTATATGGTTATTTATCATTCTTTATGCCATATATCGATCAAAATAGTAATAATGGAATAATAGCGACTGATAAAAATGGAGAAAATATTAATAATAATAAATGGTTAAAAGAACATTCGACAAGTAAAAGAGAATTAGTTCAAGGAATAAATGGAGATCCATATTATTTATTAATAAATGTTAATGAACATAAATTAGAAAAATATGCTTTAAACGCAATTTGTACTCATTTAGGGTGTGTTGTTCCATGGAATTCTGCTGAAAATAAATTTATGTGTCCTTGTCATGGTTCTCAATATGATTCTACTGGTAAAGTAATTCGTGGTCCTGCTCCTCGTTCTCTTGCTTTGGCCACCGTAGATATAGTAGATAATAATGTACTATTAAAAAAATGGAATGAAGAAGATTTTCGTGATAATTCTACTCCTTGGTGGATTTAAATGTCTTTAAATAATCTATTAAATCTTTTCTCTCCTTTTCTTTCTTTATTCCGGCAAAAGCCATTTTTGTACCAGGTATATATTTTTTAGGATTTTTCAAATATTCTAATAATGTATTTTCTTCCCAAATTATATTTTTATTTCTCATTGAATTTGAATATGAGTAATCTTCTTTAATTCCACATTTTTTTCCATAAAAATTATATAAATTTGGACCTTGTTTATGAGATTCTCCACTTTCTACAGTATGACATTGCGAACATTTTGTTTTAAAAATTTTAGCACCTTTTTTTACACTCATGTATAAATATATTATATAAATTTTTAAATATTTTAAATTTCTATATAATTATTCGAAGTATCTAATAAAAATACATAATACTTATCGTTCACATAAATAGTTTTATATTTTCCAATATCCACCGCCTCTTTACTTTCATGTTTTTTTTTAGATCTACAGCAAAAAAAAAAACTAAACATTATATAATTAATGTTTAAAAAAGTATTTAACATATTTAAGATGGAAAAATCGCTTTATTCGACCGCCAAATGGCTATCTAATGACTATTTAAGACTAATTGAAATTATTCACTGTGATACACAAAGCGTTATTTACAAAAATATAATAACAGACAAAAACATTTTACAAAAAGATACACGTATTGATTTTATAAAATATTATAGTCCTGTTACACTAGATACTTCATTATATAAAGGAATTCCGATTAAATATAAAGGTCCTAAAATAGACAATTACATATTTAATTCTAAAATAAATTTTATGTAGATACTGATTCATTATTTTCTGATATTTCGGGAAATGTATATTCTATCATAAAATCATCATTTTTATTCTTCAATACTAATCCGCGTTTATTGTATAACATTACTAATATATCTTTTTTTACTTCATTTATAATATCATTATCTTCCTTGTTATGTAAATATTTATTAAAAGATTCTATAATACTTGGATACTTATTTTTATATTCATTATACCAATTTTCTAACAAAATTTCATTATAATCATACATATCATCTATTTGTTCTTTTTTGTCTTGAATTATCCAATTATTATTTTTGTATACCATCACATAATTACCTTTTATTGATGATATATAAATATTCATATTTTCAGGTTTTCCTTCATTGAAATGAACCTTTTCTATCAAATTTTTAACACAATAATTACAATCTGTTATACAATCTACATAATCATTATCTGTTAAATGACTATAATCGGTTTTATTATAATCTAAAACGGTAATGTTAAATATATTATTATTTATTGTTCCATTATTTATATTTTGAATTTGTAATTTATTTGTTAATTTGTCTATTTGTTTTTGCATTTTTTCTAATTGTTTATCTTTTCCACAAATTGTCTCATTTAGTAATCGCGCCAACTCTTTTAAATCTTCATCCTTATTTTTTTTACAAGTATACTTAATGTGACGATACATCGCCTGCTTGGTTGTGAATACTTTTAGACAATATTCACATTTATGCTGACAAATATAACTTTGTTGACTTTTTGTTGACTTTTTGTTGACTTTTTGTTGATTTTGGGTTGACTTTTTATGTTTGTTTGTATTCATGTGTTTTTTAAAATGTGTCTTAATATGTGTATTATAATTACAGCATTCACAGTAATAGTTTTTCATTATAATATATATCATTATTTTTTTATATCAAAAAAATATAACTTTTTATATAACTTTTTTTATAACTTTATAACTTTTTTTTATTTTAATAAAATAATAGCATGAATTATGAAAATAAAAATATAAAAAAAAAATATAACTTTTCTTACCATAAAATAAAAAAGTCAACCCTAAAACACACTTTTTTTTTGAGGGGGGGGGAGCAACCTAAAAAATTTATTGAAAATTTGAAAATTTACAAAAAAAAAAAGTTAACAAAATATGGGGAAATTTACCTTTTATTTTAAAATCCTATAATTTATTTTCTAAGAAAATTTTGAATGCATTCTTTATAATATACATCAAACAAGGGTATACCAACTAGTTTTAATATTGTTTGATATAAGTATTTCCTTGTTTTTTATATATTTTATTTATTGAAATCCACTTATTATCGACTTTATTCCAGATTTTACACTCTTTCCAAACATCCTCGGCACTACGTTTCATAATAGGATTTATAGTTTTTTTATGATCTTTACACCAATTTCCCAAACTTCTGTAAGTTTTATTATTGTACAAAAAGCGATTGTTTGTTTTATCATAAATGCAGCAAATAGTGCTATTTGAACCATCTTCAAAGTTAATTTTATGATAAATTTTTTCTTTATCTTTAAAACACAAATTATTAAATGGATCATCATCATACATCCGAGTATGTGTTCCACCGCCGCACGTATTTTCAATGACTTTAAACATGTTGTATATGATATAATTAATCAAATAAAACTCATTCAATTTTATTTGATATAATTTATTGAAAAAAAATTGAACTTATATTTTTAATTCAATTAAATTTACAAAAAAAAGTCAATAGAAATAATAAAATGGAAAAAGAGATGTTTCCATCAAACGTATGTGCAGAAATGTTACATTCTCTGCGTAATCACGATCTTAAACACGTAAGTTATGATATATATTCATGGAAAAATAGAATAAGAATATGGGAAGAGTTGCGTCCGTTAAATATTGGAAAAATAAATTATGGAACAAGTGATGCCCCTTTTATAATTCGTAGAACAAAAATTCCAAGAAGTGAATTAAGAGAATTATCTTGGGTATTACAAGAAAAAATATTAAAAAAATAAAAATATTTTATAATAATGATAAATATTTTGTAATAATTGGAACATCATCACCAAAAATACTTTTTGATATTATAATTGCCTTTTCTAAATCCTTTTCAGTCGCCTTTGCGCCACAATCTTCATGTACTGTTAAAATTACTCTTTGAGGATTATGTAATTTTTTCGCAACAATAAGATGTTCTTCAAGTTGCGCAAAATTCCCAGCACCACCTTTTATTGATACTAAATCATAATCGCCGTAATCCAAATTATTATCTAATATAACTTTACGAACAGAATCTTGAAATCTATAATCCATGCAACATACGACAATTGCTTTAATAGTCATATTTTAAATAATAATTATTATTTAAATTTATTTATTATTATTTTTAATAGTATTTTTTATATTAAAACACATAGGATTCATAAAATATATTTTTCTATAATTACTACTACTCTTTAAATTATTAATATTACTATTCCAGGTTGATATAATAATATTTTGTTCTTCGGGTTTATAAAACCATAAATCGTCTTCGTATACAGTACATACTTTGTCTATTAATCTATTCATTTTACTCTTTAATATAAATATATTTTATTTTTCAATTTTTATATTGTGAATATGGTCTATGGTAACTCTAAATGCATAATCTTTAACTAAAGCGCCTTGTATTAATACTTTATCATATTTATTATTTTGAATTGCGCGATAAATAGATTTTACTCGTATATAATTATCTTTTGGAATATAACAATTAATAACAAATATAATATTTGGATCAATAGACCAAATAGTATCAATAGCGTGACTAAGTTCTTGACTGTAAATATTTTCATACGGTCCATGAATAAATGCTTTTATCGCAATAGTTTCATCTATTTTAATAATTTTAACAGGTTTATCACATATTATTTCACTTTGGTCTTTTATAAGTTGAATAATCCGTTTATATGATCTGTTATCATCGTATCTTCCTCTATTATTTATAGAAAAACAATTATCAATACCACATTCTTTATGTCTATCTAACAATGTTTTACAATAATGTAAATTATTACTAGAATCATAATACATATCGTAGTAATCACTATCTAATTGATGATAAATATCTAAAATAGGTGATTCATTATTTAATGGATACAAAGGTCCACCCTTACATTTTGAACCTTTATATGAAATTTTTCCATTTAAGTTTTGTCCATATATAGATAAATCATAATTGCTAATATTAATTTTTTTTTTAATAGAAATAAAATCACATTCTTCTATAGTAAATCTAGAATAAATATTATGATTGTCTAAATATTTTTTTAATGTAATACATTTGATAATATATTCAATACGATCATCTTTACTTAATTCTTTATACCATTCAATGGGGAATTCTTCATTATTGTGAGTTCTAGAAACAATATTATAATAAACAATCTTATCATTGTAATCAATTACAGGTTGTAAAGAAAGATATATAGTTTTGTCGGATAAATCAGAATATTTATTTTTTTCTAAATTATCTTTAACAATAATTAAATCTTTTAAATTACCTTTTAAAAAATTTAAATTATTATTATCATTAATGTCTATAACATTTGTTTTAACAATGTGTGTATTCATTTGAATAAATTTTATAAAATATGTTTAAGTAGATTTTATTTTTTATTAATAATTTTTTCAACATCTACCCTTTTAAGTGCGGTTAATACTGCTTTATATATTGCTTTCATGATTTTTTTTTCAGTTTTTTCATTAATAATGGGTATATCAATATTTTCATTTAATTCTTTAATTAATAGTTTTTCAATTTCATCATCATCAAGTAAATCTAAATAATTATTAAAATTTTCTTTAAGAGTTTCTTTTAATTTTTCGTTCATGTATATATATTGTATTATATTTTTATAATTGGTATTCTAATATGTAATTTGTTTATAAGTTCTACATTATTTTTATAATCATTTATATAATAAATTTTTTTAACACCTGCCTGTACTAATGTTTTTACACAATTTATACAAGGATAATGAGTTATATATGCAATAGAATCATTACAATTAACGCCTCTTTTTGCGCAATCAATAATGGCGTTAATTTCAGCATGAATAGTTGCTATCTCATGTCCATTTTCAATAACAGATATATGCGGATGATTTGCTAAAAAACCATTATATCCTTGTGATATAATACGGTTGTCTTTGACTAAAATACATCCTACATGTAATCTAGTACACGGCGATCTTTCAGCAGTACATAATACAATATTTTTAAAATATTCATTCCAATCCGGTCTAACGTTATCTATTCTAGATTGGATATATGCCATATATTATATATATAGCATTTTTTATATTAGTTATAAATAATTTATTGTTCTTCTCCTTTTAATGCACCAGGTATAGTCATTTTAAGTATAAAAATTTCTACAATCTCGTAAAATTCTTGAAAACTCATATATATATAAAATTGAAATATATTTATTTTTTATTTTATACTAAAATAATGACGAAAGAATTTTACATACCTCGCGAAATATTATCTCATATAATTTCATTTTACCCGTGTAGATATTTAAAACCACCACATTATAAAGCATATCTAAAAGATAATATAGTAACAAATTATGTAATAGAAAAAGAGTATATAATAGAGGAAGATAGAATGATGATGATTGTTCCAAATGAATTGATCCAACCATCGCAAGATCTTACAATAAATTTATTAACGAATATTATAGATGAATATGGAAGTAAAACGAGAACAGCATGCTATAATAATTCGGTTATGGATTATATTAAAGTATGGAGAAGTATGTATTAACTAAATTTCAACCTTATAAAATGTTAAATCGTGATCGTAATATAATTTTGTAATAAATTGTCCAGGATCACCCCACCATTCATTTGGAGGTATTAGTGACAAATATATATCTTTTTTTTTATATAAATAATAATATGTTCCTGGAGTTTTTTTAAAATTACATTCGATATTAGAAATATCTATATTAAATTTATGATGTTTTAAAATATTATTTGCTTCACTTTTTAAGATACTTATTTGTTTTGATATCATTTCTAATTTTGAATAAGTTAAATAATCGTTTTTTATTGATTGTATTAATCTATCATTATTATTTTCTTCTAAATTAATCATTTTAAAGAGATTTTTTAATGTATTTTTGTCTAAATTAGATAAAGCCATAATTATATATTAACTTAATTTTTAAGTTTTAAGTTAATATATTTATCGTTTTCCTTTTTTGGCGGTTTTTCTTTTTTTAGTTTTACTCGTTTTTCTTTTTTTAGCGTAATTTTTAGATTTGTTCATTTTTTTTTTAACAACTTTAGTTTTTCTTTTTTTTCCCCCACCTTCATAAATGCCTTCTTCGTTATTAGTGTTAGTCCCCATTTATAATATAAAAGAAGAAAAAAAAATATTAAAATATTAATTTTATAGAAGATATATCAATAATTTTAATACAAGAAATTAAAGTTAATCCAAAAAACAATGAATAAAATAGTATTCCTACATTACTTATATTTCCCATTTCTGTTTTTAAATACGAACCAAATATTTGCGCCAATATATTTATTATGTATACTTTGAATTTTTTGTCCATAAATATAAAAAAAATGATTGTTGATAAGATAACAATCTTATATTCAATTGTTAAAATATCAGTTGTTTCTTTATTTTTATTTTCAGTATTTGGTGATTTATTTTCCATATTTTGTACGGAATCATCAAATGTTACATTTTTATTATTATTATTATTATTTATCTGAATTTCGCTATCAAGTGTAATATTATCACAATTAATAGGTATTTTTTCTACAATTTCGTCATTATTTGTATTAATTGGAATATTATTTTGTACAGGTAAATCATCGATATTAGTAGTATCAATATCCATTATAAATATTTCAAGAACATATATTTATAGATATAACTAATTATTTATAAATATATTTTTTCTTTTTCATCATTATTTCTACATTGAGAAATAACTTCTGTTGCTTTATAACATTTGTCATTATATTTTATTTGTTTTTTTTTAGACATATCGGGTCCTTTATAAACAATACAAGATCTACTATCGCAACTCATTTTAAATAGTCCCGCAATTCCTAAACCCATGATGATTGATATAATTTTCATTCCTGTTTCAGATTTAAAAAATACGTCAGCATTGATTCTCTTTGGCATAATATATATATTAAAATATTAATAATTTATTTTAATGTCTACATAATCTTTTTCATTTTCTGAGCAATCTATTTCTCGTAAATCAAAATTAAAACAATTATTACTTTTATCAACATAAACATATTTATCTACATTATCCGGCGTAGGATATAAAATAATTACTTTTTTATAATCTTCTGTTAAATAAATATATAAAACTCCTATAGAAAAACTAATTAAAAAATATTTAAAATTAAATAATTTCAATAACTTATTATACATTCTATATAATGTAATTATATTAAATAATCATAGAGGCATCTTTCGCAATTCCGCAAATTCCTTCGCTATCAGTATTATCATTTCTTAAAAATCTTATATAACCATCTTCCCCCCAATCTTTACCCCATGAATTTTTTATAATCCAATATTTTGTATCATATTCAACGCCATAACCGACCAATAAAACGCCATGATCTAGTTCTGTTCCGCAATTATCGCTATCTAAAATCCCGCTATTATAAAACTGAAATACCTTTGTATCTGCTTCAATACTTACAGATAAAGGTCTTTTAAAAACGGCTTCTTTTAACGCTAGTTCATTATTAGCAGGAACATCATAACATTCATCAAAATGAGCAATTCTTTCGCACATTTTGTCTAAATTATTACAGGATTCACTAATAGCTTTATACTCAATATCATCGTATGAGCATACGCCATTATCAATTGAAAATTGAAATGCGTTATCCATAAGACCACCATTACAAGCAAAATTGCCGTATTTTCTAGAACAATCCATCAATTGTTGTTCACTTAAATTTCTTAACGTGTTTGTATTTATTGCTAAAGTGCCTTCCATTGCTCCAATTGCGCTAAACGCCCAGCAACTTCCACATTTACCTTGATCTTTTACCGAAGTTACGGCATCATGTTTTCTCCAGTCCCATTCTTCAGGTAAAGATATATTTTCAAAGACATATTCTTTACAGTTATTTTTAGATTCTTTTCTCCACAATCCTTTACTAAATAATTCCATTTCTTCGATTGTATCATTGATAAATTTATTTTCTTTAAATAATACTCTATTATTACTATTTTTATTTAAATATTGTATACGTTCAGTATTTTTTTCATATATTTCTTTACCAAAAGAAAAATAAAAAAAATTTGTAAAAAGAGTTACAATAGTTAGTATTTTCATAATATTAATATAATAATATAATTTTTTTAAATATGTTATATTATTTATTTTGTATTATATCAATATTATCAATATTATTTTCGATTGTTGTTAACCCTCTATAATAATTTTTATTTTTTGGACTTTTATAAATAATATTTTCGGGATCTAAAAGAATATCAGGTATATTTGTAATATTGTTAAAGTCTACATTTTTGAAATAGTTATCATTTAATATTTGCGTAGAGGTAAACCTTTCTACATGAGGTTCTTTAATAGTCATGTTAATAAATAAATTATTTAATTCTTCGTCTGTAGTATTTAACTTTATATCAGTAAAATTAATTAAATTAAATAAATTTTTAATATCGTCATAACTATTCCATGGAAGATATAAATAATATATTTCATATAAAATAAGAGCAAGCGACCATATATCATTAGAAAAGTGTTTTATATTATAATTAATTTGTTCTGGTGACAAATATATTACAGTATGACCTGATAATGATTTGATATTTTTATTTAAATTACCTGAATAAATTGCAGAACCAAAATCAGCCAATTTGATAATTCCGGTTTTAGTTAATAGAATATTTTCTAACTTTATATCGCCGTGTATAATATTATGTTTATGTAAATAATCAATCGCAATTATTAATTGATTAAAATAATATTTTAATATAGTTAAATTTCCTAAAAAGTTTTTATTATTATGTAATAAATTATATAAATCACCACCATTAACATATTCTAATACAAGATAGAAAGAAAGTGGATCTTGAAAATGATAATTTAATTTTATAATAAAAGGATTATTAAGTTTTTGTAAAATAATTTTTTCATTTAAAATCATATTCATTTTTTTTTTACTTAAATTTGTTTTACTTATTATTTTTACAGCATGTTTTTTTTTTGTTAAATTATTTTTCATTAAAATAACATTTGCAAATCCGCCTTTTCCAATAAAACATAATGGTTCAAAATCATTAAATGTAATATTAATAGATGGTTTTGCAATATTACAATTCCATTTCTGATAAACTCTATCAGTTATTTCATTACATTCCATTAATTTACATTTTGCGTGTCTTATATCTTTTTTTATTTTTTCAAATAATTTATTTACTTTAAGAATGTCGCCTTCTAGTATTTGAATCATATTTCCGGTTTTTATATTCCAAAATAATTCTCCAGTAATATTATTTTTTAAATTATTTATATTTGATATATCTTGAATATTTTTAATCGTTTCATAATCATTATATTCATCCAACAATGTTGAGTTATAAGATAATCTTAGCATTTTGCGATTATTATCGATAATTAAAAATATTAAATAATGTTTGTTTCAATTTTTATATAAAAATAAATTATTAATATATGACATACGATCCTTCATTAGAATGTTTGGCAAAAGAAAATATATGTGAAAAAATTATTAGTCGCATTTTTACCTGGATTTCCCCATGTATTATCACTTTCTACTGAATAAATGTTTTTGATATTTTTCTAATACTTGCTTGGTATGTACTACCACCTGACCCATATTCAAAATAAACATTAATATTATTTAAATATTTATAAAATAATTTTTTATCATTTATTGATAAATGCGGTTCCATATAAATAGATATATTATAATATAAATATATTATAAATGTTTTTTTTTAAAATAAAATCTTTAAAAGATAGTGCCGGAAAAGGATGGTTTGATAAAAATGACTTGTATGTAAAAGTTACTTATAATGATGAAGTTCGGAGAACAACTACAAAATGGGATACATCAGAACCAGAATGGAATGAATCGTTTTTATTTAAATATATCAATCAAAATGATTTAAAACTAGAATTAATAGATGAAAATATATTATTGTCTCGCGAAGTATTAACTACAATAACAGTCCCTATTTATATTGGACCTATAAAGGAATTTGTATTTGAAAATATTTGTATAGAAATGGGAAATTTATTTAGTGAAAATGATAAAAAGCGCAAAGAATTAGAAAAATATTGCGAAGTTTTAAATAAGACAATAATAGATAATAATATGACTATATATTCATTACAAAATGAATATAGTAAATTAAAAGATTTAAATCTAGAATATAAAGACCAAATAAACAATATAAGAAAGATATTAAACAAAAAATAATATTAATATTAATAATGAGTTCTGTATTGTATCGTTTATTTCCTATGCGGATTTTAAGAAGAACTTGTGGGGTAAAATTTGATGAAATGGTTCCTTCAGATATTCCAAAAATTCATGGTATAGATCGTGTAATTCATGGTCCAAATAGTATATCTCCCGGCCCTGTAGATGATTCAACTGTTCCTGTAAAACGTCCTTGGTATATGCATTCAGGACAAGATGATAATTTAATGGTTTTACAAGGAACGCGATATGTAGATATATATAATCCTAATACAAAAGAAAAAGCTTCTTTTATAATTACTCCAGAAAAGGTATATAAAAATGATAAATTATACTATGATGGTCCTGCAATGGTTGTATGGCCCGCTGGTATTTTTCATAGAATTATTAGCGGCGATGAAGGAAGTATAAGTATAAATTTTGCAACAAGAACAAATAAATTTGATATAAATGATAATTTTAATATTTATGATTTAAATACGTATACAGGAGAACACCGTGTTATAAAACACGGCGATGAAGATCAACCTGATTTGAATTATGAATATCCAAACGAAGAAATAAAAGATTTATTTAAAAATAATTAATTATTATATTATAAATTAATTATTATATTATATTATAAATTAATTATAATATTATATATATAATATATACGATATGACAAACCCAAACAATAGAGGTAGTAACAGTCCGTCTGCGCCAAATAATAACAGTCCGTCTGCGCCAAAAAATAAAAACGCTGATTTCGCCATGAGCAAAGCTATCGCCGAGCTTGAGCAATTAAAAATAGAGAAGGGGCAATCAAATCATGAGAAGATTCCGCCTACAACGCCTAGAGCGACTGAGGCGGAGAAGCCGGTTGTAGCATCAGCGAGTTTTTTAAATGAGGCGGAGACGGCGGTTGTAGCATCAGCGAGTTCTTTAAATGATACAGATATTCTAAAAAGAATACGCAAACAAGAGTCTAAAACAGATCAACAAGAGTCTAAAATACAACAACTTATAGATACATATTCAAAACACTCTGAAAAATTAATTAATATATTTTCTAATAAAATAGATATAGTTAATGAAGTGGTAGATAAAATATCGAAATTAAAACAAAACCTTAAGAAATTAGAACAAGACCTTGGGAGGACTGATCAAATTGTTAAGAGTCATAATGAAAAAATATCGAATTTAAGAGAAGATGTTGATAATAATTATAAAATTACCCAAAACCATCATTATTTATTAACTGAAAAAATGCCTCATTCTGGAGGAAAAGAAGCGAGAAAGACCACTAACAACACAAACCGTAGTCGTACTCGTAGTAGTACTCGTAGTCGTACTCGTACTCGTAAATTTCGGAAAATTAAAAATAAAAATTAATTTATTATATATTTATAGTATATATGAGCAATTTCTCTAAACCTAATAATAATACAAGAAGATCAACAACTAGATCAGGAGCAAGGTCCATGTCTAGATCAATATCCAAATCAATAAATAGTTTAAAATCTAAAAAACAAGAATTTAATGTTAAATATGATAGTTTACGTAAGAAACACATTACAAAAGAATATGCTTTAGAGTTAGTCGAGAGTTCAATTACTGATTATAATAAATTAGTAGATGATTATAATAAATTAGTTAAAAAAAATGAAGAATTAAAGGACAATTTAAATAAAATGAAAAATAAATTAAGAGTGTTTCATAAATTGAATACAGAATGGATAAATGAAGTAAATATTCAATTTAAAAAATATTTTAATGCATGGAAATCAGATATGGCCCGTAAAATAAAACTTTAATAATAAAATAAAAAATATTTTTTATTTTATTATTTTTATTATTTTATTATTTTTATTATTTTTATTTAAAGAAGACAACCTCCGCTTTGTGCGCGAGTGATTCCAGTAGTTCCGGTTGAACCAAATCCGCCAGTACCGCGTTCTGTCTGGGACAACATTAGATCATTTTCAACAAGGATTACCTTGAATGGTTTTAGAGTAGGACCACAAATTTGTACTAGTCTTTGAAATTTATCACACTTAACATATTCTTCATCGGTGTTTACAACATCAAATGCTCCTTGAATAAATCCACGATAACCGCTATCGATAATTCCAACATTATTTGCTAGTCTCAAATTAGTTTTTGAAATACTTGAACGCGGATAAACATAAAACGCGGATGGTTCATTATTATATAGCATTTCGCATTTAATCTTGAAATCAACTTTACTAACTTTATTATTGAAAAAAGTCAATTCATCGGGTACATAAATATCAAAACCACTATCTTTGTAAGGATTATAAAGTGTCGCATTATGTTTTTCAACGGCTTCGTTATAAATATTTCTTAGTTCTTGATTGTTGATATCAACGTACAAACGCAAAACAAATTCAGTATTAGTAGAAGTAAGATCCATGGAAGCCATTGTTGTATACCATAATATGTATCAATAATTTTAAATCAATTTTTATTTTATTATATTTTATATATAATGCATGAATTCTTTTTATTATTAGTATTATTGGGTATTCTAGATAGTATTTATTTTACAATTTTTGGAAATTATTTTTTAAATATTTTAAAACGCGTTCAAAAAACAAATATAAAGATTAACTATTTAGGTTTAGTAGTTTGTTATATAGTATTAGCGCTATCAATATATTATTTTGGATTTATAAAAAAAATAAGTGAATTTGATATGTTTTTGTTAGGTTTTTTTATTTACTCAATATATGAATTGGTAAATTATGCAACTTTTAATAATTGGACTATAAAAATGGTGGTAATTGATTCTTTATGGGGAGGAATACTATACTATTCTGTATATAAAATTGTAAAAAATGTTAATATTATAAATAAATAATATTATTATAAATATGTATATATTAATTATTTAAAAATTGAAAATATATTTAAATAATTAAAGTTAATATTAGAATGGCGCACAATAAGGATATCAACTTTATTGACCTATTTTGCGGAATAGGAGGATTTCATCAAGCGCTTACAAAGCTAGGGTGTAATTGTATTCTAGCATGTGATATAGATAAGGCGTGTAGAGAAAACTACAAATTAAATTATAATATAGAACCTCATCCTGATGTACGAAAAATAAATCCAAATGATATTAATGAAAAAGTTGATATTATCTGCGGTGGATTTCCTTGCCAAACATTTTCAAATGCCGGAAAGAAAAAGATGTTTGATGATGATCGTGGATTACTATTTGACGAAATCATTCGAATTGCAAATGTAACTAAACCAAAATTCATGTTTTTAGAAAATGTAAAACATATTTTAAAAGTGGGAGATGGTAAAGTTATAGAATATATTAAAAAAAAATTATATGAGAATAATTATCATCTACAGTTATTTGAAATTTCACCTCATCATTATGGAGTTCCGCAACAAAGAGATCGTGTATATTTTGTATGTGTCAGAAAAGATATTTATAATAATAAAGATATTATTCTACCTCCAAAGATAAAAGATTATAATTTTGAAACTTTTCTTGATAAAAAAGATGAAATAGATGAAAAATATTTTATAAAAGGTGATATATTGGAGTGTTTGAATGCGTGGGAAGAAATGATAAAGATTTTTCCCGAAGGAGAAAAAATATCCCCTGTTATAATGATTAATGAACACTATAATAATCACACACAAGAAGATTTTGAAGGTTATGCTAAATGGAGAAAAGAATATATAACAGCAAACAAACCTCTTATTGCTAAATATAAACCTCAATGGGACGACTGGTATGAAAAACACAAAAATATTTTACAAAAAAGAGAAATATACGGAAAATTGGAATGGCAAGCGGGTAAAATAAAAGAAAATGATAGCATATTTAATTATTTTATTCAAATAAGACAGTCTGGTATTAGAGTTAAAAGAGCGCATCATTTTCCAACATTGGTCGCAATTTCTCAAATTCCAATATATGGTAAAGAAAAAAGATATATTACTCCAAGAGAATGTGCACGATTACAATCATTTCCGGAAAGTTTTAAACTTGCCGAACAAGATAAACATTCTTATAAACAATTTGGTAACGCGGTAAATGTTAGTAATGTACATACCGTAATTAAAACAACCTTTGATCATTATAATGTCTAAAAAGTATTATTTATTATAATTCTGAATAGTGTATATGCAAAAATCCTAGTAAAATAATATGAATTAATAAAATTATTTTATTTTAACATTAAAAATCTATTTGTGACATTTATTTTTTATCAATATAATAATGCTCTAGTACTATATTATATAAATTATAATTTAAAAATATTAATTTATCTTCTCTCTATTAAATAATTTAATTAAACCGTAAAACCAATTTATGTTTAATGATAAAAATATTAATGAAAATAATTTAACAATATAGTTTATATTTTTTATTTTATAAGTTAAATATAGATTATTTAATATTCTAAATAAAAAAAATGAAAATAATGAAAGACAACTATTTATTTTAAATAAATTCGTGTTTTGTTTTTTTTTATGATATAATAACCAGTTATAATCCAAAATAGGTACAGTAAATTCAAATAAGTAAGATTGTGATATAATATATGAATTACTAGGTATTATAACCAACGGGCCGATTGTTAGTAATATATGATGTAAAACAGTCGGCAAATAACCTTTTTTAAAAATATTATAATTTTTTGTAACAATCATAGCATCAAATAAAGCAAATCCCGAACTCATTGGTATATGATTTGCCCATATATTATAATCAATTCCATTAATCAAATACAAAGAAGAATAAATACAACATAGTATTGCATGAATAGAACTAATTATCCGCGTTTTTGCTTCAATTGCTTTTGTTTCATTTAAATCATTTAATCCTAATTTTTTTTTATTATTTAAATAATTAATATACATATAAGAACCATACCACATAACAAAATATTTACCTGTATTAAAAAAATATAAATGATAATCTATTGTATTCTCATTTGTTAAAATGTTATCATACATGATTATATAATGTATATATACTAATATTTAAATTATTATGTAAATTTAAAAATTATCTTAACACACTTATACTATATGTAGAATATTATTATTAAAATATAATTGAAATGCCGTATATAAAATGTAACTATTTGAATTGTTCACCTACTTGAAAAATTAAAATAGTTAGTTATAGTATACATGATAAAAAAAAAAACTAAATATATAATTTCACTATTAGTATTAATTTATATATCCAAATTATTAATAACAAGGTACAAAAAAAATTCTAAATTAATATTACCATTAACACTTTCTTTAACTAAAAGGGAAGAACAAGATTTATATTATTTATTTGATACTTTTCAAAAGTTAAAGATAGAGTATTTTATTGCTTTTGGTACTTTAATTGGAGCATTACGTCATAAAGATAGAATGCCTTGGGATGATGATATAGATATATTAGTTAATAATGAAGATATGTTAATGTATTTAAAAGATAAAAAAAAAATGGAAAGACATAAACCCGAAAATATTTATTTTATTAATAAAAATGTAGTTTTATTACATAAAGAATGGGGTATGCCTTATAAATTATATAGATATGAGAATAATAAAATAATAAGATTCCCTTTCATAGATATAAATACTTATTTGATAAAAAATGATATGATATGGGTAGATCCAGAACAGTTGAAGCATGGACATATACATTCGTTTTCAGAAAAGATTGATGATATTTTCCCCCTTCAACTAACTACGTTTAATAAATTTATTGTTCCAATACCAGTAAATTCAGGTGAAATATTAAAAAGACAATATGGTAATGATGTGTTACAAAATTATAAAATTACATATAATCATAAACAGACCAAAGAAGAATATTATGAGAATATAAACGCAAGTGATAAAATATATTATGAAGGACCAATGGAAAATTACTATATAATAATTAATTTTATTTTAGAAAAAAGACAATCCTTTCCTATAAAATATATAAAAAATGATTTCATTGCTTTTAGAGTAGTTTCTTTATTTTATAAATTACCCACGTTATAAATGAGAACATCTGAGATAAGGGGACATTTAAAATCCCAAAAGGGTTACTAGTTGTATGGCGTACTGTTGGTACTAAACAAAAATCAATTTGACTGGTTCCTCAATAATAACAAAAACACTTCGCGTCAGTCCAAGGCGTATTCATTTATAAATAAATGTTATTTTATGGTTAAATATTGTAAATTTATAATGGAAAATAATGAATCAAAAAATAAAATTAAATTTGATAAATTCTATTTGTAAAACTGTCTTATTATTATAGAATATAATGGAAATAATGTTGGTAAAAAAATAAAAAATAATATATTTAATATTATATATGCATAATTACTTTCCGACCCACCCGTTTGCTTGAAAATATATTCAATTTTTTCACTTATATAAGGCATAATAAACGCCCAATTTTGTTCATGCGGGGTTTTATGATTTGGGTCGTGATGTATGCGATGATAAAGCGGAGAGGGTAATAATCCAATATTACGCATTAAATAACATACGCGGTCAGTAGGATAATGATGGGTTTCGGCATGACAAGATACGTGATTTCTGATACTTATATAAGCCCAGAAATATAATATTTGTGAAAAAATTAATATCTGCATAGTAAATTTATTTTTTTCTATAAAAAAAACAATCAATGCTGAAATCATTAATGGTGTTAGTATAACTACGATTGGTTTTACTCCTGTAAATGGAATATTACCTGGTAATTTCGGCGCATTTTCCGTTTCATATAGTACATTTGTAGGATTATCGTGATGATGTTGAAATGATATAGCATGAACTCTTATTAAAGGTATTATATGCATTAAACTTCGTTTATTGTCTAACATAGTATGTTGCGTCCAAGAAAATATAATACTGTATAGCGTTGATAATAAAAAAAGTAATATAATAATTATTACATTTGGTAAAAGATTATGAAAATATAATAATATTAATATAGACAAATACAATAATAAACGGTCAGTGATAAATGGGGTTCTTAATTCATTTATTTCTTCTTTGTTAAGTGTTTTTTTTATTAACATTATAAATATATAAATATATAAAATTAAATTTGATAAATTCTATTTTTTATATTTCTAATATATCTATTTGTCTCCTGTATTTCCATACACGAAAAGTCTATAATAATTATATTATCAAAATCTTTTTTTAGTTTTTTAATAATATCACTTGTAGAAATAACTAATTCTTCATTATATATATTTGCTAATTCAGATCTTTTAAAAATTGATTGTAAAGTGCCTTGTTTATTTATATATAGAATTTTATTATCATATCCGGTATGGTAATCATTTTCATTTTTGTATATTTCATATATTTTATCATAAATTAAAGTAGATGTATCATAATACATGTGACTCAAATCATGATAATAATTCAAAAAGAATTCATCAATAGGAAAATTATCGTTATATTTAAAATGATTTTTAATTTGTTGTAATGATTTATTTTTATATAAATTATATGATGAATCATTTTCTTTCAAAATAGTTATAATATAATTTGTTATAATATCAATATTATTTATAATATTATATGTTATAAAATATAATATGAGATTTATCATATAATGAATATTTTTTGAAAATGTATAATTAATTATTCCTGGTCTTACTGCATTAATTTTTCGAATATTTACGTTTTCTAAAATATTAGAATCAATATTTATTTTTTTATTACATGTTCCGTGACACGTAATAAAAACGTAAGTAGTATTCATTATAATGTTAAATTTATTGTGTATAATACATATATTATTATATACATTTCAATTTTTTAAAAATTGAATGTAGATAAATTTTATATTTTATAGATAGATAATATGAATAAAAACCTCGCACCGCTAGATAATGAAGGCAAACCAGTAAAAGACGCCAGTACTATTATTCAAGCACTAGCAGATCAGTTGAGCATCGTTCGTAAATATGATAAAGTTACAGATAGAACAACTTTTGAAGTTGAATTTCCTCCATGGTTAAAAAGAAATTATTCTGACGATACTGTAAAACAATTAGTTTCTCATATGACCCCGGTAATCGAGCAAGTTATGTCTGAAAGTGTAAATAAAAAATGTCTAGATGTATCTGTTGAAGGAGTCAAAGGAATGGGAATTCGACATGGTGCAGCTGGTGAATGGTAGTGTGTGAATTAATGTAAAATAAATAATAAAAAATTGAAATCTAAAAATATTTTTTATTATTATATAAAAATGTTTTTCCCCGATGAAGTATTTAACAACATATTAAGTTATTTTCATACATTTTATTATAGAAAACCATTACATTACAAAGCAATTATAGATGATGAAACATTTAGTCACAGAAATAAAGTTTCTAGAAGATGGAATAACAGTTTACTAAATAAAAAATATTGTTGCAGTATGGATTCATTTTACATTTATATAGTTGCTAATAATTGGCATTATTGGAAACTATACGATTTACCGATTGTTAAACCCAGAATATCATTTAATCGTAAAGTCGCAAAGGGAAAAGTATTGGATGATTTTATATATATATGGAAAGAATACGCTATAAATAATGATCCTAGTAATTTATTATCTACAATTCACTATAATTAAATCAATTCTTTCATATGAAACCACGAAACATCTTCATTATGAATTATAATTTCTTTATTTTTAAAAGTAGTTTTAAT
>MDSX01024667.1_pt1 | contig 26106 bp, 20 predicted proteins | sample 811141 | NCBI WGS metagenome assembly MDSX01 (sample SAMN05326642, study PRJNA326480) | marine metagenome | isolation source: seawater | place: Atlantic Ocean: South East | collected 2010
GGTGGAGCTGCTCCTGCACCGACTCCTGCACCGACTCCTGCACCGACTCCTGCACCGACTCCTGCACCGACTCCTGCGCCAACAGAGGTTTACGAATATACTACTGACGTAACAGTTGCATCAGCTACAACTACAAGCTCAGCAACTCAGAGTCAAACTGCTTCTCAAACTTCTATTAATTCTGCTACACAAACTAATGTGGCATCTGCAGCATCAGTTAACTCTAATACTTCTTCAAGCACATCAACTGTAACGTTAACCATGACAGATACAGATCCGTCTGATGGAATGTTCAACAATCCAACTGTCGCAACTGAAGCCATTATTACTGAGCTCGACTCAGGTAACGCAGGCTATGATGTTGTTGTGGCCGTAGATGCTGAAGTAATTAATCCTGAAGGAACAGTAGATGTTCAAAGAGAGATACTTACTCATGAAGATAGAGCTACAACTATAGAGATTGAGACGACTGTTGATGTTGTTGAGCAAGTCACAGCAACGGCTACAAGAAAAGTTCAATAATAGAGCTAAATAATTAAAAAAACCCGCTTTCATGGCGGGTTTTTTATTTATAAAAGAACTTAATTTGAATCTTATCTAAAAATGGGTGAATATTCTGAATTGTCTTAAGTTCCCTATTTTTTTTGTCAAAATAATAGGTATTTTCTTCTTTCCAGCCAATATCCTTTATGGATATAACCTCTTTAAATACTCTAGCTTTAATAACATTATCAACAAAAAGATAATCTTCTTCCTCTTCATAGCTTGTGACAGAGAGCAAATCAGCATTAATTAGTTTTGGCTTATAAAAATCAACAGTTTCATAGAAAGTTCCTTCATTAAACATGAACCTTTGATTAGATTGTTTAATATATACATCATTAGGTAATCCTGATGTTTGAATAATCCTTCCATTTCTAGTAATCAATCTGACGCCCTCTTGGTCAATCCAAGTATAAATATCGTTATCTATTGATGCTAAAACCATAAGAATTGGTTGACTTCTACCTATCTTAACCTCAGCAAAACTGTACTCATAAGAGTTATATATCTCAGAATTAATGACCATATCAGGATAGCCAGCAATTGTTCGATAAATTGCTATTGGGGCATCTTTATAAGAAATAGGTATATTTGCGCATGAGCCTAAAAAAATTAATACCACTAAAGATCTAATCATAAATGTCATCCCAGTCTCTTCTTATATTCATATAAGAGCTTTGATCGGTCACTCCATAAAGGTGGTGACCATGAATAAGGATTGCCGCTCCATCTCTGGTAAGTGGTTTCAAACCAAAACCAGCAACGCCTTTTGAGTGCTTTGAATAAAAAACTTCGATGGGTAAGTGAAAATAGAAACCTTTATCAAAACTACCTTCACCAAATTCAAGTTTGCTAATATCAGTCTTTGAAGCAAAAACGCCTAATGTAAACCCACTCTTAAATCTTCTTGATAAATCAAGATGGATGCCAGAATCACCTGCAAGAAACTTTCCACCTGTAAGTTTAACCTTTACCTGTGACTTAGGCTCTCTGTAATAATAATTTATAAAACCAGTTGTTGTCATATAATCCCTAAAAGAAAAAAGCATGTCATAACCTCTTTGTTGCACCCTCCAAATTTCGGTACCAATTGCATAATTCTTTGTAAAAGGCCTCCATAAAAACTCTGAGCCAATGCCGCCAAACATATCCTCAATTAAGCCTCCGGTAAATTTAAAAAATATATCTTTACGAGGATTTAAGAAATAATTTGCCTGAAGTCTTGTGATCCTCCCTTTTTTACTTTGTTTAAGATACTTAACTATATCTGTTCTTACATGAGGAATAATGCTGTCAGAAGCAAGTTTTAAGTCATCAAAGTTATCCGTAACGCCTACATTGGCTATAGCCAGAATAGAGAGATTTTCTCTCAAAAGCAGCTCATTATGCCAAGCAATGGATATATCTCCAAAATAAAAACCATCTGGACCACCAATTTGACTTCTAACAGAGGGTGAAATTTTGCTATATAGCTTTGGAACATCTGTGGGTGGTTGATATTTATGACTTTTATATTCTTCGTTTGAAATTTTATATATTGAAGAACTTTCCAATAATGGAGAAGTCATTTTGTTATCTTTATATTTTTGAAAATTTTCACGATCAATTGAAGTTGTAAATAGTGGCATTTCAGCATTTAAATTTGTAATTTTAAAAGTCTTCACTGACTCAGGCGCAATTTGATCTAGAATTCTGGCAACTCTTCCAGCAGCTCTCGGATAGCTAATATGTTTATTTTGAGCAAAAGTTACTGAGTACTCTGATCCATTTAGATCTGCGGATTGAAGGTAAAGTTGAGATTCTCCTAAATATTTTAATGAGGAGATGTAAAGATTTCTTGGATCCTGCGAATTAACAAATCTGAATGCTTCAGCATTTGGAACTCTTTTTGGTGGATCATTTTTTTTTATAAATGGATCTTTTTTTCCATATCTTCCTGTATATGAAAATCCAAAATTTAAAGTATTCCCTCTAATGTATCCCAATTTTATTTGAAAATTTTTCGTAATTGGGTATGTGAAGTTAAAATTAAAGTCAGAAGACTGCTTAACAGGAAGATAACCCTCTTTAGTGTAATCAGTTGCATCGTATTCTAATTTAATTCTTAATCCTTTGATTTTAGGAAGAAAGATCTCTGCTCCAGCAAACAATCCTGCGTTTTCACCAGAAAAAAAGGTGCTTATATTAAATTCCCCACCTTGAGTATTTTTGCCACTAACTGAATTTACAAGCCTATCTCCAAAACGCTCATCTAATTCTTTTAAAGGATTAGAAATTGAATTGTTAGAAATAACGCCCCACCCAATACCAGCTGTTAGATCAACATTCCCAATAATTTTAGATGCTACAAGATATTCAGAGGCAAACAATCCGGTTCCCCCAAAATCTCTAAAACCTAAAGCTATCGATGGCAAACGTCTTGTCTCTTTGAATAATCTAAATTTTGCACTAAAACTTTTATCTTTGTATGACTGCGATCCACTAAAGTCATCATATGGGCTATAGAGCCAATTATTAACGTCTGCATATTGATATGAAGCCTCAAACCAATTAAATGGATATGCAATAATTGATCCTCTTAAATATGGATCTAAATGCGACCAAGTAAAGCCTATTGAGCCCTCCTCATAAAACCTTGCAGTTGGCATTTGTATTAAGCCAGTGGTTCCATAATTTGAAAAACTCGGGGAATTAGAGTTTGGATATATATATTCAGATATTTGAGCTGATAAATTTACATGCAAAACTAAAGCTATTGCAAACTGTACAAAAGCCTTACTCATATATCTAAAAAACTTAGTTTGAGTTAGATATTGCAGCAATGGAAGCAGCCGTAACCGATAGGCTTGCTAGAATAGGTGAAACAGTTTCCACTAAAGCAAGAGAATCTAACGGGCGAGCTTTTCTTGGAACTATAATTGTAGATCCTGGTAATAAGTCATTGCCTCTAAATGAGCTAAATTTAAATAAACCTGATGAATCTCTCAGGGAAGTACCATTAGGCAAAATAGCATATATTTTACTCTTATCAGCATCACTTTTAATTCCACCAGCAAGATCTAAATAGTCATTAAAATCTAGATTAGAATTATATGGAATAGTAACAGGATTAAGGACCTGCCCAACAACTGTTATAACATTTTGAATAGGCGGAATATAAATTACATCTCCTGGTTCCAAATAAAGATCAGAGCTTTTTTTATTTCTAAGAATATTTGGGTCTAATTGTGTTACTAACCTTCCAAGAGGCTTTGAATTAGACAAGTTTGTCATCAATGAAATTAATCCAACTAAATCTGTAGAGTTTTGCTCTAAGTAACCACTGGTAACAGCAGATGAAAGAATGTCTGAAAGCTCAGCTTTAGCTCGTTCAAGCGCCTTTTTCTCTTGAGCTAGAACTGATTTTCTTGTTAAAACTCCGCCAATGGGATATGCGTTAGCAGTCAGCCCCCCGACCCTTGTATATAAACTAGATAAACTTTCCTTGTTTGATATTGAGTATGTTCCAGGATTTTTAAATTCTCCTACCAATGTCACATATCCCTCATACATCCTATCTAATGATAAGTTAGATTTTAAATAAGTTAGATTGGTGATATTCTCTAGATCATCTAATAAATAAGTGTTAAACCCCGAAAACTCTGTACCAATCTCAAATGAATGCTGTTTATTTGTTGGAGAATATAAAAATCCTCCTGCAAGATAAAATAAATTAATAGCACTTGAAGAATTTGAAACAGGATATAAACCTGGAAATCTGACATTTCCAATTACAGGAATAGTTTTAACTACAACAAATGGCAGCAATTCATCATAAGAAATAAATAATTCTGTGCAAACGGACTCTTGAGAATTATTTAAAATATTAAATTTAGATTCAAGAAAATTAATTAACGGCTTCCTTGACAAGGTATCAAGTGATTTTAGACATGATAATTTTCTATCCTCTGATTTGTCTGTCTTATCATTAGAGATTAAGTCTGTATTTAGCGCAGAAACATTCTCAATTGACTTAAGATCAATATCTTGAAGGGTTTTATCTTCTTTTTCATCTGCTAAATCTGCTAAATGAGTTTTTAATGTATTAGATTGCAGGAAGGATATATCTTCTTTAGATAAAATAAATACTTTATCCCTTGAAAAAACTCTTAAATCATCAAGAACTTCCTGTGATGTTAAATCTATAGAAAAAAGCTCATATGACTTAGATTTGTTATTAAATCTCTTAATAACTGCAAAACCAGTATAAGAAGATTCTTGCAAATCTCTTTGAAGATTAATAAATTCTCCAAGAGTTTGATTGCTGGTAATAGAAAAATCTCCAGCATTTCTTATAGCCCCAATCAAACTTAAATAATTTACTTTTTCTCCAATGGAGGAGCTTACTTTTACTTTATCACCTTTCTTTAACTGAAATGAATCAAGGTCTTTAGGATTTAGAACCGTAGATTTCCCAGACTCAAGCACTCTAGTAACAGAGATATTGTCTAAATCACTAGTTGGAGTTACGCCAAGCCCAAACTCAAGAAGATCTGATAAAGTTTCTCCATCAATAAACTCATAAATTGCTGATCGATTTACCTCTCCTAGCAATGAAACAGTATTTTCTAGACCACCAACTATTACAGAATCTCCATCTTTTAGACCAAGATCTTGAAAACTCAAGTTACCTCTAATTAAAACATCATATAAATCTATTTCTGCAACAGTTTCCCCAAGCCTTACAACCTGAATCGATCTCAAGGAGCTTTTATCTTTGACACCACCAGATGAAATTAGAGCATTTAAAACAGTGCCAAAAGAATTGATAGCATAAGAACCAGGAGTTTGAACATTACCTAATACAAAAACTTGCATTGCTCTAACCTTATCCATGCTAATAGAAACCTCAGTTCCAAAGAATTTATCAGCAATAATTTTTTCTATTTTTTCAAGAGCAGCATCATATGTCAGCCCAGCTAATTGAATCTTTCCAATACCTTCTATAGCTATAGCACCTGTTCTATCAATCTTTAATGAATCATCAAACTCCAAACTTCCAAATAACAAAACTTTTACTACATCTCCAACTCTCAGAACATAGTTAGATGAGAGAGGTAAGCTGTCATAAAAACTAAAGTCGTTTGTATATCCAGAAAATATATCTAAACCATATAACTCAATCTCATCAAAAGAAGTTGGCTCTATAAATTTGAAATCTCTATATTCTTCAATCAAAAAGCAAGCTCTCTTGTCATTAACACATAGCTGAGTAGCAAGTTCCATTCTTTTCTTTTGAAGATCAGAAAAATATATATTCTGTTTTTCATCAAAACTAAGCTCTGATAGTTGCTTAGTAACACTCATATACTCGTTTTGTACAAATGATTTATACCCCCCTTCTTCAGAATTTGCGGAAGCTTTGCTCTTCTTATCGTTTTCTAATAGTTCTAGAATTTCTGCAGTACCCGCGTCTTGAGCATTAACATAATCGGCGGGAATGCCAATAAGAAGAAGTATCAACAATAGGTTAATTCCCTTATAAGTTTTTACAAATCTATTTTTGTATCCTGTGTCTATATTCATCTGTGAATTATACACCCATAAATTAAAAAAAATTTAAAGATTAGTTGTAAATGAATGTTTAGTAGTCTAAAAAAATGAGTACTTATGAGACAAATAAAATCAAGATATTTGCTACACTAGCTTTACCTTGAGGAACTACTTATGGAGAATGATAGTAATAAAGTTTTATACATTTCCCCTGATGGAATTTTGGAGCCTTTGGGTGACTCTCAAGTACTAAAATACTTAGAAAAACTTTCTGAGCAGTTCAACATAACATTGATATCTTACGAAAAGAAAAATGATTTAAAAGAAATAGAAAAACTGCAACAGATACAGGCTAGATGTGAAGGCCACAACATTTGTTGGAACTATAAACCATACAGGCAAGGCAAATTTATTATCTCTCATGCGATCAATGTATTAAACTTTGTTTTCTTTCCAATTCTTTTAATGTGGAAAAATAAATATTCAATTGTACATATTAGAAGTTATATGCCTGGTCTAAGTATACCGCTCCTATCGCTAATTTTTAATTTTAAACTTTTGTTTGATATAAGAGGGTTTTGGGCTGATGAAAAACATGACAGGCTTGGATGGAAGAAAACTTCTTTAAAATATCTTTTTTTTAAAAATCTTGAGAAATATCTTTTTAATAGATCAGATGCCGTAGTCACACTTACTCATGGATCAAAAAAATATATAGCGAAAAAATTTTTAAAACCCTCTGATACCATTCATGTTATACGAACCTGTGTTGACTTTGATGAATTTAATGTTTTAGAGAAAAATACAGAAATTGATAGCTTGATAGTTGGGTATTTAGGATCAATTGATACAGCATATGATTTTGATAAGTTTCTATATTTCATTAAGAATCTTAGAAACTACAACCAGGGAATAGAAGTTCATATGCTAACAAAAACACCAACTAAAGAAATGACGAGACTGTTTGCCGATAATGGATTAGATGATCTCAGATTTAAAAATCATTTTTTGAATAGAAACCAGTTAAATGATGCAATTAATAAGTTTGATCTCTTGGCATTTTGTTTAAAAGAAAACTTCTCGATTATTGCATCTATGCCAACAAAAATTGGAGAATCGCTATCATGCGGTGTTCCAATCATATGCAACGCTTTTAATGAGGATATAGAATTAATGCTGTCAAATGAAAATATCGGAGAAATTTATAATTTTGAAGATCCGATTTCTGAAAAAAGATATCAACAACTCATAAATAAAATCAAATCTAAAGAAGTATCTAAAATTTGCAATGATTTTGCTAAAAAAGAATTTTCATTAGAATCAGGATCCAGATCTTACAAAAAAATTTATGAGACAATGTAAATGAAGAGAATACTTATTCTTTCGCCTTATCCTGAGGGGTTTGCAGCAAGTCAGCGTTTGAAATATGAGCAATACTTCAAAAATTGGAAAGAGTCTAATTATGAGTTAACTATATCGAATTTTTTTAATATTCCTACATGGAAAATTTTATATAAAGAAGGTAATTATTTTAAAAAATTACTAGGAACCTCTTTAGGATATTTAAAAAGGCTCAGAGATATATTTAGGATTTATAAATTTGACATCATATATATACATTTATGGGCAACTCCTATTGGTTTGCCCATTTATGAATTGCTCTTAAAAATTTTTGGAAAAAAAATAATTTATGATTTTGATGATGCGCTCTATGAAAAGCCTGATCATTTTTCATTAGTAAACTTCATAAAAGGGAATTTTAAAGCTAAATATTTAATTAAGAATAGTCATCATTTGATTATCAGCTCCCCATTCTTATTATCCCATTGTATTAACAAAAATAAATTTTCAAATGCTACATACATACCTTGCAGCTTGGATACAAATAGATTTTATCTAAGAGAACATCAGTGGTCTGAACCAATAAATATTGGATGGACGGGAACCTTTAGCTCAAAAGCTTATTTGGATTCTATAAAAGAAATTTTTTATGAGCTTGATAAGGATTATCGAATAAAAATTATTCTTATTACAAACTTTGATTATTCATTAGATGGACTAGATTATGAGGTAATTGAATGGCAAGAATCTTCAGAAGTCGAAGATCTACACAAAATAGATATTGGTATTTATCCATTAATTAAATCAGACTGGGCTCTTGGTAAAGGAGGTCTTAAAGCTCTTCAATATATGGCCGCTGGAATACCAGCCATAGCAACAGACTTTGGTACTGTAAAAGACTTTCTTGTAAATGAAAAAAATGGGCTGCTAGTTGATTCAAATGAAGAGTGGGTAAATGCAATTAAGAAGATAATAGAAGACTCAGACCTAAGAAATAATATTATAATTAATGCCAGAAATACTGTTGAAGAATATTACTCAGTCGAGAACAATAAAAGTAAATACTTAAACATTTTTAAAAATCTTTAAAAAAGGAAAAAATTGATTAAAAAAACTAAATGCAGCATATGTAAAAGCTCTTTAGAGGAAATAGTAGATCTAGGTGAATGCCCGCCTGCAAACAATTTTGTTGAAAAGAAAAATCAAGAGGTAAAGTCATATCCTTTGATTGTTGATTTCTGCAATCAATGCTTTTGCATTCAGCTGCGTCATTGTCTCTCTAAGAATGAGTTGTACAGCTTTTATACATACAGCACTCCTCAAATAGAATCTCTAGCAAATCATTATGAAAATCTTTTAAGAAAATTAAAAGAGTTAAACTTTGCTAATAATGAACAGTCATGTGTTGAAATTGGGAGCAATAATGGAAACCTTCTAAAATTCTTGCAGCCCCATTTTAAAAATGTTTTAGGTGTCGATCCTGCTAAAAACATTGCAAAAATAGCTATAGATAATGGAATAGAGACAATCATAGATTTTTTTTCTAATAACCTAGCCAAGAAGATGTTAAAAAAGGGTTCAAAGTTTGATGTTGCAATAGCTCGTCATATGTTTGCTCATAATGAGGATCCTGCAGAAATGCTCTCAGCCATGGATAAAATTTTAGATGAAAACGGAATTTTTATAATAGAAAATGCATACGCAATAGATACTTTCGAAAATGGTGAATTTGATCAAATATATCATGAGCACATGTTTTATTTTTCTGCACTTAACATTAATGCCTTAATGAATAAATTTAATTTTGAATTGATAGATTTTGAACATGCACCTATTCATGGTGGTTCAGGTATATTCATATGCGCAAAAAAAGGAAAACATAAAATACAAGAATCTGTTGGCAAAATTTTTAAAAAAGAAGAAGAGCTTTTAAAAGATAAGAAATTTTTTAAAAATTTTAAAGATAGAATAGAAGTTACAAGAAAAGAGGTCATGAAATTGATTGATAAAGAATTGAGATCTAACAATATAGTTGGAGCGTACGGAGCACCTGCAAAAGCATTCACTGTTTTTTCATATTATGGGCTTAGTGAAAAGAATATAAGCTTTTGCGTTGATACCACTCCTACAAAAATTGGCAAAATTTTCCCTAAATTTAATATTCCCATAATTTCCGAGGAGGAGCTTGCTGACTTTGATTATAATACCCTTTTAGTAAATGCTTGGAATTATAAAGAGGACATACTGAAAAAATCTTCATCTATCTTCAAAAAAGGGACTAAGCTAATCTTTATAATCCCCAATTTAGAAGTCTACACTGTAAATTAACCATGTCTAAAAAGAAAATAGAAGAATTTTCAGGAGTATCCATTATCAATAGAGATGTATTCCCATCCGAATTAGGCTCTTTTTCCGTTTTATTTGATCAAAGCATAAAATTTGGAAGTAATTTTTATCAAGATTCTATTTCAATTATCAAACACTCGCACACTATTAAGGGTATGCACTTTCAATCTGGAAATTTTGCTCAAGCTAAATTAGTTACTATTTTACAAGGAGGGATTATAGATTTTTTTGTAGATCTAAGAAAAAGCTCCTCAACTTTTTTAGATTACGGATCTGTTGAGTTAAATACTGAAAATAATGATATTTTATTAATACCAAAAGGATTTGCCCATGGTTATTTTACTGTCAGCAAAGATACAATTGTAAATTATAAATTAGATGCTCCGTATTCTCCCGATAATGAATTTACGCTTAACTGGAATGATCCTATAATCGGTATTAAATGGCCTGAAGTTAAAAATGTTCATGTATCCCCAAAAGATCAAGCAGGCTTAAGTCTATCTGAAGTGCAAAATAAATTATGACGCAACAATATCCATATAAAAAAATTTTAATTACAGGAGGTTGCGGTTTCATTGGGTCAAGCTATATAAAAAATCTTTTAGAAAACTATCATGGCTATGAAATTATGAATCTCGACATAATGTCATATGCAACTTCAAAAAAAACACTAGATCTCTTTAAGCAGTATAAAAATTTTGAACATTCTTATACTGATATATCTGATATAGATGAGGTTAAAAAAATTTTAAAATCGTTTTTACCAGATTTAGTTATAAACTTTGCCGCAGAATCACACGTTGATAATTCTATTGATGGAGCATGGCCATTCATTCAATCTAATGTTATTGGTACTTTTAATTTACTAGAAGCATCAAAAAGCCTTATCGTAGATAAAAATTTTCTTTTTCATCAAATTTCCACAGATGAAGTGTTTGGTGATCTTGAAAATGAAGATCCTGCGTTTGAAGAAAATGATCCATATGACCCAAGCTCCCCTTACTCAGCATCAAAAGCCTCATCAGATATGCTTGTTTCAGCGTGGGGAAGAACATATCAAATGCCCTATTTAATAACTAATTGCAGCAATAACTTTGGTCCACGCCAATATAAAGAAAAATTAATTCCTAAAATTATATTTAATACAATTAATGGAATAGAAATTCCAGTATACGGAAATGGTCTGAATATTAGAGATTGGATTTTTGTTGATGATCACACAGATACAATTATAGAATTGCACAAAAAATATATTGGCCCTAGTAGATTTAATATTGGTGGCAATAATGAGATTGCAAATATAGATTTAATCAAAGATATTACGCACATTCTGAGGTCAAATTATGAATTAAATCCTAAAATTCAATTTGTTGAAGATCGAAAGGGTCATGACCAAAGATATGCTATAAATATGACAAAAACTGATAAATTCCTTAATAGAGAGACTAAATATAACTTTGCTAAAAATCTTGAAATTACTATAGATTGGTATATGAATAATGCAAATTGGTGGGATGAGTGATCACAGTCTTGGGAAAAAATGGCCAACTTTCTAGGGAATTTCAAAAAATATTTAAAAAAGACGCAGTCTATATATCATCCAAAGATCTCGATTTAACTGGGCTAGACAATATAATCCCAGTTTTAGAAAAACTGTCTCCTGATTTAATAATAAACTTCACTGCATACAATAATGTAGATCTTGCGGAAAAAGATTATAAAAATTTCATGATCAATTCGTTAGCTGTAAAGGAAATAGCAACATATTCAAACTCAAAAGGAATTCCTTTAATTCATATTTCTACTGATTGTGTTTTTGATGGCTCTAAAGGGAGCTACACAGAAAAAGATCTCCCTAATCCAATAAATAAATATGGTAAAGCAAAGCTAGCTGGAGAAAAACATATCCAAAATATCTGTAGTAAATATTTTATTATAAGAACTTCATGGCTATATAGTAATTTTGGTGAAAATTTTTTTACAAAAGTCGCTGCGATGCATCGTGCTGAATCTGATTTGCTTGGTGCATATGACGTAATTGGCTCTCCCACTTCAGCTAAATCACTAGCTCATGCAATTAAACATTTGATTGAATGCATTGAAAAAAATGACGAAAATTTTGGCATTTTTCATTTTTCAAATCAAGGTTCAATTTCGAAATATTCATTTATAGAAAAAATAGTTGATTTGCTCTCTTCTGATAGTGATATTGGCAATATTTCTTTAAAAAAAGTAAGTAACTCACACTTTAATTTAGCTGCACAAAGGCCTTATAATAGCTCCCTGGATTCAAATAAATTTTCTAAAAAATTTAATTACAAAATCCCTTTTTGGGAAGATGAATTAAAGTCAGTCGTGAGTGAAGTATGAAAGGTGTTATTCTAGCTGGAGGGCATGGAACTAGGTTATATCCAATAACTATCCCTACATCCAAGCAACTTCTTCCTATATATGATAAGCCATTAATTTTCTATCCATTAACAACTCTAATAGAGGCTGGAATAAGAGAGATTGCAATCATTACAAAGACAAAAGATCAACAAAGTTTTTATAATCTGCTTGGCGATGGATCAAAATTTGGAATTAAAATTGAGTATTTTTTTCAAGACGATCCAAGGGGCCTTGCTGAGGCATTTATCATAACTGAAAAATTTATTGGAGATTCAAATGTAACACTTATTCTTGGTGATAATCTTTTTTATGGAGAATCATTTGTAAACATTCTGAAAGAAGATTTTAAAAATGGAGCAAGAATATTTTGCTCAAAAGTATTGGATCCTGAAAGATATGGTGTTCTTGAAATCAAAAATAATAAGCCAGTATCTTTGGTTGAAAAGCCGACAAAGTTTATCTCACCATGGGCAGTGACTGGAATATATACATATGACTCTTCCGTAATCAAAAAAGCAAAAATGCTCAAACCGTCTGGTCGCAATGAACTCGAAATTACTGACTTGAATAAAGAATACATGAAAGATGGTTCGCTAGATTCAAAGTTCTTTGATCAAAGTGTTATTTGGATGGATACTGGAACATTTGAGTCAATGAAAGATGCTTCAGAGTTCATTTCAGCTATTCAAAAAAGACAAGATATTTTGGTTGGGTCTCCAGAATTAGCAGCGTATAAGAATAAATGGGTGACTAAAAAAGATATTGAAAAGAGTCTTAATTATTCAAATCAATATACCAATACTTTGCTAAGGCTAATAGATTAACTATTTATATATTTATCGTTTTGAGCCTTTTCAGCTAGAGCTCTCTCTCCTATATAGTAAAGAGCTATTAGATATGGAAAAAAGAAGCTGAACCTATACCTGACAAAGGTACCCTCGTTCATAGCCAAAATCGAATAAACCATCAAGCCAGCTACAAACGAAATAATCAAAGAATAAAAATATAAATTTCTATATAACTCATACTTAAAAATAATTCTTATAAAAATTATAATAAGAAGCAAGCTTTCCAGGAATTGGATTGGATACAACGGACTACTCCAATTCCATGGTAACGGCATTAAAAGAAAATTTGGTATCCTGATTAAGGATTCGTAGATAAATCCACCTATTGAGGTTAGCTCTAAGATAGACGTATCATTATAAAAAGTATAATCAGCGTATCCACCAACCGAGTCCTCTGCAGCAAATGCTACCCTGTAAAGATTGATTACATCCAAGATTTGATCCTGCATCACTATTGCAATAAAAGACAGGCTTAAAAAATATAGAAGCAAACCTATTCTACTTTTATGAGTTTGAAAAATAAAATTCCCAAAAAAAGCTAGAAGAAAAAAAGAAAAATTTTGTATCTTAAGAATAAATAATGGAGTCAAAAATAACAAAGCGAAAAAATATTTTCTGTTTACAAGGTTTATTAAAAATGCAACTCCAAAAACTATAATTATATTATCTCGAAGTGATAGAGAGCTATATAAAACTAAACTTGGAATTAGAAAAAATAATATTAGCCTGTCTTGATTCAAAAATTTTGAGGCCCATACAAACAAGATAAATAGCATCAACTTGTTTGCAAATGCTAATGAGGTTAACGTCATTAGCATCGGTAAAGGGAATACGCTTAATATTTTGGAAGTTAAAATACTAGTACTAGTCCACCAAAGATCTTTTTCAAGGTTAGGATTATTTGGTAAGTCATAGTCTAGCTTTTGATCTACTGCGTCAAGCGTATATAAACTTTGATCTCCAAATAAGTGTGCATCAAAAATAAAATAATTAAACACTATTGGAGTAAACATTAAGAGAAGCCAAGTCCAAAATGATGAATTATTTATAAGTTGAAAATGCCTAAAGATCAGAGCGATCAATGCTAGAGCTGAATAATTTGCTAGCTCAAATATATAGTAAAGAAAAGTATATTCGTAATCGAAAAATACTATAAACTCATTTACCATAACTCTTCTTTATTCTTAGAATAATAAGAAAAGAAAACTCCTAAAATAAAAAATATAACTAAATCAGCAAGAAACACAGCAGCAGCATTTGGAGAAATAGGATATTCACTTGCACTTGGCATATCAACAAAATAAACATAATAAGGAAGATCATTGGAAAGAGAGGCAACTTTAAAGTACTCACTGTTTAGAACAGATGAGAGTCCATTGTTTACTAATGAATTCTTTGGATTTTGCAGCTCATCCATAGCAGATTTAATTCTGGCTCTTGAAACAGTTAGCGCTTTTTGTTTTGCTGCACTATCTGCTGTTATGATAATGTTATAAATTAACTCTTTTGCTAGCTCTCTATCCCCATCCGTAAGCATTGAAACGGTAAAATCAGAAGCTCTCGGAGCCTGTCGAATTTGCACTTTTCTTAGAATAAATTCTTTTAGATCTAGATGACTATAATAAGGATTTAACTCATAGCCAAGCAAAAAAGCAGAGAAGCGATTAAACATCCCATGAGATTTAAGAATTTTATTATCGTCTTCGTAGAAATTTCCAGCATCAAATAGTCTGGAGCCCCAGCCTGCATCCCATAATTGTTTCGAAGTAGTTGTTGAAAAAACATTAGCTCTAAACTTCTGAAACATTTCATTGTCTTTTTGAGATATTGATCTAAAAACACCCTCCAAATCTCCACTTTCTTGTTGATCTTTGTTCTCAAGCAAAGTGGCAGAAATAGAAAATTGAGGGGTGCTTAAAATTAAAATTAGGATTGATGCCAGGAATGAAGACAAAATAGATCTAAGTACTAATTTTGTAAATACATACTCCACACAAAAACTTTTGGCATTAGTAAATAGTTCTTTAAAATTATATTGATATTTCATGATGTAAGTATATTGGAATAAAAAATACTAATCACTAAAAAATATTATTAATTAATTAGAGTTCTGTTCGAGCCAACTTTGAAACATAAAAATACTCCATAACCTAAAAGACCAATTTCTCTTACCTTCTAGATGCTGACTCCAAACTGAATGAACAATTTCAGGATTAAGAAAACCTTCTTTTTTTAACCTCTCTGGATCGATGAGGTTTTCTGCCCAACTCTTCATAGGACCTCTTAACCAATCTCCTAATGGTATTCCAAATCCAGCTTTAGGTCTCTCAATTAATCTTTGGGGAACTCTTTTATATAAGATTTCTCTTAATGGCCACTTACCCTGTCCATTCTTTATCTTCATATTTGTAGGTATTTGCCAAGATATTTCAGCAACTCTGTGATCAAGAAATGGAACACGTGTCTCTAAACTAGTTCCCATAGCTGCTCTATCGACTTTGCATAATATATCATCTGTCATATATGAAATAGTGTCCCAGTACATCATTCGTGCTTCGGGAGAATCTAATCCTTGCTGAGGAAGCTCCTCGTCAAGAAGCATAACCTCATTATTATATGGAGTGTTTAGGTCATCTATTACCAATTCGTTAGTATTAGGCCACTCACAAACAAGGTTTTTATATAAGTCATCAATTGAATTAATTTTTTTAAGTCTCCTTGCTGTTTTATGAGCTTTATCTCCAAGATGAATAATATTTTGAGTATCATCGGACAAAAAATTATAAGCATCTCCAAACTTATCCCATATTGTAATTGGTATAGAGCTTATTGAAGAGCCTAAGATTTTTCTAAATTGAAATGGCATCCATTTAATTTTCTTCCATAATGATGGTGCCCAAAGATATCTATTGTAGCCACCAAATAATTCATCTCCAGCATCTCCAGATAATGAAACAGTGACCCTTTTTTTAGCTGCAATAGATACAAAATGCGTAGGGATTTGAGATGAATCTGCAAATGGCTCATCATAAAGAAAAGGTAAGCTAGGTATCAAAGATTGAGCGTCTGATGCAGATACAAACATTTCATGATGGTTAGTTCCAAGATGTTTAGCAACTTGAGATGCATGTTCAGATTCATCAAATTGCTTTTCTTCAAAACCAATTGTAAAAGTCTCAACAGGCTTAGTATTGTTTTCTTGCATCAAAGCAACAATTGTAGATGAATCAATGCCTCCTGATAAAAATGCGCCCAATGGAACATCTGCCTCACTTTGAAGTTTGATGGTTTCTTTGAGTTGCTCTTCAAGCTTTTCAATAGCCTCATCATAATTTGAGAAAGTAGAATTATAAGAAGTATTAATTTTATTTTTTATTGAGTACCATCGCTTTACAACAATATTGGAAAATACATCAGAATTACTATGATTTGGATGCAATGGTTTTTCAGGTGGTTTTTTAGGTGGTGGTCCATCTAGAATTAATACGCATCCTGCCTCTAACTTAAAAATATTCTCATAGATGCTGTACGGCACAGGCACATACATGAAACGAAAATATTGTCTTAAGGCTGGTCTGGAAATATTATTTGAAAACCCTCGATAGGCTCTCAAGGATTTTAGCTCTGAACCAAATGCAAATACATCTTTTCCCTCTGATTTTATCCATCCGTAATAAAGCGGCTTCTCGCCGAATCTATCTCTAATCAGGTAGAATTTTTTTTGCTTTTGATCCCAAAGAGAAATTGCAAACATCCCTACTAGCTTTGATAAAGTCTCTTCTACGCCCCATTCCTCAAAAGAAGCAAGTAAAGTTTCCGTATCAGAGGTACCATTCCATATACGATTATTATTTAAAGCATCTAACTCAGCCCTAAGCTCTTTATGATTATAAATTTCTCCATTGTAGGCAATAACAAATCTTCTATTTTTTGAATACATTGGCTGATGGCCAGCGCTGGAGACATCAATTATTGACAATCTTCTATGGCCTAAAGCTAAACCAATTTCCTCATCAACCCATGATCCTGAATCATCAGGACCCCGATGCGCAATTGAATCAGACATGATATTCACTTGATTTATTAAACTCTGTCTTGAATGGTCAGAGCTGATATAGAATCCTGCAAATCCACACATATTTTTAATTTAAATGAGTTGATGAGTTCATAATGAATTAGTAAGTTGAAGATCCTTGCTTTCTAAAGCTTAACCATGGCATTGGATGGACATATTGTGCCAAAAACCAAGTAAGAAAAAATCTTACCAACATTGAGATGCTAAAAGCAATTCCCGCACCAATGAGTCCATAGATTTTAAGAAAAAATATTAACAAAATTATATTTAAAATTCCGGAAAACAATGTAACGATTGACAGCGAATAAGTCTTTTTAGAGAAATAAATATAACAATTTAACATTGCATACATCCCTCCAAAGGAGTGACCAAGAGCGAGCCACCCAAATATATTTCCTGCCTCAGAATATTGCGGCCCAGCTATTATTATGACAATACTTGGACCAATAAAAAATAAAATTGGTGATGTCATTAAAATTACTACAAACCAAAGATACGTATATTTTACTATTAACTTCTTATCCTCAGTCTTATTCATAGCAAGTTTCTCAAATAACCATGGTAAAAAAGCCCTGTTAATAGACTCATGCACTAATGAAACAACTGTAGCTAATTGAGCGGCCAACATATATATTCCTGCTTTATCTACTCCCAATTCTCCTGCTATGAAAAATCTATCTGCCATACTAATTAAAAAAACGCCAGCTACATGAGGAATAAGTGGTATAGCAAATTGTAAAGACTCTTTAATATATTGAGGATTCCATGTAAAAAAATTAAGAAGTTTATCTTTCCTTAATAAAATAATTGATGTAATTGCAAATGCGCCACAAATCAGAACTTGTGAAAATATTCGACCTATCTCATCTAAGCTAAGATATACAATTAACAGAACAGATAGTATTACAATTAAACTTGATTGCAAAATTTGAAAAAAACCAAAAATTTTTGCCTTTCCGCGTATTTGCCATTGACCTAATCTAATCTGAATGATCGATAATGATGCGGCTACAATAATTGCATAAAAAATATATTCAGGAGGCGTGCCTGTAATATTTGAGAATTGCGCATTGAATATTAAAAAGAAACTAATCGTAGTTAAAGTTAAAAAAAGGCAAATCTGAACACAAGCGCCAATGAAATCTGCAAGATGCTTTTCCGAGGCAGCATCAAAAAATTTTCTATCTGAAGCCCCAGCAATTGTAATACCAACAAATGCGCTAACTGCCCAGTATAAAGTTTGGAATATAGCGACCTGACCATATGCTTCGACAGTTAAGTACCTAGTTAAAATCGGTAAAAGAATAAATGGAATTAACCCATTTATAACATTAGCTCCAAAATATGTTGAAGCATTTTTAAGCAGCAAATTATTGCTCATGCAAGTTGTCTAAATACCAGCTAACAGTCTCTTTGATACCTTGCTCGACATTGTGGGAAGGCTGATAACCTAAAAGATTATTTGCTTTTGTGATATCAGCATGTGAATGCCTAACATCACCAGGTCTAAAATCACCAAATTTTGGTTGTTCAATCTTGATGGAGCTTAAATTGGATTGAATATTCTTTGAGATGAAGTTATACATTTCAATTAATGATGTTCTTTCGCCAACTGCAATATTATAAACTTCACCTGTAGCTTTGGGATCTTTAGAAGTTGCAGAAAGGATATTCGCTTGAATAACATTATCTATAAATGTGAAATCTCTGCTAGTCTTGCCGTCGCCATTTATTGTAATTACTTTATTGTTAAGAATTTCTCCTATCCATTTTGGTATTACTGCAGCATATGCACTATCTACAGATTGTCTTCTTCCAAAAATATTAAAATACCTCAGCCCAATTGAAGGAAAGTTATAAGTAATTTTAAATACATTTGCATAAAGTTCATTAACCAGTTTTGTGACTGCATATGGACTCAGTGGATTACCAATTTTGCTTTCCACTTTTGGAAGACCGGGATGATCACCATATGAAGAACTGCTTGCGGCGTAGACAAATTTAGTAACATTGGATTCTTTAGCTGCAATCAGCATATTTAAAAATCCGGTGATATTACTATTATTAGATGTATATGGATCCTCTATACTTCTTGGAACTGAGCCAAGTGCTGCTTGATGAAGGACGTAATCTGCATCCTCACAAATTTTTTGACATAATTTTGAATCAAGAATATCTCCTTTATTAAAAAAAAAGCGATTCCATTGTTCCTTTGATACATTTTCTCTTACATCATCTAAATTTTTTTGACTCCCTGTAGAAAAATTATCCATCCCTACAACAGATTGATCTAAGCGCAGTAAAGCCTCTAATAAGTTGCTTCCAATAAATCCAGCAACGCCTGTGATAACCCATTGTTTTGGACTCTTTTTAAGTTCTAATTGAATATTTTGATATCTTTCCATTTTCTATGACTATAAGCTAATATCAACTTGATCTGCCGAAAACAAAGATTTCAAATCATAAATAACATGCTTGTCTTTAGCAGATTTCTTTATATTCTCCAATCCTAGGTCAAGAAATATATTATGTGCAACGGCAATGATAATAGCATCATAAATATTGCTCTCTAACTCTTCCACAATATTAATATTGTATATATCTTCAGCAAGACCCTTATCAACCCATGGATCATATATATCAACAGAAATGTCCTCATCCTTCAAACCGGTAATAACATCTATCACCTTTGTATTTCTTAGATCGGGGCAATTTTCTTTAAACGTTAATCCCATGACTAGCACCCTAGTTTTAGAAATTTTAATTTCATGCTCTTTTAAAGAAATGATAAGCCTTTTTGCGATAAACTTACCCATGCTGTCATTGAGCTTTCTGCCAGCTAAAATAACTTCAGGAGAATATCCTAACTGCTGTGATTTGTGGGTAAGATAGTACGGATCAACACCGATACAATGTCCGCCTACCAGTCCAGGCTTAAAAGGTAAAAAATTCCATTTAGTTTCAGCGGCCTTTAAGACTTCATCAGTATTAATTTGTAACTTATCGAAAATTATTGCTAACTCATTAATAAGAGCAATATTTAAATCTCTTTGTGTGTTTTCAATTACCTTAGCGGCTTCTGCAACTTTTATGGAAGAAGCCTTGTAAGTTCCAGCTGATATAATGCTTGCGTAAAGTTGGTCAACTTTATTTGCAGTGTCTTGATTGGATCCTGAGGTAACTTTTACAATATCTGATATACGGTGCTTTTTATCTCCAGGATTGATTCTTTCAGGAGAATAACCAACAAAAAAATTCTTATTATATTTTAGGCCTGATATTTTCTCTAAAATAGGAATACAAACTTCCTCTGTGGCTCCAGGGTATACAGTTGACTCGTAAATAATGATATCTCCATCATTTATGACTTTTGCTACAATTTCACTTGCGGAAATTAATGGCTGAAGATCTGGTTTATTATTTAAATCAATTGGGGTTGGGACTGTAATAATATAAAAGTTTGAATCTAGGATTTCCTTAGTAGATGATGTGAATAGAATCTTAGATTTTAAAAGTTCATTTTTTTGACTCTCATTTGTAGAATCATACCCATCCTTTAACTCAGAAACTCTGGATATACTTATATCAAAACCCACTACATTATATTTTTTTGAAAAAGCAAGCGCTAAAGGCAGTCCAACATACCCAAGACCTATGACGGCTATTTTAGTAGTATTGCTATTTAGTTTTTGCATATTTGAAATTCTCAAATGGAGGAAAATTAATAGATTACAATTTTATTAACAGACATTCTATTAGCTATTTGTAAGAAAAAACTCCAAGGTAAATGAATTAAATGAATCCTTTCTCTCTAAAAAAATGCATTTATATCCATAAGATTTCGCTTTTTCAAGAAACTCCTCAATACTATTTTTATAAGTTTCCATATTTTCAGCTTCACCTCTTTCAATCTCCAAAAGGACATTTTTTGGACTCAAATTATTATCCCAACAAGAATATAAAACTTCGAGAGCCATACCTTCAATGTCTAACTTTAAAATATCAATATTGATAATATTATTTTCTTTGCAATATTCTGGGAGCGTTGTAATTTCTGCCTCGCCAATTTTTTTAAAATCTAACATAGAATTTTCATATATCTTTGGATCTACACTAGATGACCAACCCATAAACTCATTACCATATACTGGTAAAAATCCTTTTTTTGCACCCAACCCCTTTTCAATTATTTTAAAATTTGATTTCTCTTTATTTGATTTAAACCAATCTATCGATCTTTTATCAACCTCAAAGAAGTGGAAGGAAGCATTACATATAGAATCTAATAACTCCTCAAATTCTATATGAAACTCTACTCCTCCAGTAATTATTGTTGAGTCAACATTCAAAGAATCTAATACTGATGAGGGCAATTCATAATTACCTAATAATGTCATCTCATTGGGTTTTGGGTAAAGTGATTTTAGTTGTTTCGCATAACTTAAATGCTCTCTTCTGTTTTTAAAAAAAAATGCAAAAAAGTCGTGCCCCAAAAGACCTACAATCTTTGTTTTCAATTTTTGTAAAAAAGGAATCATCTTATTGCCTGTTAAGTGTTAAAGAAAAAATATACAAGTGCGCAAATCTTTCGCAAAACTGAAATTTATATGTTGAGCACTCTGTCAATTATAACTAATAGAGTGATAATTAAATACTAAATCGAATATTAATCAAAAATAAGGTTATTAATTTAAGATGCATGATAGGCTTCTCTTAAAATAATATTTTATAGATCTGAGTAAAAAATATCTCTTGAGAACACCTTATGTTTGAATGGCTTAAGCTCCCCAGAAAAACGATTAGCCAATATGATGTCTGATTTTTTACAAAAGCTTTCAAAATCTTTAAAGAGTTTGAAACTTTGTAGTGACTCAGGGGGTATATTATTTTCGTAGATAATCACTTTTACTCCCCTTAAAGAAAGTGCATTTATAATATCTAAAACTGCTGCATCCCTAAAATTATTAGACCCAGATTTCATGGATAATCCATATATTCCTACTATTTTTGGAGAACTCTCTAAGATCTTTGAAATTAAAAAATTTTTTCTTTCATCATTCGACTCAACAATTGCTTTTATTAATTTCTGCGGAACTTCTCCAAAACTACTTAGAAGTTGCTGAGAATCTTTAGGGAGGCAATATCCACCATAGCCAAACGAAGGATTATTATAAAACATGCCTATGCGAGGATCCAAAGATACGCCTTGAATTACCTCGGCAGTATTAATGCTTTTCGTTAAGCAAAAAGTGTCTAACTCATTAAAGAAAGCAACTCTCATAGCAAGAAATCCATTAGAAAATAATTTTACAGATTCAGCTGATTCTGATGACATAAATAAAATATTTGAAGATTTATTATGTGAAGCATCTGACAAAAGGCTTGCAAATTCCTTTGCTGGCTTACTCGTACCTCCAACAATAATCCTCGATGGATATAAATTATCATGCAATGCGTTTCCTTCTCTAAGAAACTCCGGACTAAAAAAGATATTTTTTGTATTGAATTTTTTTCTCATTGCAGCAGTAAAACCAACGTTAACAGTTGATTTAATTGCTACTTTTGCGGCATTATCTTTTTTATAAATTAAACTAAGAACAGATTCTATTTCTTTAGTATTATAAGAATTTTTTTTACTATCAAAATCGGTCGGAAGAGCTAAAATGTAGTAATCTATTTTTTTCTTAATTAAGTCTAAGTTGTTAACAGCAATGATATCTAACTTCTTATTTTTAAAAAATATGCTCCCCTCAATATCCTCAACAGGCAACTCTCCATTATTAAAACATTCAACCTTTGTTTTGAGTTTATCTATAAGAGTAACTGAATTATGCTGTGCAAGTACCAGACCATTTGCACAACCCACATAACCCATTCCAAAAATACATATATTTAATTTCATTGACTTTAAGTTTTTTTATGAGCGCCTAAAATGATACTCTGTTTTTAAGAATTCTGCGCTATGAGACATAACTTTTGGAGGCTGAAGCCGGAATCGAACCGGCGTAAACGGCTTTGCAGGCCGCTGCATAACCACTCTGCCATCCAGCCCTAAAAAGACACTATTGTATATGAAAAAAATTAAAGAAAATTAAATTTATTCCTTGTAATAAGACAAACGTTCAATATCTTCCTCTATTGTTTCTTCACCATACTGAATTTCTATAATTCTACATTCTTCATCGTAAGGATTTGTAATTTGATGCCAAGATGAGACGGGCACATCAAATCGATCTCCTTTTTGAAGCTGAATTGTCAGAACGTTATCAGGATCTTGATGGCTATAATTAACATCACACTTGCCATGTGAAACAAACCAGAGTTCATTTCTCTTAAAATGTCTTTGGAAGCTCATTCCCTCTTTCGGAAAAACTATCAATTCTTTTACTTTTACATAATCATCTGAAAAAAGGTCATAGAAGTCGCCCCATAATCTCTTTGTATATGGATAAGACCATTTTTTTAGTATCCAGCTGCTCGAATTTTTTTTATCATCTCCACCCACACTAAATAAAAAATCAATATCATCTAACTCCATTTCTGGGATATTATTTTTATTTCTATCTCCACCATTACAAAATAAAATTTGATCATTGGGATACATTGATTTGACTTTTTTTAAACCCTCAATTGCTGATCCAATTTCATCATCCTTAAAATCAATTACCTCAGAAACAACTGATAAATTTTCTAAAATATTTTTTCGTTCATGGAAAGGGAGGAAGAAATTCCCTTTTTTTTGCTGAAGCCATGAATCACTATTTAAACATACAATTAATTTGTCAGCATGCTCCAATGCAGAGTTTAAATATGCTATATGCCCAGAATGAATTGGATCAAAGCCTCCACTGACAACTGCTATTTTCATTTTTATATTATATCTAAGATATTAAATAAATATTTATTGAATTGATGGTCATTTATCTAATTTTAAAAGTTGCATAAGTATATTGAAGACCCGTCTGCAAAGTTAATATAACTGCTAAAAATAATAAAAAATTTGAAGTGAATAATAATAATGAATTATTAAAATGCAGTCCAACTAAAAAACTTGCAAATGAGATAAATTGAAAAGTTGTTTTCATTTTTGCAAAGATAGTTACTTTGGTAGCATCATGGTTTCCTTGCCTGGCATTTAAATCTCTTAATGCAGCCACCCAAAACTCTCTCACAAGAATTATTCCTCCCATAAAACCTATGTAAACACTAGACAACTCAATAGTTAAACCAAGAATAAGAAAAGTTACCAATATTTTGTCTGCAATTGGATCTAGTATTGAACCAATTGTTGATTCAAGTTGATACTTTCTGGCAAGGAAGCCATCCCAATAATCTGAAATGCTAGCTAGAATAAAAAGAATAAGGGCCAAACTATAATAATCAAATTGAGCAATTAGCAAAAAAATAATTGGAGCAATTAAAATTCTGAAATAAGTTAAGCATTGAATAAAATGGTTCATGATTTATAAAAAATATTAATCTCTTTTGCTAGTTTAATACTTATTCCTGAAACCTTACATAGATCATCCACTGATGCGGATTTAATCGATTGGATAGATTTAAAGTAATTCATTAATTTCTTTCTCCTGTTAGGCCCAAGGCCTTTAATGTGATCTAACGATGATTTCTTTACAGACTTATTTTTTTTCTTTCTGTTACTTAAAATAGCAAACCTATGAGACTCGTCGCGAATTTGCTGTAAAAGCAAAAATCCTGGACTATCTTTTGGCATTTCAATAATCCCATTCTTTGAAAGGATCGTTTCAGTAGATCTAACTCTTTTTGACCCCTTAACAATACTTAGGATGATAGGTGGTCTTTTTACCAAAGCAGAAAAAGTGCTCATTGCAGCATCCAATTGAAGCTTGCCTCCATCGATCAGAATAATGTCTGGCATTTGATTGATGTCTGATTTATTAATTCTCCTTTTAAGAACATGCCTCATTGAACCTATATCATTTCCAGACAATTTTTTTGGTATGTTAAAAAGCCTATACTTATTTTTTTCGGGTCCATGAGAAGAAAACCTTACCGCAGAAGCTACAGCATGCTTCCCTCCATGATGACTTATATCGAAACCTTCAATTGTTAGATTTTTGCCTTCATAACCTAAATGAAACATGAGATCCTTCATAGAAAATGCATACTTGTCAGCTTGAATCACTCTATTTTCAATGACTTGATTTGCATTTAATTTTCCTAATTTAGCAACTTTTCTGATATGAGAATTAATGCTTGCTGAAATTGAAACATCTTTATCAAATTTTATTTTTACGGCCTGCTTGATAAGAGGTAGATTGTCAGGCTTAATATTTAAAAAAATTTTCTCTGGTAAAGAGAAGCTATTTTGATAGTAAGAAAATATTAAACTCTGAAATAAGTTATCAATGTCATGAAGCTGATTTCCTTTTAAATAATGAGTTTTAGTCCCCCTAATCTTGCCATCTCTGACTGATAATATGCATATCCCGGTTCTACCAAGTTTCGAAACACATATAAATAAATCAACACTAATCAAAGAACTATTGAAGGACTGTTCTTGATGCAAAAGATCCAGGCTTTTTATTCTTTTTTTAATATCATTTGCTCTTTCAAATTCTTGTTGATCAGCAAGTTTTTGCATCTGAGCAATCATCAAAGATTTGGTTTTTTTACCTGTTGAGGATAGGTAATTTTGTGAAGACGATATGTCTCCTTGATAGCTAATCTCAGAAATTAAATTGACGCAAGGAGCTGAACATCTTTGCATTTGGTATTCAATACATGGCCTGGATCTATTGTTGAAAGTTGTGTCACTACAATTTCTAATTTGGTATATCTTCTGTAAATCTTTGATGGTTGATTTAACAGCTTGAGCGCTTATAAAAGGGCCAAAAAAATTTTTGGATACAGCATGTTTTGATCTCTTCATACTGATGCTGGGAAATTTATGCTCCATTGAAAAATGTACATATGGATACGTCTTATCATCACGCAAGAGGATATTAAATCTAGGCAAATTCTCCTTAATCAAGGATTGCTCTAATAGGA
>MDSX01071848.1_pt1 | contig 26075 bp, 26 predicted proteins | sample 811141 | NCBI WGS metagenome assembly MDSX01 (sample SAMN05326642, study PRJNA326480) | marine metagenome | isolation source: seawater | place: Atlantic Ocean: South East | collected 2010
TGGAAGGCAAAAAAATGATTATTGTTTTAGCACCAAAATAAATTTAAAAAGAGAGAAAATGCCAAAGATGAAGACCAACTCTAGTGCGAAGAAGAGATTCAGAATCACTGGAACAGGTAAAATTAAGAGAAAGCACGCTTACAAGCGTCACATCTTGACAAAGAAGTCTAAGAAAAGAAAATTAGCACTTAGACACAGTGGTTTAGTTCATCCATCAGATGAAAGTAACATCAAGTTTTTGTTAAGAATCGGAAAGTAATGTTAGCCAAGAGCTAATAAAGTACCATTATTCGGGCCAAAAAAGAGCTCGCCTCAGCGAGACGCCTAGTTTAAAAAAAGAAAAAAAATGCCAAGATCAGTAAATGCAGTAGCCTCAAGGAGGAGACGTAAAAAAATGATGAAACATGCCAAAGGTTACTTTGGTAGAAGAAAAAATGTATGGACAGTTGCTAAAAATGCCGTAGAAAAAGCATGGCAATATTCCTATAGAGACAGAAAGAACAATAAAAGAAACTTCCGTCGTCTGTGGATTACCAGAATAAATGCTGGTGCTCGCTTACACGGTATGAGTTATTCTCAGTTTATGGGGGGTGTTCATGAAAAAGGAATCGAGCTTAATCGAAAGGTATTAGCAGATTTAGCCATGAATCACCCGGAAGCTTTTGCAGCCATTGTTAAAAAGGTTAAATAAATTCAAAGTTTGCTAAAATAATATTAAAGCTCTCCATTTTGGAGGGCTTTTTTTATATCCATTCTAGGTTTGATATTCCAGTATTACTGACTTACCCAGATAAACCTAATATCCAAATCTTGACAGATTGTAACAATCCTCCCAAGTTTGATATAATATTTATTTAGGTGATTTTAAAGATTCTTAAAGTATATTATTTTTTCAATACAAACATATCAATGCATTCGGTCACCCCTTATCCTTATTTTCTTGACCATTTCAGCTTCAAATTCAACAAATTCATCCCATCGATTCATGACATAATCATCAGAACCAAACTCTTTTGCTAGTTTGATAAATGCCTTGTAGTGTCCAGCCTCACTAACCATAAAATCATGGTAAAAATTTTTAAGAGAAGGGTCTTTAATATGGATACTTAATAACCTAAAACGTTCACAACTTCGAGCTTCAATCATTGCAAATGACAAGAGGTATTCGATAATCTGTTTTTGCAGCTGGTCACCTTTCTTTATGAATTTATTAAGTTCATTAACATATTCATCTTTTCGTTGGTGGCCCAATTCAAAACCTCTTTTTTTAAGTTCTTTTACAACTTTTCGGAAATGACCCCATTCTTCAGCAACAATAGGGGAGATGACATCTACTATTTTAGGTAGTTTACTAAATTTACTTATAATGCTTATGCCATGTACAGCTGCCTTCTGCTCGCACCAAGCATGGTCTGTTAAGATGTATTCGATACTTTTCTCTGCAATATTGACCCATCTCGGGTCTGTAGCCATTTCTAGTCCAAGTGTGGTTTTAGTTTTTTCAGAACTAATCATATAACAAAAGTACCTCTAATATTAAAATAGCATTAAAACGACCAAGAATATAAAGATACCTGCCAGCATAAGCATTAAAGTATAGGGTAGTATATCTCTAGCTTTTAATCCAGTGATACTTAATAAGGGTAAAGCCCAAAAAGGTTGAAGCATGTTGGTGATTTGATCCCCATATGCAAGAGCGAGTATGATTTTGGATAATGACATGTCTAATTCTAAGGCTGCTCTTAATATAATAGGTCCTTGTAAGGCCCATTGACCACCACCACTTGGAACAAACATATTGACCAAACCAGCACTAAAAAAAGTGTAAATGGGTAGTGTTTTTTTGGTCGAAATATCAATAAAAAAATCAGAAATATTCTCGATTAAGCCACTAGTTTGCATGAGAGCTAATATTCCAAAATAAAGTGGGAATTGGATGAGTATACCAGATGATCCATGAATTGCTTTATCAACCCCACTCAAAAAGTAGCGAATATTTTTATGTAATAAGATGTTCAACCCAAGAAGACTAAAATTGATGTAATTGGGGTTGATAAACCCTAATTTACTCTCGGAGATAATGGCAATATATATGGCTATTGCCATTAAAATCATACCAATAATTTTACTTAACCATTTTGAATAATCGATGTATTCTGCACTAGAAACCTCAAATTGATTTTTATGTGTTTGTTCTAGTTTAGTTACGTTGGGAGTTTCTTTAGTGGTATATTTACTTATGATGGAACTAAATGTAGGGATAACTATGATTAATAAAATGACTGCCGTAAAATTCATGGGGCTAAATACAGTTTCACCAAATGAAATTAATTCAGGCATTATCGGATTCTGCGTAATTTCTTGAATATGACCAGCTTCTGCAACCTTGGTTAATGCACTACCAGAAATTCCTCCATGCCAAACCATGAGTCCAACATACCCAGAGGCACCAATAAGGGGATAATTTAATTTGAGTTTACGTTTAGAGAAATTTTCTCCCACTTTTCGTGCAATGATTGCACCAAAAATTAATCCAAGTCCCCAGTTAAAAAGAGCAACAATAATGGTAGATAATGTGACTGCAAATGCAGCTTGAGTACCCGTTTTTAGTCGTAGAATAATTTGATTGATAATTGAGTCAAAAAAAGAGGTAAGTGCGAGTGCATGACCCAATACTAGCATCAACATCATCTGAAATGCAAATGCCAACAGATTAGAACTCCAAAGTCCTTTTTGCCAATCTATGATTAGCTCAACCATAGATTTGTCAGAGCTAATCAAGCCCATGAAAAATACTATAATGGTTATCAGTACTGCAATGCTAAATGGGGATGGCAGTAATTTTTTAAACCAATTAATATAGTGTTTTATAAATCTCATAGAAGGGTAACAATTTTCTCCAGGTAATATTGATCATCACCGTCGAACATACCAAAATATGTACTGTCTATATCTAAAACTGCATAAATTTCATTATTTCGGATACATGGAACAACAATTTCAGAGTTACTTAATGGACTACATGCAATATGTCCATCAAATTGATGGACATCATTAACGATATAGGTTTTTTTATGCAGCCAAGAACGACCACAAACTCCTTTTCCTTTAGCTATAGATGTGCAAGCAATAGGACCATTATAGGGGCCTAACTGAAGTTTATCTCCAATAACTCTGTAAAATCCGATCCAATGATGAAGCAAATGTTCATGTAATAGACGAGATAAATTAGCCATGTTAGCAATATCATCAACACTTTTGTCAATAATAGATTCAGCCGCTTTAATTATGGTTGAATACTTTTCAGCTTTATCCATACTTTACGAAATTATGATATATTTAATGATAGATACAGACTATTCAAAATTTATTTTTGGACTAAATGAGAAATAAACATTTAAGAGTTATGGTCTTTTTTCTGACCGTTAATTTAGCAATTTTGTATGGGTTATTATTTTGGTTATTGTAATTTCATTTATAGTGTACCATTTGTTTCGCTAATTTAAATTGGATATTACATATCCATTTAATTATGGAGTAATTTTTTTAAATAACTTAATTATTAAGTATTCTATTAGTGGAATAAATAGTTATACCTAAAGAGCAAAAGGTAATTACACCTATTGCCTCAGTAACATCTGATAAGTGATGACCTATGAAAAGCTCAGAAGTAAGGGTTATCAATATTAGTGGGATATAAAACCAGGGCTTTATGAAATCTTTTCGTTGGTAATAGATTAATAGGATGATTAAAGGTGTCAAGAAGACATAATAATATTTCCATGCTAATGGAGATATTATTGGAATCAGTGAGAGGGTTATGATGTATTGTTTGGCAAAACTCTGATAGTTTTCTTTAGTGAGGTAAAATTTAGCTACTAAGAACATCCCAACGATTCCAATGAGAATAAAGGTGACAAATTTATATTGTATATCAGATAGATTGGAAATGGAATAACTTAAACTATCTATTCGTATATGTTGTGTTGTTAACCCACACATCCAACCCCATATGGATTGATTCATGTGCTCACATTTTAATCCATTAACAACTTGCGTGTTAATCCATTCTCTAAAAAGTTCAATGCCAGGATTCAATCCAAAATAAATGAACACAATCATTGTTGAGATTATAAGCCCAATCAATGTATAAAAAACAGATTTGTATTTCTGCTTAAATAGCAAAAATCCAAGAATTAAAATGGGGTAAATTTTTATACTGATTATGAATGCCAATACTATACCCGCCAATAAGTCTCTTCTATGGGTTATTAAATGAAGAACATAGATACTTAAAGCTAGAATGAATAGATTTATCTGAAGATTGCTTATCTCTTCAAGAAATATTCTGAGTGTAAGAATGAACGGTAATATAAATAATGGATTATAGAGGTTGATTTGATTATCATTTTCATGCTTAATGTTAAAGACAAATTGATGTGGAGTAAAGTAGGAGATGGTCCATCTGAAAATAATCAGATTTACAAATACTATGCTTATTAACCATGTCAACCTTAGCCCAACGAAGCTTAATTCATTTAGCCAGTATAAAGGAATACAAACAATAGAAAAAAATGGGGGCCATGTATTTCTGTAATCGGAATAAATGGGCAAATTATTCCAAGCTAATTTTCCTGCTGATATGTACCCGCCAAAATCACCCTCTCTGAATATATCTCTTAATACTTCTCCAAAAATTATTACAGAGCACAGGTAAAATGTGATTTGAAATATGCGTTTTTTATCGTTAAAAATATGTCTGAGGACGGTTTTCAAGTTGTTTGATTTTGAAATGGGCTTGTATATTTTTTTAAAAAATACAAAGACGGCAATTATGATTTGTCAAATAAATGTTTGAGCTTTTCTAAATCAGCAAATGACCAATTTTTAATTTGCAGCTGTGCTCCTTTTAATCCTTTGTCTTCACCAAATGAAATGCTTTTCATTCCTGCTTTTTTTGCTGCCAATAAACCAGCTTGAGAATCTTCTATGACAAGACATTCTGAAGGTTTACAGTTTAATTTTTCTGAGGCTAATAAAAATATATCAGGCTCAGGTTTAGAATTAGGAGTCATGCCTCCATCAACAATAGCTTGGAAATCCAAGACCAAATCTAACTTATCAATAATTCGGATAGCATTTTTGCTGCTGGATCCTATAGCAACCTTTATACCCTCTGATTTAACTAAGGTATTAAACGCTTTAAAATGTGGAAATATTTCATTAGGGGTCATTGTATCAATAAACTTGAGATACATCTGATTTTTTTTCTGGAGTAAGTTCTGTTTTTCTGCCTCAGATATACGAGAACCACTCCATTTTAGGAGTTTATCTAAGCATTCTTTCCTTCCAACACCTTTGAGTTTTTGATTTTGTTTTTCAGTTAGTACGAAATCAAGTTGTTCTGCCACCCATTTCCAACTTTCATAGTGATATTTTGCTGTATCTGTGATTACACCATCAAGATCATAGATTATAGCTTTTAAACTCATATTGTCTGTTCTTGGGTATTGAGATGATATTCAACAAGAGGAAATATTGGTTTTTTTTCAATTTTACCAATAGTGAATCGATGATTTTTTGCTACTTCTTCGAGGACTTCTCGAAAATAGTATGCGATGGATCCAACAAAGTTTACTGGAACCTCTCTGAAATTATCATAACACCAAACATGAATGTTAATGAATTTAGCAAGACCTTGATAAACCATATCTTTCATGTAAGGATGATTTTGCTTATCTTTAACAAAAGGCATGAAGCTGGCTAAATAAACATTAGGAAACTTTTCTAGGTGTATTGAGCTAAAAATATCTTCTTTGGTAAGATTAAATCTTTTTTGAAATTCTATGGCCAATTCAGTCGGCATACGATGGTATAGCCAATCAGCAAGAAGGATTTTTCCAAAATATGATCCACTACCTTCATCTCCTAATATATACCCCAATGCAGGGACATTTTCTTGTATGTTTTTGCCGTCAAAGAAACATGAGTTAGAGCCAGTTCCTAGAATGCATGCAATACCAGGCGAGAATGGAGTAGTGGCAAGTGCAGCACCAGTTAAGTCATGATCAACAACTATTTTTTCAGCAAGATTAAAAAACTGAGATAAAGCATTCTCTAAGATAAGCTTTCGGTTTGTACTGGAGCATCCAGCACCATAAAAATAGATTTCTTTTATTTTATCTCTATAGTCCTGAAATATCTTGTTTTCTTGGATTTTACCCAAAATGAATTCAGTACTGTGGAAGAAGGGATTAAATCCCATTGTTTTTGTTTTGAGTTTTGTATTGGAATTATCTATAATTATCCAATCACATTTGGTTGAACCGCTATCAGCAACTAGTATCATTTTGGTTTAATCGAATAAGCAAAGTTAATGTAAAAATCACACATTGGGAAGTGAGATTTGAATTACTGAAAAGGATTTTATTTAGGTTAGTGGCTTATAAAATGAGTTTAGGGCATTGGTTCTTGGCAGGGGTCGCACATAAAGTGAATATGAATAGTTATTTCTTTTGTTTCTTGATTGATATTTACCATCTCAAGCATTTGAAAATTTCTCATCATTTCACACTCATTTTCTAGGTTTTCATCAGACTCATTATTCTCAAGTTTATCCTTACTAAAAGCTGGATGTTTAAATATAGCGTAATCTCCATTAACTAAACCTGTGATTGAGGCTTTTCCATTTTTAAATTTTAGAGCAATTCCTTTGTCACTACGTTCAGGATTATTGTGTATATACAGTGTGCCATTGAAGGAGGTAGGCATCATTAAGCTTTCCATAATTTCTTCATTAGGCATTGCACCACCACAATAATCAGAGGTGCTTGTTACATTAAATTTGATACTGCGACTAAGCGATGTTGATTTGCAAGAAGCCAATAGTAGAGCTAGAATGAATGCTGAGAAAAATTTCATTATACAAACTTAATTGAATAGGTATTATCTACAATTGTATTAATTGAAAAAATATAAAATAATTTTCATGGTTTCATTAAGCTTTCGACAACAGATTCAGCAACTTGTGAGGAGGGTAATGAATTACCCAATTTTTTTCGAAGTAGTTTGTAATCATGTGTAATTTTTTTCAACCTTTTCTGATCATTAATTAACTGATTAATTTCAAGTTTAAGTTGATTGCAATTGAACTCATCTTGAATGAGTTCAGTGATGCTCATTTTATCTAAAATTAAATTTACGAGCGATATGTATTTAACCTTAATAACTGATTTTCCAATCCAATAACTGATTCGATTGGTCGTGTAACAAACGATTTGAGGAACATCCATGAGTGCGGTCTCCATAGTTGCCGTTCCAGACGTAACGAGAGCAAGTTTACTTTTGTTTAACAAACCATACATGTCGTTGGGTACGAGTTTAAGTCTAGGATTAAACTGATAGTAGAAATTTTCGTCAAATCCAGGTGCTTGAGCTACTAAAATTGTTGAATCATAGTCCTTAATTGCTTCAAGCATAATTGGTAAAGAGGTTTTAATTTCTTGTTTTCTACTTCCTGGCAATAGGGCAATGCAATTCCTTTTATCTGAAATTGGATTAGATGCAATGTATTCATCCACAGTCTCTTTACTTGGATTACCTACATATTTACTTTCCACACCGTGTGATTTAAAAAAAGTTTCTTCAAATGGAAGTATAGAATATAAAAAATCTACATCTCGTTTGATATTATTTACTCGACCTTCTTTCCAAGCCCATACTTTTGGTGAAATGTAATAATGAACAGGTATACCCATGGATTTCCCAAATCTTGCAATTTTAAAATTAAATCCAGGGTAATCAACCAAAATTAGTGTATCTGGTTTCCACTTGAGTATGTCACTTTTTGTTCTTTTAAGATTACGAAATATTTTAAACAAGCTACTTAAAATCTCAATAAATCCCATTATGGCCATTTCCTTTTGATGGATAAAAAGAGATTGCCCAGCTGCTTTGCTTTTATCTCCACCCATGCCTCTAAATTGAGCATTTTTATCTAGTTTAGCAATCTTTTGAATTACTCGAGACGCATGATTGTCACCAGACGTTTCTCCTGATATAATATAATACTTCATAAGATTACATTAAGGTGAAATATACAATGACTAGGCCATATATCAGGGTTGCTAATACGACACCTTGGCCTGATTTTAGTTTATTTTTGTTTACAAATCCAAAAAAAGGAATTAGGTTAAATAGTGTTGCTATTTTCAGCCAAGGACTGAGTGTGCCTGTTATAAATCCTGTCTTTAAGAATAAAAAATAGGAGAGGTGAGAGAAATGATAAAGCTTCACAATCCAAAGAATGATTATGGGAATCAGAATTCCAGTGATCACACCTAATATGATTCGATTTTGGCTCATGAAAAATCCCAAGAATTTAAGGATTGTATGGCATGGTGAGCGGTAAGATCAAATTGAACAGGAACAAGCGATACATAATTATTCTCTAATGCCCATTCGTCAGTATCTTCTCCTTTATCCATATTGGTAAATTTGCCAGTAAGCCAGTAATAGTCTCTGCCATGAGGGTCTTGTCTATGGTCAAATTCTTCAACCCACTTTGCTCTTGCTTGCCTACATACTTTTATGCCTTTTATTTCATCTTTCGATACATTAGGAATATTTACACTTATTAGAGTAGCTTTAGGCATACCATGATGAAAGACATTTTGAACGATTGTTTTCATATAAACTTTAGCAGCAGTAAAATCAGCATCCCAACTAAAATCAAGTAGGGAAAATCCTAGTGATGGAATTCCTTCAATTGCACCTTCCATTGCAGCACTCATGGTGCCACTGTATATTACATTGATGGATGAATTAGAGCCATGATTTATACCGCTAACTAGCAAATCTGGCTTGCGATGTAATACTTTATCTACGGCTAATTTTACACAATCAGCTGGAGTACCACTACAATGATAACTCTCTATTTCATCTCCAAATTGATTATTTTTAATCATTCTCAATGGTTTATTGATAGTTATGGCATGTCCCATTCCACTTTGAGGACTATCCGGTGCAACTACAACAACTTGACCAAAAGACGACATTACCTCAACCGTGGCTTTGATTCCTGGAGCAGTTATGCCATCGTCATTACAAACGAGTATGAGAGGTTTTTCTTGTTGTGACATGGGTGCGAAGGTAAATAATTTAGATTTTATAAATGAAACATTAATTGATAATTATATTATCTAAAAATATGATAATATATTGGTACTTTTGAAGCATTATATGCTGACAAACCTAAATGTACAAAATTTTGCCTTGATATCTGATGTTGAAATCATCTTCGGACGTGGCATGAATATTATTACTGGAGAGACAGGAGCAGGAAAATCAATTCTGATAGGTGCTTTAGGTCTTGTATTAGGCAAAAGAGCGGATAGTAGCTCTTTACGAAATAATCAAGAAAAGTGCATCATAGAAGCTGCATTTGATATTGAAAATTACCACCTCAAAACCATTTTTGATAAGAATGATTTAGACTATGACAACCATACCATTTTTAGGAGAGAAATTACTCCCGCTGGTAAAAGTAGATCATTTATTAATGATACTCCAGTAAATTTAAAGGTATTGCAAGAAATCGGATCAAAACTCATTGAGATTCATTCACAACGTGACAATGTTCAACTTTTTACTACTGATTTTCAATATAAGAGTTTGGATCTACTATCAGGGTGTCAAAATGATTTGGAGGAGTATACATTAAAGTTTCAAGGCTTTAAACGAGATAAAAATTTACTCAGGCAACTGAAAGAAGAAGAGGAAGAACGTCAAAGAGAACAAGACTATAATCAATTTTTGTTCGATGAACTCAAATTGGCTGATTTAGAAAATGTTGATGAGGATGCTATGACTCAAGAACTAGAGTTGTTAGAAAATGCAGAACAATTAATTCAAACATACAGGGAGGCTGATCACCTTTTGCAATCCAGTGATTTATCCATTCTGAATCAATTACAAGAGTTAATGAGGCTCTTGGGAAGCCATAAACTTTCTGTTTTGAAAGATTTAGAAAGACGTATTAATTCTGTAATGATAGAACTTCAGGATATTGTTCTAGAAATTAATAATAATGCTCATAATACTCAAATTGATCCACTAAGGTTAGAGGAACTCAATGAGAGAAATAATCAATTGTTTGCACTTAAAAACAAGCACCGTAAATCATCTGCGGCGGATTTAAAGGAGTTATTCCTTTTACTAGAGGAAAAACTTGCTAATTCAAGTCAGTTGCAAAATCGAATAAATGAATTGGAAAATCAACTATCTAACGATGAAAGAAAGCTGAATGAATTAGCCAATACTTTGAGCGAAAAAAGAAATAAAAATTTAGTTAATGTGGAGTGTTCGATTAATAAATTGCTAGTCCAAATGGGTATGGAACATTCTATGGTGAAATATGAACTGACTCATGCCGATGAGCTTAATTTTTATGGTTGTAATCAGTTGAATGTTTTGTTGTCTTCAAATAAAGGGGAGTCTTTCCTTGATATTAAAAAAGCAGCATCAGGTGGAGAATTAGCTAGAATAAACTTGAGTTTTAAGCACATTTTATCTCAATATCTCCAAATGCCAACAAGTATTTTTGATGAGATTGATACTGGAGTGAGTGGGGAAGTAGCTAGAAAGGTAGGATCTGTAATGAAAAAAATGGCTAAGAATCAGCAACTGATTGTCATTACTCATTTGCCACAAATTGCTTCTATGGGTGATTATCACAAGTATGTTCACAAAACGGAGAAAAACAACTTGATCGAAACACAGGTTCGGAATTTAGATGGTGATGAACGGATTCATGAAATAGCTAAGATGATTAGTGGAGACGATTTAACTAAGCATGCTATTGAACAGAGTAAGATGCTTTTAAACTAATTATAGGTACTCCAATACCCTTTCCATTTTCATGCCACGGCTACCCTTCACCAAGATGGCTGTATCCTTATAATCTTTGGATTTTAGGTTTTCTCCAAGTGCTTTCATGGTTGCGTATGTTTCTAAACCACAGTTTGCAGAAACTTGATTGAAATGTTCACCCAAAAGATAAATCGATTCAAATTCAAATTGTTTTGCCCAAATCAATAAATCAAGATGTTCCTTTTCAGCTTGATCTCCCATTTCAAACATGTCACCTAAAATTAAAATTTGCTTTTCGTTGGACATTTTACTGAAATTTTCGATGGCAACTTGCATACTAGACGGATTGGCATTGTATGCATCCAACAAGATATGATTTGATCCCTTATGTATCCATTGTGAACGATTATTTTCAGGGATGTATGATTCAATTCCTTGCTTAATTTCCTCATTGTTTAATCCAAGATGATTTCCTACAGCCATTGCTGCAAGCAGATTATCTAGATTATAATCTCCCATGAGCGAAGATTTAATTTTTTTATTTTCCATCGAAATTTCAATGAAAGGAACAATAGATTGTATGGAGACATCTTTCTTGGAGTAGTATTGGGTTTTTTCAATGGATCTACTCATTCTTTTTAACCATTCGTCATCTTTATTTACAATTGCTAAACCATTATTTTTGAGAAGATAGTGATATATTTCACTTTCTTCTTTTGCTACCGCTTCAAGTGAACCAAATCCTTCCAAATGCTCTTTACCAATATTCGTAATTAAACCATGTGTCGGGTCTGTTATTTTACATAACACTTCAATTTCGCCAGGGCTATTTGTGCCAAGTTCAATGATTGCTGCTTCACAATCGATTGGAATTTGAAGAAGTGTTATGGGAACTCCAATATGGTTGTTTAAGTTACCTTGTGTGCAATGTGCTCTATACTTTTGCTTTAAGACATTAATAATCAAGTTTTTAGTCGTGGTTTTTCCGTTACTTCCTCCAATGGCTATTATAGGTATATCAAAACATTTCCTATGAAAGTGTGCAAGATTTTGCATGTAAGTTAGCACGTCATCTACTAAAATGAGTCGATTGTCTTCTTCAATTTTTTCATCAACTACAGCGTAAGATGCTCCTTTTTTAATGGCTTCAATGGCAAATAAATTTCCATTAAAGTTTTCACCTCTAAGTGCAAAAAATATAGAATCCTCATGAATAGTTCGACTATCAGTTGTAAACTTAAAATTACATTCTGTAAAGAGTTTGTAAAATATTTCTATTTGCACTTTTATATCTTATTTGGTCTGCAACAAAAGTGTTAATTTAGTAGTCGATAAAAAAATACTCCTATGAGAAAGTTAGCATTTGTGTCCATTATTCTGATTTATTCATTGAAAATGAGTGCCCAATTGTTTGAAATTTCATTTGATCCAATTTTTAAAAGCCAAAGTGGTGAATTGATTTCCTTAGCACTAACAGGAGGTATGAATCAACCTCAATTTTCAAATATTGACTTTAATAATGATGGTAAATTAGACTTGTTTGCTTTCGATAGGAATGGCAATAGAGTGCTGACTTTCATAGCTAAATCAACTCATGGTAAAATTTCTTATGACTATGACCCAAAGTATGAAGAGTTGTTCCCTTCTGCTCAAGAGTTCATGCAATTGCATGATTACAATGGTGATAGTAAACCTGATTTATGGCTTTATACTGGAGATTCGGTGGTTCTATATCAAAATAATGGTCAAACAACACCAAGTTTTGACAAAATTAAGGGTTTATTTGCTTTTGATCGTGTAAATTATGTTCCGTTTAATCCATTTAAAAAATTAGCAGAGATAAAGGGGTGCTTGCCAGCAATTGTTGATGTAGATGGTGATTCAGATATTGATTTTGTAACTAATCTTAATGTAACAGGGTCACAAATGATATTTAACCGTAACACTACAGCTGATAGTAGTTTCCAATTGGGGAATATCAAATTTGACATTGTAGATAAATGCTACGGTGGTATTGATGAATACAATGGAGAGCTTATTGTCAATGCACCTTGTTACTTTTATGAGGCATACAAACAAAAGAAAAAACATACCGCTACCAAAACCATACTCTTATTTGATGAGGATGCTGATGGTGATTTAGATTTGTTGTTTGGCAGTTCTGAACGAGCTACAAACCCTATTTACTTTTTTAGAAATGGGAAAGTAGATTTAGACTACTATAAAGATACCTTCATTACCATAGACACTGCTTATTTTAATAATGAAATAGAATCCCTACTTCCTGTATCTCCTGCATTGTCTTATGTAGATGTTAATCTGGATGGAGTTAAAGATTTAATACTAAGTACTAATGAGGTAGATAAAACTTCTTATCCGATTATGGAAGCTAATAATTCAATTCTGCTTATTAATGAGGGATTATCAAATGATGTTGATTTCGTATATGAGCAGAATGATTTCTTGGTAGGGGATATGATTGATTATGGTTCTGGATGTTCTCCGACATTTGTAGATTTAGATGCTGACGGAGACCAAGATTTAATATTTGGGACAAGTGGAAATCATTTTCTTACCGGTGACACGAGTGATTTTCTTGTCTATTTTAAAAATGAAGGTTCTCCCGAGTTTGCAGATTTTCAATTAGTGAGTGATGATTTTCTTAATTTAAAATCCAAGCACATCAAAGGAATTATGCCAACATTTGCCGATATCGATGGAGATGGAGATATGGACTTATTTTTGGGCAAGATGGATGGTTCAATTAGCTACTATGAAAATAGTGGTGATGCAGAAAATCCAGCTTTTACACCTATAACTTCATTATATGAAGATATTCAGGTTGTGAATTATGCAGCTCCATATTTTGATGACATTAATAAAGACGGTATTGTAGATTTATTAGTGGGCAGTTATGATGGTACCATAGATTATTATCAAAATACTGGTACATCATCAGAGCCAAACTTTAATTTAACGAAAGATACTTTTGGTGGAATAATAGTTAACGAATTAATCCGCACTTCTAAGCTTGGTTCTGATGGTCAAATTTATGATACCATGGTTTATCAAAATTATGGGTATAGTACTCCTGTGATACTTCACTGGGAGAATGATTCACGATGCATAGCGGTTGGTAATAATCAAGGTGTGATTAAAATTTATGAATTAAATAATGATTTGAATAGTGATTTTATTGAGATAGAAGATTACATGATTGAATCTCTCAGTCAGAATAGTTATGTAAAAGATTGGGGAAAAAGAACCAATCCATCTGCTACAGATTTAGATGGTGACGGGTATCCAGATATGTTGATAGGAAATGATCGAGGAGGAATGAGTTTTGTCAAGGGTAATAAAAAGACAAATTCTATTCAAGGATATGAAAAATTATCTTCATTTAAAGTCATTCCAAATCCTGCTAAGCATTATTTTAGGATTGAAACAAAAACAAATAAGCAAATTCATTACAGGATAACAGATGTTAGCGGAAGACTAATACGAGAGGACAGCACTTTCTCAGGAAATAGTATTCAAATGGAAAATTTTCCAGATGGTATTTATTTTGTTTCAATTGAAGATGGATTAAGAAATTACCAAGTTCAGAAGCTGATTCTATTAAAATTATAGTTGGTCTATTACACTTAATGGTCCTCCGCAATAAACGCTATGGCAAGTCTTACAGGCTTGAATAGAGGCATTGTAGTAATATTGTTGTGAGTCCTTACGATCAATTCCTTTGAGGGCTTCTAGATACTCAGGAACCATTCCTTTAAATGCAGCATCCTTATGCTCATCACGTGTAGCTTTTTGATTAGCTAAATCATAGAAACTTTGTGGCACATCATCAACAATTTCTCCTTTTGATAACAAACGTTTAGTTTCTTTACTCCACGAGACCATGTCTCGCATCATCTGAGAGAGTTCAGAGGGATGATACATATCTGCAGCTTCTGAGGATTGATTGTGCTTTGAACAAGCAACTATTCCTGCGACAATTACGATGATTATGGTTAATTTAAGCTTCATTTAATTAATAACTACTCCATTAGCAATGAATTGAAGCTTTAATTTAGGTGTGTTGATTTGGGCAATTTCATCATCAGTTGCATTTGCATCTTTTGCTAATTCAATTTGCTCTGTGACGGATAGTGAGTCAGAATAGGCCCAGCCAGAAATAATTGCTTCGTGGTTTGCACTGTTTTTTGGAACAAAGAATCCGTAATCTTTAAATTTTACGAGCATTTCATTGCCATCAACATCCATACTCATCCAGCATCCTTTAGCTTGACAAGCAGCGTTTATATTTCCAGTGACACTAGTAAATAGTGAATCTTTTCCTTCTAATGCTTTTATTAACTCTTTGCCAGATAGGGCAGAATTTTGATCCCATTCAGTATTACCATAACTTCCATTGATAGAATTTGTCTGTTGGCATCCTATGATTGCAATGATGCTGAAAATGGTAAGTATCGTATTTTTCATGATTTATTTAAAATGTTGAATATTGATTAATTCGTTACAAAAAGAGTATTCATTTGGATCGTTAGATGCAACTATAATCATTTGATTTAGACAATAGTTATTAATGATTTCAAAGTACCATTGATTATTTTTAAGATCAAAATTAGTGCAAGGCTCGTCCAATAACAGAACAGGTGTATCAGTAAACAGTGCTAGAGTTAGTTTTACTTTATTAATTATACCGGAAGAAAGGTTGCTGTATTTTTTATGTCTAAAATTGCTTAGTCCAGATGTATTTAATTGCTCTTTAATTGATATTTTAGGTTTTTTGAATTGAAAATGAAAATCAAATAATTCTTGAATTGAATAATCGTTTAACAAATCCATTTCAGGACTGGAATAACTGATTTGATTGGATTGAATGATGTCACTAGAGTAGTTTATCTCTCCTTTGGTAGCAGATAATACTCCACCTATAATTTTAAGTAATGTGCTTTTCCCAGATGAGTTTTCTCCTATGATTGCATATTTATCTGTGTTTTTAAACTTATAAGTGAAATCACGAAACAGGATATCTCGATTAAAGCGTTTTGAAATTCCAATACAATCTATTTGAGTCATTATCTTGATATATACCCTTTCATTACTCCGCGATCGGAAGCCCTGATAAAACTGATAATTTCGTCTCTTTCTTGTGTCGCTGGCATTTCAGTTTCAATTTTAGTGAGTGCTTTTGCATTGTTCAGACCTCTTAAGTATAAGTTTCTGTAAATTTCTTGAATTTCAGCTATTTTTTCAGAGGTGAAACCTCTACGTCTTAATCCAATACTATTTACTCCCTCATAACTGAGAGGTTCTCTTGCAGCCTTGGTATAGGGAGGTACATCTTTCCTTACCAAACTTCCACCACTTATCATTACATGTGGGCCAATATTTACAAACTGGTGAACCGCAACTAGTCCACTCAAAATTGCATAGTCATGAATAATAACTTCACCTGCGATTTGAGAGCCATTTCCGATAATCACATTGTTCCCAACGATTGTATCGTGAGCAATATGAGAATAAGCCATCAATAAACAATTACTCCCAACTACAGTTTTGTTTTTTGCTGCGGTCCCTTTATTAATAGTTACGCATTCTCTGATAGTCGTATTGTCACCAATTTCAGTAGTAGTCTCCTCACCTTGGTATTTTAAGTCTTGTGGGATTGCGGAGATTACCGCACCGGGAAAAATTCTACAATTTTTGCCAATTCTTGCCCCCTCCATAATAGTGACATTAGAGCCAATCCATGTACCTTCACCAATTTCAACATTTTTATGGATTGTTACAAATGGTTCTATAACTACAGTGTCAGCAATTTTTGCACCTGGATTTACGTATGCTAATGGTTGAATCATTTTATCTGTTTTCTACTATTTGTGCCATCATGTTTGCTTCGGATACTAGTTTATTCCCAACATATGCTTCTCCTCTCATTATGCACAAACCCCTTCTAATTGGAGCGGTTAATGCCATTCGAATAACTAGGGTATCACCTGGAACAACTTTATCTTTGAATTTTGCGTTCTCAATTTTAACAAAATAAGTACTCCAGTTTTTTGGGTTTTCTTTGCCAGCTAGAGCTAAAATGCCTCCAGCTTGTGCCATTGCCTCAATTTGAAGAACGCCCGGCATGATTGGTTCATTGGGGAAATGACCTTGAAAGAAATATTGGTCTCCTGTAATATTTTTAACTGCAACAACTTCCTCTGGAGATATTTTCACTACTTTGTCAACCAGAAGAAAGGGGTGCTTATGTGGTAAAATATTTCCAATTTCCTGATGATTGTATAGCGGTGCAATATTTGGATCATAAATTGGAACATTTTCATTTTCTTTACGTGCTTTTTTAGAGGCGATATATGCCTTTTTAATTCTTTTAGCAAATTCTACATTCGCTGCATGTCCTGGACGAGCTGCTAATATTTGAGCTTTAAGAGGTACCCCTGCAAGAGCTAAATCTCCAACAATATCAAGCAATTTGTGACGTGCTGGCTCATTTTGAAATCTTAAATCAACATTGTTTAAGATGCCTTCCTTTTTTACTTCTATCTTGTCTTTATTAAATAACTTAGCTAGATTATCCATCTCACTATCATCAATTATACGATCCACAATTACAATAGCATTGTTGAGGTCTCCGCCTTTAATAAGATTATGTTCTACAAGGGTTTCCAATTCGTGTAAAAAGCAAAATGTCCTACAGCTAGATATTTCATCTTTGAATTCTTGAATATTAATAATTGAAGCATGTTGACTCCCTAATACAGGCGAATTATAGTCTACCATTACGGTCAATCTATAATCGTCTGCAGGCAGTGCCATCATTTCAACACCATTGCCATCTGAGTAGTTAATTCTTTTTGGTATCTCGAAATATTCACGTTCTTTTTTTTGTGTCTTTATACCAGCCTCAAGAAGTAGGTCAATAAACGGTCTGCTACTCCCATCCATAATTGGAGTTTCAGCTGCATTTAATTGTATCAAACAATTATCGATTTCTAATCCTGCAAGGGCAGCTAGTACGTGCTCAACAGTATGAACTTTAATACCTTTATCTTCTAAAGTGGTTCCTCTACTTGTATCAGATACCAAGTCACAATCTGCTTTGATGACAGGTTGATTTTCTTGATCTAATCGTTGAAAGGCATAACCGTGGTCTTCAGGTGCAGGAGCAAATGTTAAGGTAACATCATTACCTGTGTGTAATCCTACACCAGATACACTAATCGATTTTTTGATAGTAGTTTGTAGCTTATCCATTTTATGATTCTTCATTTTTCAGGATGTTTTCAAGTGTTTTAATTCTTTTTTCGAGTTTTGGAAGGTTTCTCCATAAAACTCTAGATTTCATTTCGTCTTTGAATGGTTGGTGAGGGGTGCCTGTATAAATCCCGCCAGGTTGCTTAATATCTTTATTAATGCCAGCTTGACCACCAATTTGGGTATTATCTGCAATAGTTAAATGTCCAGCAACTCCAACTTGTCCTGCCAATACACAGTTTGCACCAATTTTAGAACTACCTGCAATAGCAGCTTGTCCAGCTATAACTGTGTTTTCTCCAATTTTTACACCATGAGCAATTTGGACTAAATTATCTATTCTACATCCTTTGCCGATAATAGTACTCCCCATGTTAGCTCGGTCTATTGAAGTGTTACTTCCTACCTCTACATTATCATGGATGATAACATTACCTATTTGAGGAATTTTAATGTAAGTCCCATCTGGAAGTGGAGCATGACCAAAACCATCAGAACCAATGACAGCACCACTATGAATGATACAGTTATTACCAATAATTGAGTTATAATAAACAGCCACATTTGATCGAATAGAAGTGTTATTTCCTATGGTAGTATTTTCATAAACACTAGAATTTGCAAAAACCTTTGAGTTGTCACCAATGGTGACGTATGACCCAATATATGCATGAGAACCAATATGACAATTTTTTCCAATTTTAGCTGTTGGCTCAATCACAGCAGTCGAGTGAATACCATGGTTAGGATCCTTGTAATCGAAATATTGAATAAGTATTTGACAAAAGGCAACATAAGGATGAGAACATCTGATAATTGTTAAATTATCGGGAATATCTTTTATAGAATCATCAACCAATACAATTCCAGCACTCGTGCTTTTGAGATGGTGTATGTACTTTTTATTGGATAAAAAACATAGACTGTTAGACGATGCATCTTCAATTTTAGCTACAGTGTTAACTTCTACAAATTGATTTCCTTTTACTGAACCATTAACTACTTCTGCTATTTTTTTTGCTGTTAACTTCAATATGACGCAAATTTAATCTAATTTCAAAGAGGTGATGTAATATTTAACTTGTGGTTTTTGGTCATTGGTGAGATTGTATATTTCAGAGGTCTCTGAAAGTTCTTTTAACTTTCCATTTTTCATACCAATTTTTAGACTATCACCTAGACTTGAATATGCATTATTAGTTAGTTCACCTGTTGTTACAAAAAAACTTGCCTCTGAATGATTGATTTGTAAATATTTTGCTGTTTCATTGATTTTTTTGTCAATAAATTTACCCTCAATGGGGGTGTCGTATAATTCAATTTTAAGTAAGTTTCTGTTTATTAGCATTTTACTTAGTTTGGATAACGTTTTGTCGTTTGATTGTTGCCATAATTTAATTGCACTAAATATTTCGCTATCATCTAGATTACAAAAATTTTCGATAACAAGCTGATTAGAAAGATCTTCTTTTGAGAAGTTGTTTTCAAGAAAAAACTGAAGATAAGGACTAACTTTTAGAGATTTTTCACTGTTAATCAACACTTTAGCTCTTTTTAAAATGCTTAATAATAGTTCGTCAGCAGCAATCGAAGATTTGTGAAGATAAACTTGCCAATACATAAATCTTCTTGCCATTAAAAATTTTTCGACAGAATAGATGCCTTTTTGATCGATAATGAGTTGGTTATCTCGAACATTGAGCATTTGAATAATTCTCTCAATTCCTACTGTTCCCTCAGATACACCCGTATAAAAACTATCTCGTCTTAAATAGTCTAGCCTATCCATATCCATCTGACTACTAACAAGTTGGTGAAAAAATAAACGAGGATATTTATTTTCAAAAATTTGTATTGCTAGTGTTAAATGGCCATTCATTTTTTCGTTGATTTGATGCATCAAAAAACTACTAAGAATTTCATGATTTACATCATTTAGAATACTATGTTCTAGCGTATGCGAGAATGGACCGTGACCGATATCATGTAATAAAATAGCTAGTAGTACACCTATTTCTTCATCTCTAGTTATATCAATTTCTTTTGCTCTTAGACTTTTTATGGCAATTTGCATGAGGTGCATTGCACCGATTGCATGTTGAAATCGAGTATGTTGAGCTCCAGGATATACTAAGCTTGTAAGACCTAATTGCTTAATTCTTCGAAGTCTCTGGAATTCGGGGAGTTGGATGCAATCAAAAATGATATCGTGATGGATTGTTATAAATCCATATATCGGGTCGTTGATTATTTTCTTTTTATTCACGGGATGAAATAAAATATTATTTAAAGAGTTGAAATATTACTTGTTTTGCATGAGATAACTAATTGCAAAGTTAAAAATACTGAAAGTAATAAAATGAATAATATCAAAATACTCTGGGCAGATGATGAAATTGACCATTTGAGAGCCCATCTCTTATTTTTGGAAGAAAAAGGATATGATGTAAAAACTGTAAATAATGGGTTGGATGCAATTGATTCTGTTAGAGATAATCATTTTGATCTTGTTTTTTTGGATGAAAATATGCCGGGGATATCAGGGTTGGAAGCTCTAAAAGTTATAAAAGAACTAAAAAACAACATTCCTGTGGTGATGATAACTAAAAGTGAGGAAGATCATATTATGGAGGATGCTATTGGCAGCAAGATAGCAGATTACCTCATTAAGCCTGTAAATCCAAGACAGATTTTAAGTTCTATCAAAAAACTAACAGACAATAAACGTCTAGTGATGGAAAGTGTAACCCAAAGGTATCAACAAGATTTTAGGGCTATTGGTATGACTTTCATGGATCACATGGATTGGCCCAAATGGAAGGATACCTTTAAAAAGCTTGTATACTGGGAAACAGAAATGGCTAGTTCAGATGAAACAGGTATGGAGGACATACTCAAAACTCAAAAAATGGATGGCAATAGAGAGTTTAGTAAGTACATCGAAAAAAATTATCTCAACTTTATTCATTCCACTTCGCAAGATGAAGATTCACCTACGATGTCACATAATCTAATGAAACGTGGAATTTTACCTCAAAAGAAAAAGGGTGAACCTTTTTTCTTATTACTTCTAGATAACCTGAGATTTGATCAATGGAAAATAATTGAAGAAGAGATTAGTAATTACTACAAAATCGTCTTGGAAGATATTTATCTGAGCATACTTCCTACGACTACCCAATATGCAAGGAATGCTATATTTAGTGGTTTGATGCCTTTAGATATTGAAAAAAGGTTTGGGAATAAGTGGAGTAATGATGAAGATGAGGGAGGGAAAAATTTACATGAGGCTCATTTCCTAAATGACCAATTAAAACGTCTGAGAACAGGGTATGAATCGAAATATATAAAGGTTACTAATTTGAATAATGCAAAAGCAATGGTTGATCAACTTCCTAATCTTGTAGGGGAGGAATTTGTAACGATTGTATATAATTTTATTGACACACTTTCTCATGCACGCACGGACTCAAAAATCATGAGAGAACTTGCAGAGGATGAGGCGGCATATCGGGCTCTTACAAAGAGTTGGTTTCTCCACTCACCTTTGTTAGATGCCATTCGTTATTTGAGTAGTAAAAATGTAAAAATTGTGATAACCACTGACCATGGATCAGTGCACGTAGATAATCCAGTAAAAGTTCAAGGAGGTAAAGATGCCACTACCAATTTAAGGTATAAAACTGCTCGAAGGATTGATTATAATCCAAAAGAGGTTTTTGCCATCAATGATCCTCATGATGCACTTTTACCGAAGCAACATATGTCAAGCTCATTTATATTTAGTAAAGAAAATGATTTCTTTGTGTATCCAAATAACTTAAACCACTATGCCAAATATTATAAAGATACATTCCAACATGGTGGTATTTCTATGGAAGAGATGCTCATTCCACTAATTACATTAGAATCTAAGTGAATTTTATAATTTCTGATAAGAATGATAGCCTATCTTCTGTAATCAATTTTATTGATCAAATCAGACTAGATCAGAGGAAGAATATTATCTTGCTGAGAGGAGACCTAGGTGCTGGGAAAACAACATTTGTTAAAGCCTATATGAATCACTTAGGTGGAGATAAAGATGAGGTAGATAGCCCTACATTTTCACTGTTAAATACATACTCTGTAAACAATCAAGATATTTATCACTTTGATTTGTATAGAATTCAATCACCCCAAGATATTGAGGATATTGGATTTATGGAATATATGGATTCTGGAAATTTGTGTTTTGTTGAATGGCCTGAAAAGATTGCAGAATTCTTACCCCAAAATCAAATCATTTTTGTTGTTATCGTTGTATCTTTGAATGAATGCAGAAATTATACTATTTCTTAAGTGTCATTTTCTTTGCTTTAACGGCAAATGCTCAAGTTTTTAATCAGTCCATTTCAGATAAAATACAAAAAGTAGACTCTGTATTAAATCAACTTATTGCTTATGAAAATATTGGTACAAAGCCAACAGGTTCTCCTGCATTAGTAGAAACACTCCAATGGATTTCCAATAAATATAGATTTTATGGTTATAATCCTGTTATTGACACGTTTAAGTTAGGTAGTAACGAATCTTACAATATAATCATAGAAAAACAGGGTGCTAATCCAAGTCAATGGATAATTATAGGAGCACATTACGACTCTGTTGACGAAAGTCCTGGTGCAAACGATAATGGGTCTGGAGTTGTAGCAACACTTCAAATAGCACGCATAATTAAAGATTTAATTCCCAAAATAGGCGTTAGGATAATTAACTTCGGAGCAGAGGAACAAGGCTTTATTGGTTCGTCTCACTATGTGAAAAATACGCTCTTACCATCAGATTCTATTATATTAATGTTAAATCTAGATCAGTTGGGTGGAACGAAGGGAGAAGATAATAGTAAAATTTATTGTGAACGGGACGATGATACAAACCCTTCTTTCAATAATGCTATGTCTTCATTAATGACTGACACATTGTCTAATTTAATTTCTCTTTACACCAAACTTACTCCAGTTATTTCAGATGCATATTCTTCAGATTATGTTCCGTTTGAAAATGAGGGAATGATAATAACCGGTCTATATCAAGAAAGTGATTACAGTGACCATTATCATAAATCAACAGATTTAGTATCTAATATGGATGTTGATGCAACTGTTGAGGTAATCAAAGGAGCTTTGGCAGCAACGCTTTATTTTTCTGGAATGAATGGGTTTACAAGTGTGAATAAATTAGTCGATTATCATTACGAATTGATTCCTAATCCAGCAAATAATTACTTTACCATAACACATATTTCTAGTCCTGTTTTTGTTGAAATTTATGGCATGCAAGGAAGTTTAATTCACTCACAACAAGTTTGCCCAAATGAACAAATTGAACTATTTGATTTACCCAACGGTTTGTATACTGTTGGCATTTCAGACCATGTAAATAATTTAAAAATTCATACAAAGCTTATTATTGTACGATAGGTACCACAAAATCAGATGAAATACACATGTTGGGGAGCTGCCAAACAAGTAACAGGTAGCATGCATTTATTAGAATTGGATAGCGGATATAAAATTCTGGTGGATTGTGGTATTGATTACGAGGATAAAGATAACAGTGAGATTAATGCTCGTTTTCATTTCAACCCTCGAGATATCGATGTTCTTCTTCTAACTCATGCTCATATTGACCACAGTGGCAATATTCCAAATCTTGTCAAGCAGGGTTTTAAAGGTGAGATTATATGTACAGAACCTACTGCATTTTTGTTAGATAAGTTATGGATAGATTCTGTGAATATTCAAAATAATAACCATAATCGAAGACAAACTATTCGATTGTACGGATATAAAGAGGTAAAAGATGCCAATGAGCAATTATTAACAGTTAATTTTAATCAAAATGTTTCTTTAAATAGCGAAGTTTCGTTCACATTCCATGAGGCTGGTCATATCATTGGAGCTGCAAGTATACGTATTCAGGTGATGGAAGGTGATACCTTAAAAACAATTGGTTTTACTGGCGATTTGGGTAATCCAGGAAGTAAGTTAATTGTAGATCCTAAACCAATGCAAGGGCTGAATTACTTGGTGACAGAGACTACTTATGGCAATAGGGAACATAAAGAAAAAAGATCACCGGAAGATGTTCTGATAGAGTATGTTAAAAAAACATGCGTAGACCAAGAAGGACGTCTTATCATCCCTGCTTTTAGTGTTGGTAGAACCCAATCCATACTTTTTACATTAAAAAAATTATTCAACGAAGGTAAATTACCTCTAGTTCGAGTTTTTGCTGATAGCCCGCTTGCATTGGCTAGTTCGAATATTCACAATCGTTTTTCAGATTATTTAAATGATGAAGCAAAAAACTATAAATCAGTTGATGGTAGCTTGTTTGATTTTAAGAGTCTGTATCTAATAGAGGATAAGTCTGATGTCGAAGACATGGAATTATATCGTGATTCGTGTATCATTGTTTCTTCTGCAGGTATGCTAGAAGGGGGCAGAATACAACATCATATAAGTGATCATATTCAAAATCCAGCGTGTACGATACTGATTGCTGGATTTTGCTCGCCGGGAACACTAGGTGCACAATTACTCGAGGGAAGGAGCTCAATTAGAGTTAAAGGCAACGATAAATATGTCTATGCAAAAATTGATCAAACTGATGTTTTCAGTGCTCACCCAGATACGATTGGATTACAAGATTATTTTGAAGCTTCTGATGATGGTCAACTGACTAAATTATTTTTTGTTCATGGAGAAGAGGAGTCGATGTATGACCTAAAATCAGTTTTAGGGGATGATTTAAAAATTAAAGTTGAAATCCCTTCTAAAGGAGAAACATTTCATCTATAAAAAAGCCCCAATAATAAAATATTGAGGCTAATACTTTTTATATTAAAGGTTATTCACAGGTAGAACAAGCATTAAAGCAAACTGTTGGAAGGCTTGTCTTACCATCAATTGATGCAACTCGATTAGTAAATTCAGCAGTAGTTTTTGTACATGGTGTGCCTGCTTCAAAAGTTTCCTCTGCATTCCATCCGTCCAATGTGAATTTATATTCAATTTCTCCGCTTGGTACTTCAACGGTAATTTCATAGATACCATCATTATTGTCATCTGACATATTATTGCATGATCCACACCAATTATTGAATGTACCATTTAAGCATACATTTTCAAACTTCTCTTGATAATTTGACATATCAACAGAGAATGTGGTTGATACCATTTTTGATGAATTAGTGGAATGGTTATATATTTTAAAGAATCGAACTTTACCATCTTTGATGTATACATTGGCATGGTTGTCTTCTATGGTCATCTCCGAGTCTTTCCTTGTTTTTAGTTTATGTCCATTTATAATCCAATCACCATCGTCTTTATTCCCATCTTTATCTATAAAATTTATAGGAATGCCCCATTCTTGATCAACTGTTACGTCATAATTTTTAAACCATTCAGTGATAAATGCTTTAAAATTTTCCTTTCCTTCAATGGTTTGATTATTAGGGCCTTTAATTCTAATTGAATCACTTGCCAGATTAAGTATGCCATCAATATCTTTATTTGTGTGCAAATCACACCATTTGATCCAAGTATCAAGATTTTCTTGGCTTCCAAGCACCCAGCTATTATCAGGGCTTCCTGCAAATCCAACAGATTTTACTGAGGAGTTGGATGTAGTTTCATTTTGTTGCGTACATGCAAAGAGGGTCATAACAGTCAATAGTGTAAAGGTTTTTATTTTTCTCATTTTATATAATTGGTTTAAGCAGCACAATTTATAAAATTTATAATGAAAAGCGTGAAATTAGTCCATTAAAAAAAGGAGATGATACTTCATCTCCTTTTAAAAAGTACTCGGGACGGGACTTGAACCCGTACGGCCGTGAAGCCATTGGATTTTAAGTCCAACGTGTCTACCAATTCCACCACCCA
>MDSX01013729.1_pt1 | contig 26044 bp, 24 predicted proteins | sample 811141 | NCBI WGS metagenome assembly MDSX01 (sample SAMN05326642, study PRJNA326480) | marine metagenome | isolation source: seawater | place: Atlantic Ocean: South East | collected 2010
TAAAATAGTTTCAATCATACCCATCTCAGCAGAAATCTCAGCTAATCTTTCTGAAATGGTTTTAAGTCTTGCAGGGCTTTGTGAAGAAGCTTTTTCGTTCTGAAGATCTTCAGATTCTAACAATAATTGAGCTTTTCTCTCAATCAATTGGGTTGAGGTCATTGAATCAACTCTGTCTTGAATTTGAAGAATCTGCTCTTGAGATAGGTTGCTATCCTGAGCAAAAACATTAATTGAAAATAAAGCTATAAAAAGCGATATCCCATTTATAAAATTGATGCTTTTTTTCATATTTTTCCCGTTTTTTCTTAATGTTTACAAATCAGTACATTTATAATACATATAATTATAGGCAATAAGAAGCTTAGTATATATTCTTTTTGTACATATTTACCAATATTATAACCAAAATTAGTTATTTAATATCATAATTAAGTGTTTTTTATAAACATAATTTTAAAAATTATGAGTTATGTGGTCTAAATTTGATCAATAGATCATGCAATGTATTCTTTCTATTTAGTTTTGCTCCTGGATCTTTCGTTAAAGGCCTCCATGAATAATTGATAAAATTTCCATAAACAGGAATATTAAAGAAGATACCTTTATCAAATGATCCTTCTCCAAATTGCTCTGAAGAAACATCAGTAAATGTTGCAAAAACACCAAATTTAGTTCCATTTATAAAAGATCTAGAAAATTCAAAAGTAACCCCCTCATCCCCTGCTAGATACTCTCCATATGATATTTTTGCATCGAATGGAATAATATTAAAATTCCTATAATAGAAATTTATAGAACCTGTTATATTTCTATAATCCAATGCTCCAAATTGCATCTTGTAGTCTCTTTTAACAACATCGAAAACTTCAATGCCAAAAGCAAAATTACTTCTTTCCTTAAAATAAAGATACTCAAGACCAAATCCAGAAAACATTTCTTCTAAAATTCCTGCTGACAACATAATATGATTATTTTTTTTAGGTGATAGATGGTAATCAAATTGAGCTCTGCCAATTATCACACCTTGATTAAAGTTCTTAAGGTACTGTTTCACATCTGATCTAACTTGCGCAGGGTATGTATCCTCTGGTGGGTATAATAGATCGTCAAAATTATCAGCAAGAGAATACTTTAAGTTTGACGAAAAAAAGAAGTTGTCTCTTATTATATATTCACTATTATTTTCTAATAATATAGCTCCCTTAAAAAATTCTTCTCTTGATGCAAGAAAAGGCCTTAGAGTTAATTTTGTATCTGTATTGAACTTACTAGATCTTTTTCTTTCGTAAATTAACTTTGCATTACTTTCAAATGCTTTGTCATATTCAGATAAAGCTCGAAGATTTGCTATTCTTAAATCCTTTTTTATATCTTTACTAATGCCAGAATTAAACTTAGCCTCTAAAATAATTTCTTCTATTACATTTAAATTTGGATGAGTAAATTGCGTTAATTCAATTCCGATAGCATCTGAAGTTTCAATGATTCGATTGACGCCTATCCCATTATTTTCCAAGTTTGCTCGTAATTTTGTGAATTTATTCCATTCATTTTTTGTCTCTGCAGGCTCGTATTTATATTTTGTTCCTGAGCTAAGCGAGTTATTCTTATAGACAAACCTTATAGAGCTATAGCTATCTCTTTCAAAAGACATCCCTAAAGAAAAATTCTTGTTTAGTTTGTAGTCTAGACCTAGTGAGATTTTGTTATTTGATTTTTCATAGCCAACCTTGCCTGGTGTTAAAGTTGAATCATGTTCTATCTTAATTAAAGTTTTATCATTTAAAGCATAAGAAACTCCAAAAAAAGGTGATAATTCACCAGAAAAATATCTTGAGGCCTGAAATTGACCGCCACCTTTTTTATAATTTAATGGTCGCTGATCAAATCCTTCGTATAAATAGCCCAAAGGATTTTTAAGAGATTTTTTTAATCCGTTTAAAGATCCCCAACCAAGACCAAAATGAATATCAATATTATTAATACCATAGCTACCTACTATATATTCTGAGCTGTAATACCCTGTCCCTGCAATATCGTTAATACCAATCGCTAATGCAGGAAGATACCCCTCTTCTTTCAATTTAATTTTAAAGTTGAATCCTTTATCTTTTAAATCTTGAGAACACACCGGATCATAAGCTACGCCACAGTAGGCAATATCTCTATTTTTAGAATAAAAGAAAGAAGCTTCAAGCCAATTATATGGCGAAGAGGTAAAAGTTATTTTTTGATCAGGATTGCCATTGTAATATGTAATTCCATATGACGCTTGATCATAAAATCTGGCTGTAGGCATATTTATTAATCCTATTACTCCATGATTATTAAATGAATTGTAATCAAAGCTATCGGAATATATGTTTTTAGAAAGAAATATTATGCTAACAAAAATTAAATTAAGGTAATTTCTATACCTCATAAATTATTTATTAGTTATTAGAAAGGCTTTCAATAGCAGCAGCAGAAAAAGCTAAATCAGATAGAACTTGAGTAATTGGAGCTATTGATTGAGAAATAGGATTTTTTACAATTAATTTTCTTGGAACAATCAAAGTATCACCAGGAAATAAATAATTGTTATCTTTGCCAGCAAAAATATTCTTATTCGGTTTAACAACAAGGCCATCTGCACGAATGATATAAACCTTCCTTTGATCAGCAAATTCTTTAAATCCGCCAGCAAACTCAATAGCTTCTCTTGATGAGGTTCCTTCTTGATACAAAAAACTATTGGGATTAAGAACTTCTCCAATGACACTTATCGAAGTTGATTTTGCTGGAACATAAATATCATCGCCATTAAACAAAACAATATTATTTATATTTAAATTATTGGGATTATAATTTCCAGCTATTCTACCCAGATCTTCTGGATCAATATCAATTGCGAGAGCTTTAAGTATTTCTCCATCAATTGCTGATGGAGCATTTTGAGAATTAATAATAAGAGATTCTCTTAACACTTCTTGTGCATTCCTAATAGCTGAAAGTTGTCGTTCTCTTATAGCTTCTCTCTTGAAAATAATACTATCTAAGTCAGCACTGTCTTTGAAGGTTCCAACAAGGTCATAAAGATCAGAAAGAGTGGCATCAGATTTAAGAGTATAGACTCCAGGATAATCTATATATCCGCTGATAGTTATTTCAATTAAATCATTGGTCATTGATTTAAAAGAAGCTGTATTATATTTTGATGCAGTTAGCTCAATTTCTTGATAACTAGATGTAATAATTTTATTGTCCAGCGGGCTTACATAAGTCACATTAGGGTCAACATCGCTCATATCAAAACCCAAAAAGTTTATAAAATCGTTTAATAAAAATTTTCCAATAACGGGTAATAAATATAGATCATCTTTAAAGAAGATTCTTAATGAATAATCTTCAATATTTTTCCTGGTAACATCACTAATTGCCTCATATGACCTTTCATCAGTATTAGCAAAATACACTTTGGAATTTGGTAAAAGCTTGATAGATTCGTATGTACTTTGATCTTTTAAGCTAAATAACTTGAATTTTCTAGAAAGGTTTTCTTTGTCAAACTGCTCTATAGCTGCAAGCCACGGGTAAACATCAATAAATTCAAGGCCATTGATCAAATCACTAAGTGTTTTAAATTCTTCTAAGTTGTAATACCCTGGTTCAGCTACCGCTCCACTGACTAAAATATTATCATCAATTTCGCTTAAATAAGGATAAACAGATACGTTCTTAACATTTCTTATGCTCGTTGTTAAATCATCTGTTTCTTTTTGGTATATCTTGTTATTCTGGATATCTAAACTTGATAAGGATATCTTTGCTTTGTTTGAAACATCATTAAAACCTAGACCGAATTTAATTAAATCATAAACACTCTCTGATTCTAAAACTTCATAAATACCTGGCCTAATAACTTCACCACTTAATTCTGTAAATTGAGAAGCTGCTTCAACAAGAATGGTATCGCCGGCCTCAATTGTTATATCATCAGATCTATCACCATTGATAAGCATTTTATACAAATCAAATACAAATGTTTTTCCATTATTTCTATACAATTTAATCTTTCTAAGAGTTCCTATTTCAGATATTCCTCCTGAATATGCTAAAGAACTTGATATTGTACTAAATGGGTTTACAAGATATGTACCTGGAGTTTTTACAGCACCAACTATGGTTATCTTTTTTGCACTTAAGTTTTTTATAGAGAGGTCAATTTGAACCCCAACATATGATTGATTGATAAGATTTGTTAGTTTTTTCTTAACTTGTCCAAAAGTTTCTCCAGCTACCGAAATAGATCCTATTTCGGGAAACAGAATAGTTCCATCCAGTTTTACATTTAAATCAAATATTAATTCTTTTGATCCAGATAAGATAACTGTAAATTGATCTCTAATTGAAATCTTATAATCATTAGGGAGTGGTAAGTCTCCTAATGCACTTGTATTTGTAGGAATTGTTGCAAAAAAGCTGTATCCAAACTTTTTACCATCTAATTTATTTGCATCTTCAATCTCTGCAAACTCTAGTGACTCCGTAATTTCAGTTAATTCAAGTGAATCTTCAATAGCTGAAGCATCTCTTCTTGCAGCGATTGCATCTTGAACTTCCATCATCTGATCAGGCGATAGCATAGATAACATAGAGGTATCAATTTCCTGACTGCTCACAAATGAAGAGCCTAATGAAAATAACAATATGTATAATTTTTTATTTGAAAACATATTACCATTATAGCTTTTTATAAAAGCTTTATCTAAATTATTAAATATTTATACCTGGAATAGATACGCCATTCAAAGCAAGAATAGGCTTTAATATTTTTCTGACACTGTTTTGTATATCTTCATCAGATAATGTTTTAGATTTTGATTGGAATATCAACCTATAACCCACTTTTAATTCATTATTTGTATTACTTTTATAAAAATCAAACATGAAAGAATGTTTTAAATACTCATGATCTATATTCTCAAGATGTGTAAAAAAATCATTAATCGAGGAGGGATCATCTATTAAAAATGAAAAATCTCTATTACTAGATGGCAGTTCTGAAATCTCTTTATATTTAACGAATTCCTTTTTAAGGCTTATCCCCTCTTCCTCATCAGACAGCAAGGTAAAGTCTTCGAGGTCAAATTCTAAAAAGAATATTTTACTTTTCTTTTTTGTATCTAATTTTTCTCTTGAAATAATACTAAATTTTAAAGAGTTATTATCTAAACAATTTATAAATAGGTTATCGAGATATTTTTGATCAATTTTTTTAGAAAAATTAATATAATCATGACCCATATGACCACTTGCTATAATGCCAACTCTTGTTTTTTTATCATCACCTGAGGTATATATATCTGAAATTTCAAAAAGCTTAATTGAGTCTTTTTGCCTTCTTTCATTGTAAAGAAGATTATCTATTAGAGAGTCTTTTAGATTGGTTCTTAAATACTTTCTATTAGAGTCTAATGGGTTGTCAACAGAGATTGAATTGTCTTCTTTATTGCTATTGAAAGGAAAATTAATTACTTCGCAAAAGCCATTATTAAACAAAAAATGTCTTAAATTATTATTGGTAATAGGGGATTTGCTATTATTGATGAATATACTTTCATTAGATATATTGTTGTAGCCGATAACTCTTGCCATTTCTTCAGCAAGATCATTTTGGTTAGATATATCACTTCTATATGAGGGCACTTCAATTACAGAGTTATAAATAAAACCCAATTTTTTTAAATTTTCTTCATATTGACCCGGCGTTAGTGAGTATCCCAGAATTCTATTTATTTTATTTAAGTCTATGTCTATTGTTTTTGGTTTGAATTCTTCTTCTTTAAAATTAACAATCTGTATTTTTTTTATACTTACATGATCTTGGACTATTTTTATAAATCTTCTAAGTACTTTTTCATGACAGCGCGGATCAACTCCCCTCTCAAATTTATGCGCAGCATCAGATTTAAGATTATATTGTATCGATTTGCCAATAATAGATTCAGGTTTAAAATAGGCGCACTCTATAAGGGCTGTTTTAGTTTTAGTTGAGCAAGCAGTTGACTTTCCCCCCATCAAGCCAGCTAAATTAATAATTTCGTTATTAGCGCTGAAAAAACAATTTTCTCCTCTCAAATTTACTTGGGTATCCAGTAAAGTTATAAAATTTTCATTTAGGTTGGTTTTATTAAAAATAAGTTGTCCATTTATTTTTTTATCATCGTAACAATGGGTTGGTTGACCAAGTTCATAAGAGACATAATTAGATATATCAGTAAAAAAATTATTTTTTTTAAGATTATGATTCAAAAAATATGATGACAGATAACCTTTATATTCTGGTATATCACCATCAATCTCTATTCTTAGAAAAGATATATTTGGACAATCATCAACTGATTTATTCACAAAATCTAAGTCAAGCTCTTCGATATGCCCATCATATATATCTATATAATTATTGTAATCATAAAAAATATTTAGGTCTCTTGATAGTCCGTTCACAGAAAGACAATCTCCTCTATTAGGCGTAAACTCAATATCAAGTAATTCATTATTGATCTCATGTTCATGGCCTAATTGAAATAATTTACTTGATAAATCTTCTATTGATGGTTTCTTATTTAAAAACCTAAGTATGTCTTTAGTATGAATTTTCATTAGAATTGGGTTAAAAAATCTAAATTTGATTTATAAAACTCTCTTATATCATTCACGCCATATTTCAACATAGCAATTCTTTCAACGCCAAGGCCAAAGGCTAGACCACTGAATTTATTTGAATCTATATTACAATTTTCTAAAACAATTGGATTAACGATTCCGCAACCAAGGATCTCAAGCCATTTTCTATTTTCTGACAATATATCAACCTCAGCTGAAGGTTCTGTAAATGGGAAATAAGATGGTCTAAATCTTATGTCTATATTTTCTTCAAAAATAGCATATATAATTTTATGAATCAGATCTTTTAGTTGAGAAAAATTCACATCTGTATCGACATATATACCTTCAACCTGATGAAACATTGGCAAATGGGTAGCATCGTCATCTTTTCTATATACCTTGCCAGCAGAAGTAAGAGCCATAGGTGGTTTTGTATTAAGCATACTTCTTATTTGAACAGGGGAAGTATGAGTACGAAGTAAATTTGATTTATTTTGAAGATAAAAAGTATCATGCATTTGGCGAGCTGGATGAGACTTTTTAATATTCAACATATCAAAATTGAAGTCTTCGGATTCAATCTCAGGCCCATGAACTTCTTGAAAGCCAAGATCTGATAATAGCTCAATCAAGAAGTCCTTCATTTGATTTATAGGATGAAGACTACCTGAATGATCTTGGAGATCAGGGGGATTAATTTTGTTAAATGAAGACATTTAACTAGTATATTATTTTATAGATGATTGAACTATTTTTTCAAAAGTAGCTGCATCATTAATAGCAATATCTGAAAGAATTTTTCTATCTAATAATATATTATTCCTAGACATGCCATTTATAAGTTTTGAATATGGAACTTCAAGCAATCTTGAAGCTGCATTAATCCTAGCAATCCATAGAGATCTGAACGCCCGCTTTCTATTTTTTCTATCTCTAAAAGCATATTGTAGAGACTTTATATTAGATTGTTTTGCAGTCTTGAATAATCTACTTCTGGCGCCATAGTGACCTTTAGTGGCACTTAGAACTTTTTTATGTTTCGCTTTTGCTGTAACTGATTTTGTAACTCTTGGCATATTATCTAATTAATTTCTGAGCCATCTTTAAAGTGGTTCCGGCTAGCTTAATTAATCCTCTGTTATGTCTTTTTCTTTTAGTAGACTGTTTAGTAAGTATATGATTTCTGCTTGAACTTCTACTCTTTACAGAAGTTCCAGTTTTTTTAAAACGTTTGGCAGCACCCGAATGTGTCTTTAATTTATATCCCATTACTATCTCTTTTTATTTATTTCTTCTTTAGAGGAGAAAGCACCATTAATAACTGCCTACCTTCTAGGGAGGGCTCTTGATCTACTTGTGCACACTCCTTAAGCTCGTCTCTAATTTTATTTAAGAGATCCAAACCAAGATTACTGTTTAAAATTTCTCTTCCTCTAAAACGGACGCTTATTTTAGTCTTATCTCCGTCAAGAATAAAGCTTTTAATTTTTTTTAATTTAATTTGGTAGTCACCAATATCAGTAGATGGTCTAAATTTTATCTCTTTTGTAATATTTCTTTTTACTTTAATTTTAGATGATGAAATATTTTTCTTTTTTTCGAAAACATGTTTGCCGTAATCCATGAGCTTACATACAACAGGATTTGCGTCAGAGGGAGAAACCTGAACAAGATCTAATGCAGCAATTTGTGCAGCCTCTATCGCATCAGAGATTGAAAGGATTCCTTTTTTTTCACCACTTTGATCAATAAGCATGACCTCAAGGGCTCTTATTTTATTATTAATGGGTACAATATTTTTTTTAGATGAAGCTATGATCGCGACCTACATTTGATATTAAAGTATTTAAATACATTAATTAGCTAAATTTGTAATATTAGAATAAAGATTTCTCATGAAGATGCAGATTTTAAACTAAATAGTAATTTTCGCAAAGAAATACCAACTAAAAAATTTTAGATTATGGTTGAAGATAATACTGATTCCATGATGTTTTATCTTTTTTATATATATTTCTTTTATTTATTCTTGATTTGTGGCCTTCCCAAAATTCAAAATAGTTAGGTTTGATAATGTAACCACCCCAATATTTTGGTCTCTTAGAAAGGTCGGTGCTATTTAATGTTGATTCATAATTAACTTTTATCTCATCATATGACTCAATTACTGATGATTGATTAGATGAAATTGCAAGGGCATTTTTATATTTTGAACGAATGTTCCAGTGATCATCAGATCTGGAAGCGCTTAACTTTGTTATTACCCCCTCAATACGAATTTGGGTATTAATTGAGCTCCAAAAAAAATTTAGGGCGATATTTTGATTTGAAACGATGTCAATTGCTTTGGCACTTCTATAATTAGAAAAAAATATTATCTCATTATTATTTATATATTTGATATTTATATACCTTGAATGAGGGTGAATTTGAGCTGATATTGTTGATAAACATGCAGCTTCGATATTAGCTTGATTAGCTTTTTCTGCATTTTTATACCTTTGAATAAATTCTTTATATGGGGCTTCCATATTATCTTTATTAAAAATAATCATTGAGAATTTACAGTAATATTTTTCGGTAAATCTTTAAAAATTAACCATACTAGATTAGATTTTTTAAAAATAATTACCCATGCAGTCAAAATTATTAGGAGCATGTCATTCATAAAACTTCTTTTAGATACATACCATTTTTCAAGTTCTGCCTTATACGGAGTTATATTTTTTTTGTAGAATTCTTCCATGTTGTCACTATCAGCATTTAATAATATCTCTTCTTCATTTCTAAATATGATTGAGCCAATTCCTGTAAGTCCTGGCTTTATTGATGATATTAACTTTTGATCTTCATCTGAATATAATTCAAAAGTCCTTTTGATTAATGGTCTTGGGCCGACAAGACTAATATGCCCAATCAATATGTTAATTATTTGAGGTAGCTCATTAATTTTTGATTTTCTTAAAAAACTTCCAAGTGGAAGTATTCTGGGATCATCTTTGGCAGTATATATTCCTGAACCCATTTTCTCGCTGTTTTTTAGCATGGTGGCGAATTTAAAAATTTTAAATGCCTTATTATTTATTCCTACCCTTTCTTGAAAATAAAAAATTTCACCTTCACCTGAAAGTTTTAATGCTATTGCAATAGGTATAAAAATAGGTAGTAAAATTAAAAGCCCTGTGAAAGATACAAGTATATCGAGTAATCTCTTACTTAATTTATACATCGGGTTTTTCAAAAGAGGATTCATGTGTCTTTCTTCCGCTGTCAAAAAATTCTTTATACCATTGTAAGGTTTTATGCAGTGATTCATTCCAAGCAACTTTTGGTTCAAAGCCAAAATGTTGATTTGCTTTTGTTATGTCAGGGCATCTCCTGTCTGTTGATCCTGGAAAAGTAGGAGCTGCTTTATATGAACCTTTGTAATCAAAAAAATGTCCTGCTTCTTTAATAAGCCTCTCAATGCTTATTTCTACGGATGACCCTAAATGGTATATTTCGCCATTGCTACTATCAGATTCTACTGCAGCAACAGTCCCTTCTGCAGCGTCATCAATATCACAAAATGATCTTGTTTGGTTATGTCCATACATCAAAAATGGATCTTCATTTCCCAGTAAAAATCTTTCAGCTAAATGGGGAATAACGTGTTTGAAACCCATTCTAGGCCCTATAACATTATGGTATCTAACAACGGTGCAATTAAAATTGAAAGATTTAGCATAGTTAAGAAAACCAGATTCACCCAGCATTTTGGTAACAGCATATGTGTATCTTGGATGAGAAATATCAACAATGGACAAAGGGACCTCTTCTGGAGTTGGAATTTTATAACCAAAATGATCGATAGTGCCTGCATAATTCTCACTTGTTGAAGTAAATACAACATTTTTTGCTGTTCCATCTTTCAGCCAATTAAGTGTATTAAGAGTAAGAGCTGAATTAATTCTTATTATTTCACTAGGAATTTTTAAAGTATTATTAACACCTACAACAGCCGCAAGCATATAAAAATAGTCATAGTTTTTGTCTAGCTTGTTAAAGGTTTCTTGTTGAGTAAAATCTCCCTCTATAAAATGAACATTTTCATATTTAATAAATTCTGATAAGTAGTCATCCATTTTGCCTCTAGATAAATTATCAGCAATTGTTATTTCGTACTCGGTTTTTTGCTGTAAAAATTTAGCAATGTTAAATCCTATAAATCCAGCTCCTCCCAAAATTAAAACTTTTTTCATATTTGAATTACCTCTTTAAATATCACCTCTTCCTAAAACTTTGACAATATGTTTAGAGGATAATATATTTATTTCAGACTCACTTAAAAGCCCTATAGTGTCATAAATAATTATAGTATCTAATTCGAGAATAAGATTTAGCAGTTTTTTATTATTCTTGTAAATGCTGTGACCTGTTGAGATAACTATTGCATCTAATGAGTTAGTTATATCATCAAAACTACTTTTTACATTAATGCTTAGTTCTCTCCATATAGAAACATACGGATCATGTAGAAATACATTACAATCATCATTTAACAGAAGTGAACAAAATAATTCTACAGGACTATATCTTGTATCTCCAACATCAGGCGCATAAGAAACTCCCAGCAAATATATATTCTTATTTCTAATTGAGTTATTAAGAAATAAATCTTTAAAGCTATTGTAAGCATATAGTGGCATATTATCATTGGTAGTCACTGCTAACTCGCTCATAGATAAACCCTTAGAACCACCAATTAATTCTTGTTTAGACCAACTTGCGAGCAATGGATCTTTTGTTAAGCAATATCCACCAACTCCTATACCTGGAAGCATTATATTTTTATGAGTAGGCCGCATTCTTATTGCATTAACAATTTCATAAAGGTCTGCTCCAGCTTCTTCAGCATATCTGCTCCACTCAACTATAAAAGCTATATTCATAGCTCTAAAAGAATTCTCAAGAACCTTTGATATTTCTGTTGAATTAGTATTCTTTAATCTTGTTAAAGGATATTCATCAATTCGAATGATTGTTTTTAGAAATTCTTCAACATGATTAGCACTAAACTCATCCACTCCCGAATAAACTCTGTAAAAATTTTGAATTGAGTCAATATAATTTGGTCCGGGCATAACCCTTTCATAAGAGTGGCCAATTTTAATTTTATCTATACTTAAGTTCCTTAATTTAAGAGATTCTTGAAGAATATTTCTTGCAATTACTGTAGTTCCTGGAGGAACAGTTGTTTCAATTAAAACTAAGACATCCTCTTTACACGAATCCCCTATAGATTTTATAGCAGATTTAAAACCTGATATATCAACTGAATAATCTACAATATCATTTGAGTTGATATGTGAATCAAGCTTTTTTACGTCTAAATTAATATCAACAATTACTACATCTGCTTTACTGAAAGCGTATGTATCATATGTAGCATAAAAATTTTTTTTCTTAATAGATTTTTGAAAATACTCTTCAACCTTTATATCAGCTGATATTATTGGAAAAATTCCTTCATTTATAGAACAAATTTTCCAATAAGACTCTGGTGTTGGAAGATCAATTCCAATCACAGCGTACTCTTTATTTAAAGCATTAGCGCAAACTATAGACATTACAGCACCAACAAATCCAAGACCTTGAACAACAATTATTTCTTTGTCTTTATTTATATCTAAGAATTCATCAATTGCTTTCTTATCATCAAAATGCTCTGGAATAGAATAATTCTTGCCAGTTAACTCATTCTTTGATAATTTTTTAGTACTCATTTTCTAGGCGATTATATAGAGATTTAACATCACTTACTAACCTTCTGTAATCAAACTTTTCATGCACGTTTTCATACCCAGCTGCCCCCAAGGAGACCCTTAAATCTTTATTTTCTATTAATTTCTGTAGATTATTTACAAAACCATTTATGTCTTGACTATCGCAGATTAAGCCAGTTTTATCTTTTATTACAATATCCCTTACTCCTCCAACATCTGTCGAGACTATTGGCTTTTTTGCGGCTTGAGCTTCTATAAGTGTTACAGGAGTTCCTTCATTTAGAGATGTTAGTGCGACTATATCCAATCCAGCATATACAGCAGTCATATCACTTCTCCATGAAATAAATTGAATCAATGCATTTGTATCTTTTTTGTTAACGGTGCTAGTAGCTAAGTTAAGGCTTTTTGATAATTTTAGTAGGTCTTGTTCATCTTCTCCATTACCAACAATAAAAACTTTGATTTTATTTTTAATTATGGGTAAAACTTGATGTATAGACCTTATAAAGAGTTCATGATTTTTTATAGAAGTTAATCTTCCTATTATTCCAATAGCTATAAAATCATCACTGAGCATAAATTCATTTCTAAAAACAGATCTTTCTTCAATTATATTGTTTTGAAATTTATCTAAATCAAATCCAAGCGGAATAACTGAAATTTTTTCAGGCAGACATATCTTAAAATCTTTTGAAATTTCATTTTTTTGAAGATCACTAATAGCTATAATTGCAGATGATTTCTTGGCAAGATATCTTTCTACTAATATATAGATATAGGTTTTTAATTTACCAAAATATGAGTGGAAAACATGGCCATGAAATGTATGAACTATTATAGGAACTTTCATCGAAATTGCGGCAAGTCTCCCCAACGCACCAGACTTAGAAGCATGAGTGTGGACAATATCAGGCTTATATTCTTTAATGATTTTTCTTATTTCAATAAATGCCTTAATGTCCTTTACCAAATTTAAAGATCTGTTCATATTTTTTACTATGAAATAATCTATACTGTATTTTTCTAGAATATACTCCGAGGAAGCCTCAGAATCTAATTTTTTTCCTGCAATGAGTTTTGTTTCATAATCAGGTGATAAAAACTTAGTTAAATAGGTAGCATTATGAGTTGGTCCACCAACATTAAATCTATTTAGAATTCTTAACACTTTAGTCATTTGAGTTAATCCTTATTAAACAAATCCCTGGTAAATACTTTTGAATATACATCTTCAATATTTTCCTCGAGCCTATTAGCTAAAATTATTGAAGACATTTCCTTGAATGAGCTAAGATTAGTTTCAATTTTGCAACCATGAAATTCATCTTCATTGATTAAAGGTTCATAAATAATAATTTCTTTTTTATGATCTTTTAAGATCTTTAATATATCTAAAATTGCAGAATTTCTAAAGTTTTCTGAATTATCTTTCATAATTAATCTGTAAATTCCTATAATTTTAGGATCCTTATTGATAATTTTATTAGCTAAATACTCCTTACGAGTTTCATTAGACTTAACTATTGAAGAAATTAATTTTTGAGGAATATTTTCAAAATTAGAAAGAAGTTGTTTTGTATCTTTTGGTAAACAATAGCCTCCATATCCAAAAGATGGATTATTATAATGACCTCCTATCCTCTCATCATCTGAGATTCCTCTGATAATATTAAATGTGTCAAGATTTTTGCTTACAGAGAATGAATCCAATTCATTGAAAAATGCTACTCTCATAGCAAGATAGGTATTAGCAAATAATTTAACAGCCTCTGCTTCTTGAGATGACATAATATGAACTGGAGTATCGTTATTTAATGAACAACTTTTCAGACATCCTGCAAAATTTGCCATTTCATCTTTAAATTCAGTCTTACCTCCAACAATTATCCTTGAGGGGTAAAGATTATCTTCAATAGCTGATCCTTCTCTTAAGAATTCGGGAGAGAAAAATATTGAAGAATCTTTATATTGTTTATTAAGTCTTTCAGTAAAACCAATTGGTATTGTAGATTTAATTATTACTGAAGGTGATGTTTTTCCTGATACGATTTCTTCAACCATAGATTCTATAATCTTTGTATCAAAAGAATTAGTAACTTCATCAAAATTTGTAGGTAATGAAATTATTATGAAATTTGCATCACTTATTGCTTCTTCAAAATTTGTTGTAGCAGAAATATTTTGATTATAATCGACTATCTTTTTTTCCATTAGTGGTTCACTTAATGGGGACTTGGATGCATTAATTAGATCGACTTTTATTTTATCATTGTCTAGAATCTTTACTTGATGATATTTTGCAAGTGTTGCTGCCATTGACATCCCAACAAAGCCTGCACCAATAATTGTAAATTTAGAGTTTTCCATCAATTTATTAATAGTATTATTGGTAATTATTCTTTAATTTTCCCTTAAATTTTGTAAGGTCTGGTTGATGAGTGTGCTTGTAGTTCCTTTTGTATATGGGAAGTAAATAATTTCACAGCCACAATCTTTTAGCTCACTTTCCATTTTTTTCCATTTTTTATCATCATACCAGTCGTCGCCTACAAAAAGTTTTGTTACCTTTAATTTTTTTATAGACTCAACTTTATCTATTGCATTCTGGGGAATTGCTAAATCTACATACTTACAGCTCTGAACAACCTCAAGCCTTTCATGAAATGGAATTACTGCCTTCTTATTTTTGTACATGACAAGCTCATCAATTGTTACTCCTACAATAAGCTTGTCGCAAAGTGATTTTGCATTTCTAAGTAGATTAACATGACCAATATGAAAAAGGTCATATACTCCTGTTGTGTATCCTATTATCATAAATTTATTCTCCTTAAGTTTTCTTTTCTCCAAATATCGTAGTTTATAAATCTTGTATCTGAATTTGGGTACCTAAATATAGCACTTAGGTCTACTGGAAAACCAACCTTTTTAGCAAATGCAAACTCCTTTCCTTGAGTTTTTGAAATAATCTCTCTTAAAGGGTATTTACCAACATTTTTATTAAAAAGAAACTTCGGATTTGCTTTCATTGCAATATTAAACATCATTGTTGAAGCAAGTGGCTCCCTCCCCTCAACACCCGCATACATCAAAGAAAAATCTAATCTTCGAAATAAAACTGGCAAATGTATTTTAATAAAAAATTGACGTGTTTTTTCAAAAGGCGTAAGGCCATCAAGTTTTTTAAAAAATTCTTCAGTCTTATCTAAAATATCTTGACTTATGTCTTCTATCTTAGAGTATGCATAATGCTCTAAAAATTGTTTTGTATTAAATTCTTGTTTTTGAAATGCCCATGAATAAATCCTATCATAGCCAGCGAATAGTTCGTCAGCAGCCTCTCCTGATAATAAAACTTTTCCGCCTCTTTGAGACCACTCACCAGCAAGAAAGGAGAGTATTACCTCATTTGGAACTGACAAGGGCTCTTTTCTTAATTTAATCATCTTATCAAATCGCTCAATAAAATCTTCATTTGAAACCTTTATAATATTGGAATATTCTCTGTTCTTCTCCGCATGCATCACATCATAATCTCCCTCAAACCCTCCAGTAAATTTAACAAGTCCATCTTCACATATATCATTAATAAGATTACTGTCAATTCCTCCACTATATAAAAGGCCAACAGGAACATCTGAAATCATGCGAGATTTAATTGATTCTTTGATTGCTTCATTTGTTTCAAAAATTAGATCATCGATACTTAAGAAATCTGAGGTTACAAAAGAAAGGCTATCAAAATATTTTCCTGATATAAGACATGAGCCGGGCTCAACAACATTTATTTCTTTAAAAAATGAGCCCTGAAATATTGGCGCCCTAAAGATTTTGTATTCTTCAATAGATTCCGGATTATAAGGCAGTGAAAAAATATCAGAAATTACAGAAGCTTCACTGGATATTGTATAGAATTTATTATCTTTGCAATGATAGTTTAGAGGCTTTACTCCAAACCTATCTCTAGCACAATGTGTGAGGTTGCCCTGAGCATCAACTCTTACAAATGCAAAGAATCCCTCAAGTTCATTTAGATCAAAATCTTTGATATTTAATAACAAAGATAGAACATGGGTATCTGAATCTTTTTCTAAGATATTATACTTTCTAGCAAGCTCTTTAAAATTAAGAATTTCGCCATTGAAAACAAGCATGGAACCATTTTTGTCAAGGTAGGGTTGATTATACTTTGGGTTAGGGGCAATAATTGCTAGCCTTGCATGGTAAAGCTTCCATCCTGCATGCTCAATCAAGTTTGATTCACCATCTGGACCACGAAAGTTTAATCTATTTTTAATGAACTCAAGATGATTTTCACTAACTATAGGATTATTTGATGCGAAAAAACCACACATTTTTAGAGTATCTCAGGTAATAAAAATTTCATTATCAGTATTTATTATCTGTAAGATTTGTTTTTTGGAGCAGGCCTATAAATTTACTTCCATCATCCAAAACAAAATATTTCCACGAATTATCTAAGGTTTTACAAAAATCATAAAAATGATCATTATCTACAATATCATCAAAGATAATGGTCGCATCATTTGATAGGTGATCAGTTATTAGGTTGCAAAATAGAACACGAGCTTCATAGGATTTATTTGAGTCGTAATGGGCAAAATCAAATTTGCCATATTTTTTTATAATCTTTGGCAGATTATCCTTATCATCCCCTATAAATAGCTTCCATTTTGTTTTTAATTCGTCAGGAATAAGCATTCCAATTTTCTCTATAGAGTTTGGTATCCATAAGTATGGAAGATCATTTGAAATTAGCTTACCTTCTTTTTGTGAGTCTAAAGCTTTTAAGATTGCATATGAAGAAGCTCCCATGCTAACTCCACATTCTAGACATACTTTTTTATTTAAAGTCTTAACAATCGAGTATAAAAAAGGGACATTGGCAAAACCACCCATCCGATTTCTTTTAGGAGTAACATCATGCTTTTCAAAAAGAGAATTTTCTTCTTCTCTTTCTTTGATAATATTTTTAATTTGGTCAGAAATAATATTTTCATCGAGAAGGAGATTATTTTCATAAGCATAATGAGACATTTCTATAGCAGAGGTCTTATACCATAATAGCGCATTATCACTAACTTTCTCAGACTTAATTTGTGCAAATATTTTTCTAATAGTTGCTTTCCACAAATTATATTTAAAGGTATTTAAGATGACTATAAAAAATAAATTGAATCTTGATAATAGTGTTTTCATTAAACTAATTTCCTGATCTTAAAATGTGTAAAAAAATTAAACGCATTATAGATAACTAATGATACAAAACCAAATACAAATATACCCTTTATACCCGTTGCAAAGTCAACCCTTAAAAACCTTAAGAAATATACAGCAAAAATAAAATGAACAATTGGGGACTTAGAAGCTTTTAAAATTACTAGTAGCAATAAGATATATAAAGACAAAAACCACGGACCTAGGATTGATCCAAATACTAGAACAAATTCGGCAACAAGACTGTACCCCAGGCCACCGCCCCTTTCAGAAATTTCAGGAAAGAATTCATTTATATATCTTAGCTGAGTTGTTTCTATTTCAGATTGATATATAAAAGATGGCATTATTCTTCCAAATGAACTTTCAATAAATAGAGGAAACTCAATGGGAGAGCAGTGATTATATTCAATGCAATTAATAAATATAGATTGGCTGGTGATTGCTTCAAACCTTGCTAAACCAGGCTGAACATTTTCCAAAGAAGCGTTTATATCAATATCAAAAATAATCCAAAAGAGAACAACTTTCCAAAAAGTTACAATGATCAAGCCAAGAATTCCAAATATTAAAAGAGCAAAAATATTAAGACTTTTTACTCTAAATAATAAAGCTAATACACCCATCAAAAGATATGATCTATCAACAAGAGTTAAAGAAAAAATTATTACAAGAAAAAAAGCTAAAAATATTCCTGCTCTACTCTTTTCAAATAAAACAGAAAAGCAAGAACACCAAATTGTTATTGGTAAAAGCCATGAAACTAGGCTGTAATTCTGATTTATTTCTAAAAAAACGGCAGCTCTATTGTCAGCTGCTGGCATTATAATAAATAGAATAAAAAAATATAAAAGGTAACCGAAAGGAATAATTGGACTTATTGAATTTGACTTCTTGAGTTCAGTTGTTTTTATGTTCTTATTTAAAATTCTCCATATCAGTAGATATGCAGCACATGAAAAAATCGGAACTATCCATGAATAAAAATAAATGATTGATGGAAAATATTTTACGTCTGAATTTAAAAAGATAGGTATAGAAGTTACATCATAAAAAAAAATATCAAAATAAATACTGAAGCCATAATAAATTAATGCAAACAATAGCACTCTCTCAGCATTAATTTGAAATACAAATTTATTCAAATGATTTAGCCTAAAAGTGATGATAACTTTTTAATAAATAATGCAGAATTAGTTATTATAAGAAATAAAAGAACATAAAAACCTTCAATTACATTAAATTGAGAATATAAAATAATAATTATAAGGAAGCCTTCTATACCAAAAATATTAGCAATTAATCTTTTAAGAATATTTTCTGCTTGAGGTCTTAGCTGTTTGTTCCTAAAAATATGTTTTATTGTCCACTGTGAAGACGCAATGGCAAAGAAAAATAGAGTCAGAAGTGGATATAATAAAATCAAACCCGATGAATATAAAAAACCTATCCAGTAAATAGGATAAATAATATGATGGCCAACTTTATCAAGCGTATCCCCATAATCAGAAAATAATTTTGTTACTCTTGCAATAGAACCATCAGCCATATCAATAATGATGTGTAATCTCCATAATACATATGCCCAAATCAGAAATCCCTGAAAAGATAACAAGCCGCCCATAATACCTGTGGCAATAAATACAAGTGTTACTTGATTAGGAGTTAAGCCAAATATATAAAAAGGATATGCACATACATTTACAAAATACCTAGAAAAAAAGTGTGTTAAATTATTTCTATCTTGATCATCTCTTTGATTCGCTAATTTAAATTCCTTATATGAAAGCAAGAAGAGTCTCCAATTAATTTTTAGTATAAATTTTATTATATTCCTGTCGGACAGAATTATAACTGCTAATTTTAAAATAATTATCTAATTTTAATTTATCCTTTTTAAGAATAGCCTCTTTAATAATTTTCCAAAAATTATCAGCATTATCTGGATTAAATTTAAAGGGATACTGTTCGTGATTATAGCCCAAGAAATTTAAAGTATTTGAAATAATTGGAAAGGTTTTTAATTCTACCGATTCCCAAACAACCTTGGGATTTCCCTCTGTAAAACTTGGTATCAAAAGTAAATCCGACTTATTTATTATTGACAGGGTATTAAGTCTGGATTGCCTTCCAGAAAGAATAATACCATCTGGGATATCTTCAACTTCCATAATCTTTAAAAAATAATTTTTAGAGACGCCTACAATATTTAGAGAAAGTTTTGATAATTTAAGATGCTCGAAAAATTCTTTTGGCATTTCTTTAAAAATTTTAAGATTCTTATGACTTTTATCTGAAGCTACGACACATAATTGTTTTGAAGGTAAATCATTTCTATGTGTTTTTGAGTTCTGTAAGTTATCCTTAATTTCTTTTTCAATTGGCGAAAAATTTGGTATTTCTTCAACATTAAAGCCTTTTTTTAAAAGGAAGGATGTCCAGTAACTTCCTACAACATAAACTTTTGTGAATCTTTTAACTACAAATCTGAATGGTAAGTACTGTAAATATCTTGCATCCTCGCCATGAATTGTTAAAACAAACTTTATATTTTTTTTTCTGATAAACAATCTTATAAAAATTAAAGGGATCCAATGAACATGGACTACATCTACAGCATTATTTATTGCGATTCTGCTCAAAGTGAATGAGTAATATATTGAAAGAAGAAGTCTAATAAATTTGTAGTTTTTTTTGGCTCTAAGATCAATCCTCAAATCAGATACTAACTCAAGATTTCCATATTCAAATAAACATAATTCTCTGGGAAATGGTATTGCTAATAAATCGCTAGAACCTTTAGCAATCATATGAGATGTTAAACCAGATGCAGGGAAATCGGGCGTTGGTAAACAAGAAATGCGTAAAACTTTAATTTCTTTATTTAACATGTTTAATAGTCAAGAATCTTTGAAGAGAGAAGAATATTATCAAATCTATATTAATACTAATGAGCAACCAGCCTACTATTTCTAGATTGAATATCATGGCTAATAGAATCTTTATTAATAAAGATGCCAGTAAGGCAAAATTGTACCAAACAATTCTTCTTGTGTTTGTTGTAATGGATCTTATAAAAGTCTTATAAAGAAATTGTAAATTTATAATAAAAAAAGCTCCGTAGATAAATAAATTTACATCCCAATCAAAGAATGTCATAAAAAACCACTTGGAAACATATGAATAGATAATACAGGTAATTATGAAGGTAACTATTGCTATTGGAAGATATTTTAAAAATTTATTGCCAGCTAATATTACTTGTTTAGATTTATTAAAATAATAGGTATACCAAATATTTCCAATAATGCTTCCAGCTCTTCCAATAAGAACAGCTGGGTAGATTGCGCCAAGAAATGCAGAACCAAATAATGTTCCAATAACTATTCTGTGTAGCTGCGAGTCACCTCTCTTAAGAAAGGATGTAGAGGTTCCTTTTAAGCTTGGGATTGCTTTATATATGGGATTTTTTTTACTCCTACTATAACCAATCCAAAGCATAAAAAAGTTTATTGATATAAAAATAAGTAAATACATAAACAGCACGAAAGTAACTATGTTTAAATAAATTGCTAACGCAGAAATTAATGGAAATAGAAATTCAATAAAAATAATTTTTCTAGTTAAATATTTTTTGAATACATCATCTTTTCCGTGAGCTCTCTCACCAAGCGTTATTAGATTAATTAAGTAATCAAAATCAAGAGTTAATAAAAATCCTATTAAGCACATTGAAATAAGAGGTCCAAGATCTGCAATATATAAAATAGATAAGGAAATAAAAATCCATATAAACCTATTAAATTTTAAATTAGTATAAAAATTACTTGGATATATATTTCTTGATATAACTAGAAAGGTGCCCTCATAAGTTATAACTGCAGAAATTATGCTAAGGACTGATAAAGAAAGTGCATAGGTTCCTAAAGTTTCATTTGATATACTTCTTAAACTTAACGCAAGAATAAAAGATGCTACCTGGGCAATTAATCTTAGGGTGGTTAATCTAAACATTTAAGAATATGTGATTAAATTTGAAAATATTCTCTATACCACTTAACAAAATTGGCTACGCCTTCATTAATTGAAGTTGAAGGTTCATATCCTACATCCTTTTTTAACGTTAAAATATCGGCATAGGTTGCAGGGACATCTCCTGGCTGCATAGGCATCTTGTTAATAATAGCTTTTTTACCAGTTGAGGCCTCAATGGCTTTAATAAAATCCAATAGTTTAATAGGATCAGAATTACCAATATTATATATTTTCCATGGGGCCCTACTGGTTCCAGGATCTGGATTCTTGCCAGACCAACGCTTATTAGATTCTGCATTCTTGTCTAGCACTCTTTCAATACCATTGACAATATCATCAACATAAGTAAAGTCTCTCATCATATTGCCATGATTAAAAACATCAATTGGCTTGTCCTCTAAAATTGCTTTAGTAAACATAAATAAAGCCATATCAGGTCTACCCCATGGACCATAAACAGTAAAAAATCTTAGTCCGCTTGTTGGAAGCTCATATAAATGAGAATAGGTATGAGCCATTAACTCATTTGATTTTTTGGTTGCAGCATATAAAGACAATGGATGATCGACATTATCATGAACAGAAAAAGGCATAGTCTCATTTGCACCATAAACTGATGATGAAGATGCGTAAACAAGGTGCTTTACTTCATTATGTCTGCAGCCTTCGAGGATATTCATGAAACCTAATATGTTGCTTTCTATATAAGCATGAGGATTCTTAATTGAATATCTTACTCCAGCTTGAGCAGCCAAATTTACGACTTTATCAAATTTATGATTTTTAAAAATATCTTCAATTGCTTTTTTATTAGCAATATCTATTTCTAAAAAAGTAAATAGGTCATTCTTAATAAGATTTTCAAGCCTACTCTTCTTTAGACTTACATCATAATAATCATTAAGATTATCTATTCCAAATACGGTGTAACCTTTATTTAGCAAAGAATTACTAAGATGAGATCCAATAAAGCCTGCAGCACCAGTAACCAGAATTTTCATAAATCTTCCTTTTTAAAAACTTATAGCCTCAAGTCTGTATCCTCTTTTGAAAAAGAGTATTTTAAATCAAAAATTATATGTGTATCTTTGGCAAATTTTTTAATATTATTAATGCCCATTTTAATAAATTTGTCGTGTGAGACCGCAATAATTATTGCATCATATGTTTGTGCTAAAGGTTCTTCAACATAGGAAAATGAAGCATTAATTAAATTAATATCATCTGAACTAGCCCAAGGGTCAAAAACATCAATTTCAGCATCATATTCAATTAATTTATTAATTATATTTATAACTTTAGTATTCCTAATATCTGGACAGTTTTCTTTAAACGTATATCCCATAATTAATATTCTTGCATCAGATGCTTTTATACCTTTTTGAATTAGTTCATCTATAAGCCTAATTGCAACATATTCACCCATTCCATCATTTAATTTTCTACCTGCCAATATTATCTCAGGCTGATATCCTTCTGATTGCGATTTATAGGTAAGGTAGTATGGATCAACTCCAATGCAATGACCGCCAACAAGACCAGGTCTAAAATTTAGAAAATTCCATTTTGTTCCAGCAGCATTTAGAACCTCTTCAGTATCAATATTTAGTTTATTAAAAATAATTGCCAATTCATTAATTAAGGCTATATTTAAATCTCTTTGGGTGTTTTCAATAACTTTTGCAGCTTCTGCTACTTTTATTGAAGGTGCTTTGTATGTACCCGCAGTAATAATTGATGAATACAAATCATCAACAAAACTTGCAGTTTCTGGTGAAGATCCTGAAGTAACTTTTTTAATTTTAGTTATTGTATGTTCTTTATCTCCTGGATTTATTCTTTCAGGACTATAACCAACAAAAAAATCTACATTAAACTTCAAACCTGAAAATTGTTCTAAAATCGGAACACAAACCTCTTCTGTCGCTCCAGGGAAAACTGTAGATTCATATATAATCGTGTCATTTTTTTTTAAAATATTTCCTACCATTTTACTTGCATTTATAAGAGGTTCTAGATTTGGTTCATTATTTGAATCAATTGGTGTTGGGACGGTAACTATAAAGGCATTACATTTACTTAATTCATCTATTTTTGAGGTAAAAGATAAGCCCTTTGATTCTTTGATCTGTTGTGAATTTAGTTCTAAAGTTTTATCAAAATTAGATTTAAGCTCATCTATTCTGTTCTCAGATATATCATAACCAATAACGTTCAGTGATTTTCCAAACTCAACTGCTAGAGGCAAGCCTACATAACCAAGCCCAATTACAGAAAGATTAATTTTAGTTAGATCCATTATTTTTTTACTAACCTTTTTTATAAAAAATAAGCTCTTTAGCCAATACTATAAGAATACTCATAAAAAAACTTAACATAAGAGACATAATGCTCAGAACTGCTCGAGCTGGTGAAGACTTTAATTCAGGAATAAAGGGCGGGTCAATTGGTGACAATAAATAATCGTCTCTAATATTACTTAACATTTTAGTTCTTAGCTGGCTTTCTATCATTTGGTTGATGGAAATCTTGATACTCGTTTGTTTAGTATCTTCCAATAATCCTTCTAGGTATAAGAGTGAGTCTGATGATTCTTTTATATCAATTTCTCTGGATAATATATTAAGCTCTCTAATAATAAGGTTTGTAAATTCAAAAGAAAATTGAGGTGATATATGTTCATATGATAATGAAATGAACCCAGTTGCCTTATTCAAACTAATATTCATATAATCTTCATAGTGATCATATGCTTCTAGGTATGAGGGCTTGCTTTTAACCCATTTACGTAAATTATCGTTATAAATAGTTTCATCATATATAATTTTTTCACGATTATGATCATAGGCTTTTGTAGCAACAAGTTTTTCCAAAACTCCATCAAAAGAAATAAGGTGCTTCAAAAAAGATCTAGATTTTATTGTTTCTATAGCAACCTGGCCTTTATCTTCTGAAGCTGAAGGCAAAGAAACGCCAGCTAAACTAGCAATTCCAGCATATCTCGATAGCCCGCTTGAAGCCTCACTTTTATCTGGATAGCTAACTTTTAGCAGTGAAGAAGATGTATAGTAATTTGGTAAAAATAATATGTAGCCGACTAGCAATGCAGTCAAAAGAACTGTGATAAATAATAATGGAAATTTATTGCTCCATAAAATCTTTAAAAGATCGATAATATTGTCAGGGTCTGTTTGGTTGTTATTTATATCTTCCATATTTATTCTGTTAAATGAATGGTACCCGGAGCCGGACTTGAACCGGCACGCTATTTCTAGCGAGGGATTTTAAGTCCCTTGTGTCTACCAATTCCACCACCCGGGCTAATGTAAACATTTTAATTAATATTATACTTTGCTTTAACTAGTTTGTTAGTAATTATCATGTTATTAACCGAAGTTTCAATGGAGGCTGAATCCGGAATCGAACCGGAGTTAACGGCTTTGCAGGCCGCTGCATAACCACTCTGCCATCCAGCCTAATTTTGCAATGTGTATTGTATACATCTTATCTTCAAAGTGAAAAATTAATTCTTAAAACTATTATATGAGTATATATAACCAGTATAGATAGTTATTAGTAATGACAAGAATAAGAACATATCTCCAAATAATATCAGAAGCATATTATTTAATGTTAATCCTAGGAGGTAGATGGTAATAGTGAAAAGCTGGATTGTAGTTTTAATTTTTGCTAAAAATGTTACTTTTGTAGCACCTGATCTTCCCTGTCTTGCATTGAAGTCTCGCAATGCACCCACCCATATTTCTCTTGTTATAATCAAAGACGCCATGAAAGCTATAAAGTAGCTTGTTAAATTTACTGAAAGTCCAAATAAAACAAAAACTATCAATATTTTATCTGCAATTGGGTCTAAAATTTCTCCTATTTGAGAAGTTAGGTTATATTTTCTTGCCAGGTAGCCATCAAAATAATCAGTTCCGCCAGCTACAAAAAATAAGATAAAAGCTAATAGATATCCCTCTGGCCTAGTCAACAAAGCAAAAATAATAGCACCAAGGAATATTCGAGAGAGTGTGAGAAAATTTATAAAGTATGACATTAATTTAAGGTTATTTTAATTTGTTGGGCAATTTTCTCATTAATGCCCTTTAGAGTCATTAAATCTTTAATACTTGCTTCACTAATAGTCTTAATATTTTTAAACTTATTTAATAATCTTGTCTTTAAAACCTGCCCAATTCCTGGAATAAGATCTAATTTAGATTTTTTTATTGTGTTTTTCTTTCTTTGTGCTGAAATTGCAAAACGATGAGCTTCGTCTCGCATTTCTTGAAGTAATAAATATGATTTTGAATATTTATCAAATTCTACTATACCGTTTCCAGAAA
>MDSX01098852.1_pt1 | contig 26034 bp, 61 predicted proteins | sample 811141 | NCBI WGS metagenome assembly MDSX01 (sample SAMN05326642, study PRJNA326480) | marine metagenome | isolation source: seawater | place: Atlantic Ocean: South East | collected 2010
TTGAAAATATGAAACACTTCGTTGAGCTTGATGAAAATCTTGAGACTGATGGTTCTATCAACTGGAACTTCATTGACTCTGATATGTACACGAAATGGTCTGTACTGCTTGATGGTGAAACCTACACTGAATGGTTTGATAAAGCTGCAGATATTATATTTGAAAACGAGCAAGTTTTTCTTAAAGAGGTAGAGTAAAGTGTCAAAATACCACTTGACATTAAGTTAAATAAAGGAGACGTGATTATGAATATTACTAATGTAGAAATCGGTGGTCTTGATTGGCAAGACTATCCAAAGTTTTGTGATGCTTACGTTGAAGATTGTGAAATCGATGGCGTAGCTGCTACAGAAGAACAACTGAACGCTATCAATGATGATGGGCAGTTGGTTTATGAAATGGTTTGGGAGTATGTTAACTAATGGCTACCTATAACAAAGAGGCTGTAGAAAAGCAAATCCGCAAGGAAGGCATCAAAGGTAAAGAGGCAAAACTTATTCACGCTTTATTGAAGGGTAGGGGTTGACACCTCTTCTCTTTAATGCTATAGTGATTCTGTAATCAGAAAGAGAAGGTCTCAAAATGCAAAATGTGTCGATGTCAAAAGTTATTGCTGATAACAACTTCCACACTCAAATGACGTATTTCGATAACGCACGTGAAGTGAATGATATGCACTCTGTGTGGTCTATCTATGAAGTAACTGATATTTACGCTGACTGTGCAATCAAGGTTGCAGGTAAGAAAGTTGTTTACGAAACTATTCAGCAAGGTGCGTCTGATCAAGATATTTATGAAGACCTTAAAGATGGTGGACATCGGTCCACTGTTGAGCACTCTATGTTTGTCGGTGGGAACACTTGGATGGACTTGTGGAAAGCAGCGGATAGTATCATTCGTCAAAGTGGGACTCATCATCGGTACATTGAAGATTTTACAATGAACGCTGATGGAACCATAGAGCTTACAACAGGATCGTAATATGCCTTATTATGCTCACACCAACAGTCCTATAGGATGCTTTGTTGAAAAGGATGTAGGCAACTATTTCGAATACTCACTCAACGATGATCCTATGAACTGGTGCGAAGATTTTCCGCATAAGATATGGGTAGGTGATGTTATTGGACAAGGCTACCGTTACGGGATTGTCAAGAAAACTGTGGCATATGTTGTTGTAGATGAAGATGAGTTCGGCTTGCCTGTGCTAGAGAAATGGCAGTTAAAAAAGAATAACAAATATGTTTTGAAATGAGGAATGTGATATGGAACAGTGGGTAGTTTTAAATGACAGTAAAGAGGTTGTTATGTCAACCGATAATCTTATGGAAGCAATGTCTCTTCTAGAAGATATGGATGAAAAATATGATTCATCTGTTGTGCATAAATATACTATAGATAGATTAGCCTTAGAAGAAGCAGGATAAATGTCTAAAAGAATCTACAAACAGGAGTAACAAATGAGACTTTCGCTCATTCTATTATTGATTATGGCGTTGATGGGATTTGGTGGATATGTGTATTATACAGAAACTCAAAAGACTATAGCTATTCTCACAGAGAATAATGCGAAACTAGAAGTTGCCATTCAAAGTAGTGAAGATGCTTTAGAATCTTTGCAAAGTAATATCAAGGCAATGCAAGAAGAGAATAATCGCATAAACGAAGAGTATTCGAATATTCGTAAACAAAATAATCTTCTTGCATCAAAGCTAGAAAGACTTGATTTGGGTGCAGCAGCAGTTGTAAACCCCGAAGGTATCGGTAGGGCAGTGAACCTTGGTACTATAAATGCTGGAAGATGCTTTGAGATTTTATCTGGCGCTGAACTAACTGAAGTAGAAAGGAATGCAGAAAATGGTAGGAGTTTTAACAAAGAGTGTCCTTGGCTTTGGCCTGGTTCTAACCCTGATGGGGTGCAGTCAGACGCCAAAACAGATTGAAGTAAGCACTAGACCTATTGAAAAACCAAACTTGACTCTTCCCCCTGTGGATGAGCTACGTATGCGTGAAGTGAAATGGTATGTGGTTAACGAAGAAAATGTCGATGAAGTTTTAGCAGAACTTGAAGCTCAAGGTATTCCTGTTGGGATGTATGCTTTAACTGGAAAGGGATATGCCAATCTAGGACAAAACTTCTCTGATATTCGTGCAATGATACAACAGCAACAAGCTATTATTATCGCATATGAAAACTACTATAAGCAAGCAGAAGAGGCGTTAGATGGCGCAGTAAAGGAAGAGTGATGAAACTTTTATTAGCAACAGCAGCAACTTTAGCATTGACAACATCGGCGTATTGTGGTACAGTAAAGGCTAAAGTAACAGACAGATACACAACTGTTTATACAGACGTTCCATACACAAAAAATAAATGTGTAATAGTAGATGTGCCTGTTTATGGAAATGTGCGAAAACAAGGTAATGCAGCAGAGGGTGCATTATTGGGTATGATTTTAGGCGGTGTTCTTGGTGGAACAGCAACTAATAGCGATCAAGGTGCAGCAGTGGGTGCTGTTATGGGTGGCATTATAGGTGCCGACAAAGGCAGTGCAAGTAAGAATGAAAGAGTGGTGACAGGATATAAACAAGAAAGACGTTGTGAGCCTGTGACCTACTATAAGCAAGAAGAGCAAGTAGTATATGACTATTCCATTATTGAATGGGTAGAAGAGGGGAAAGTTTATTCGTTTACATTCGATAAGAAATATCGTGAAGTAGGAGAATAAGACATACAATGTTTCCTTAGCTCAGTTGGATAGAGCAAGTGCCTTCTAAGCACTAGGTCGTAGGTTCGAATCCTACAGGGAACGCCAATAATAGGGCCTGTAGCTTAGTGGTTAAAGCTCCCCGCTCATAACGGGTAGATCGTAGGTTCAAATCCTACCGGGCCCACCATATAATGAGGAGATGAAAAATGAATGATGATGTATTTGAAATCCATAAACCACATAAGATGATGGATTGGATTGAAAATCAAGTTAACGATTGGGCATATGAAAGAATGCAAGATCATTTTGGAGTTGAATCTCCTGAAGAACTTTCACGTGAGCAAATTGATCAAGTCATCAAGGCACACGAAGACTTAATTGAAACGTATGATGTTCTAGCTATGGGGCTTAGAAATGTGATTAGTACGTGGGAAAATGAAAACGATGAATATATTTACTAAGGAGAACTCATAGTGAAAACCCCTGTTTGGATGATAAATGACACTCCAGAAGATTTTTTTACATATTTGGATAGCATTGTAGAGGCTGAAAAAGATAGTATTATCACAAAGGATGAGGGTTCACAGGACCCCACATCCCCCAGTGAATCTCTTTGGTTTAATGAACCCAAAATGAATAGTTGGATTTGGAGTAAACTTCTTCACGCAAATCGCAATTCGTTTGCAGTAGACATTTCACACATTTTTGAAATGCAATGGACAAAATTATCAGAGGGTGAATTCGAAGATTGGCATCAAGATATCAGACGAACAACTAATTATGTCTTTGACAGGAAACTCACTGCTATTCTACAGTTAAGTGATGGTGATGAGTATGAAGGTGGAGACTTGGTATTTGATGGGATAGAGCTTGATTCAAGAAGTCGTGAAAAGGGTACGGTTATAATTTTTCCTAGCTATACCCAACATAGAATAACTCGTGTGACAAAAGGTGTTCGTAAATCCTTAGTTTCTTGGGCAGAAGGCCCACAGTGGAGATAGGTTTATGAATAATGATATGCAAGACTTGAAATTTACTACTGCTGGAGATTTTATAAAAATGAGTGATGAAGGACCTTTTAAATTCCTATTTGATGCAGACATTGTAAATGTTGTTCGAAGAGAAATCGTAACATATCGGGTAAAGAATGGTACGATGATAAAAGAAGAAGCGTATAGGGACTACTATGAGAATGGAGATTATCACGATTCTCAAAATACTATAGTACTAGCGGAGCGTTAATATGAGTAAGACACCTAAACCCATTGGCTGGGCAACCACACTAACTGAAATCGCAACTATTCCCAAGGATATGTGGGACAGTGTTATGACAGTTGAAAAGTCACCACTGAGAAACTTAGACCCTATGGTAGGTCATATGATCTTTCAATGTCTATTCTTTATTTGGAGTGGCATATTTGCCCTAATGGTAGGAAGTTATATTGCGTTTGGCATCAGCGCAGCTTTCCATCTGCTTTTGATCAGTGGTGTCACAATCACAGTTGTGGCATTCCGTCAAGCAGAAAACAATCCTGAGTCACTTAACAATTTGCTAAAATCAGGCCGTAAATATAATGGCCGGGCAAATGGTGGCGAACACGAATAATGTACTATGATAGGAATGTAAAATGAGTGAACAAACAAACTATTGCACTACAAAAGGTTTAGGCCTTATGTTTTTGATTATCGTTTTTATTATTGCTGTTGTACCAGTATTGATGCTGATGGCTATGGTAGGGCTTGAAGAATACGGTCGGTATTGCAATGTCAATATATTGCCTTGTTTTGGTCTTAGTAAATAATACTATGATACGTTGGTATGATTATGTCATAGCACTTGTTTTTGCAGATGCTATGATAACATTATTTTTTGGACTTCCTGTTATAGGTGCGATTGCTTCCTATGGAATATATTATGCTTGGAAAGATATATATTGTAGTTGGAGAAGGGATATAGAATATGGACAATAGTAAAAACTTTAAATCTCCTATCAATAAATTGCAGCAGCTAATGATTATTACTGCTGAAGAGTGTGGAGAACTCACCCAACGTTGTTCAAAGATTTTACGTAAGTTCAGATACAAAGAAGAAATAACTAATATACAACGTGAAAAACTATTAGAAGAAGTTGGTGATGTACAATGTATGATAGAACTTATGAGTGAACACGGTATATTAGATTGGGGTGACATTCTAAATCGTGCAGATATAAAACGTGAAAAACTAAAAAAGTGGAGTGCACTAATAGAAGAAGATATTAAATAAGATGATCAATCTAGGTACTAGGTGGCACATATCTTCTTATAGCAAGAAGCTTATTTATGGGATAAGGTCTTTGACTGACCATATCATTTTGGTTGCCGCCTAGCACTATATAGTGTTCACCTTGTTCTTTTATGAAGAACCCAACGTGACCTTTCCAACCGCTTTCCCCTCTCTCAAATATAACAATGTCGCCAAATCTTGGCTTTGTAACTTTGTTACCCCATTTAAGAAAACTTCGGGCCATCAGGGGATGATCACTAACACTTTCAGATCCAGGAATGTTGTCTTCACTCAGTGTAGCATTAACAAAGGCTGCACACCATTCCGTTACAGAGGGGTCAACTCCCACTATATCTATTATCTCTTTTTTATCTTCGACTTCGTGAAGACCAAGATATTTGAAAGCTGATGTTGGTATAGCGCTCATTTCTTGTTTAGAAAGTCTGGATATATCTATTGGAATATATTCAGGGTACTCTTCAGACCCTACACATCCTGTCAAAAGTACACTTGACAGTATTAATATTTTTTTCATAAACCCTCTTGACATTATGCTACGAATCAGATATATTTATAGTGTAAGAAATAGAAAGGTTATATAGATGGATAATAATTTCAAACTGTTTATGAATAATCTATGGGGTTCTAATGGAACTTTGATTAAAGGCCTTGGTACGATAGTAGCAGTTCGTATGAAATATGGTAAAGAGATTCAAGCCACTATTCGGTGTGGAAGTGGTGAAGACGATTTTATTCTTGTAGATGGTTCTGACCTTTATAAAGAATATCCAAATATCTTCTCATAAAGTACTTGACATTTCATATAGAATCAGTTATATTAAGATAGTGAAAAGAGAGAGATTCGTGATGATTGAAATGCTTGAGAACTACATCGCCGCTTGTGAAGCGAACATTGTCCGTTACAAGGCAATGGGTGACGAAAAAGCAGTCAAGGCTGCTGAAGGTATGATACGTGATTTTCAAAAAGAGATTACGAACTTTAAAGTAGTATGAGTATTTTTGGAATGGTTTGGTGGATAATGAAAGCTATTATAGCTGTATTAATAGTGTACAGCATTTTCCATATAGGACTATTAGTATTGGCTTTACTGCTGATATAGAAAACATTTGAGTGTATATGAGAGTAGATGCACCTACTTTCCTGTGCATAGGATAAGGGCCGAAAGCCACAAGTTATATACACTCAAATGTTTTTTAGAATTCTGCCTGACGGGGTGGAACGTGGTGACTGAATAATACGTGGTCGTGCGTATAAAGTATTTCTGAAGAGGGTAGCGCCCTGTCCTAGCGGATGCAAGAAAGTTTGAAAGCCAGTTTGACGGGAGCGTCCAGTGCGAGTAGATGTAGGTATTCCCAAGTCCTACCCACACCTTAACAATAGGCGGATGTAGCTCAGTTGGTAGAGCGTCAGATTTCCAATCTGAATGTCGCAAGTTCGAACCTTGTCATCCGCTCCACATAAATATGATCATTGCGGATGTGGTGGAATGGTAGACACGCAAGTTTTAGGTACTTGTGCTTTACGGCGTGAGAGTTCGAGTCTCTCCATCCGCACCAAAATATAGGTGTAGCTCAGTTGGTAGAGCACCGGTCTCCAAAACCGGGTGTCGGGAGTTCGAGTCTCTCTACCTATGCCAAATATAAATGGAGCTAAATGTGTATGACTTAATGAAACCATATGAGAGTGATTGGCTTACTCCTAAAGAAGTTGAAAGAGCGAGGCTGTTGGTGCACGAACTTAAGGATCACTGGAAACCAACGGTAGATACACTTTTAAAACTGGGTCAATTTGGCACTGTGCATCGTGACGATATTAACTTATATACATTAGGCAGAGCAACTTATCTTAGTAAAAGAATGGACCCTACGATCAGTGAATATAATGAGTTTATGCACCATCATTTCGATTGGTTATTTGACAGTGCAATAGTAAAGCTTAAAGAAGTGTTTAATATTGATGATATATCAATCGCAGAGAATGTAACCACTCCAGGATTTCATATATTTAAAGGACCATCAGGTGAAGTGAAACCACCAAACTATCATAGGGATATCAGTATAAATTATATAATCCCTGATGCTCCTGATGATAATTGGATGCATTCTTTTGGCTGTTTACTGCAGAACGTTTCTGATCCACCTGCACACTTGGATTATGAGTATGAGGAATACCACGGCAAAATGACATATACTATAGGTAAAATGAATTTTTGGAATTCGTATATGCCTCATAGAGTTGGTGGTTGCAACTCTATAGGTGAAGACGAGTTTAGGATAACGTTTCAAGGTCATATAGCTAAAATAAATGGCGAATACAAAATATACTTTTAGAAGAGATTAAAAGAGGGCTAATAGCCCTCTTTTTTTTAACCTTTGTTCTTGCTTCCGCTATATGCATTTGCGCCAAAGAAAACAGATACCAAAGCTGAAATGGCAACAAAGTATGTTGGAGCAATATCTCCAATAATACCTGCAGCATTATCGGCACCAAACATTGACGTTGCAGCAATACCTAGTGGGTATAACAACATTCCAAATAGTGCGAACCAAGTCATCTTACGCATAGCATCTCGCTGGGCATCTTGATCTTCTAGTTCTTTACGTTTAAACTCTAAAGCCATTTCCATTTCTTGCTTAGAGATGTGACCATCTCCATTTGCATCTAAACCTGCGGCTGCGTCAGAGTCTATTGTTTTTACTTCATCAGACATTTTTCTCTCCCTTATTTTCATTTCAACGCCAAAGGCATTGACCTCTGCCATTATTCAGACTTCCAAATGGTCCAAGCACCATAGGCTATTGCAACACCTGCTGCAATCTTTGCCAGAGGAGCAAGAAACAATACCATAATACCTAATGCTACTAGTGCAGCACCATCCCAAGATGTTCTTTCTTTTAATCTACCTGTAATCCATTTCATTAGTATTTTTCCTTATCTTTGATTTAATAACCATACTACTCCTATAAGAACTGCTATTCCTATTAAAAGGAATATTATCCCTACAGTCCACTCTATGATGGTCTCTTTCATTTCTTGTGCTTTATATACTGCCTCTTTTTGCTCTTTTCTCATAGCAGCTTCGATTGATAATATCTCTTTCCAAGCGCTAGGACCATAATATGTAGAAATGTAGCTACGTAATTCTTCACGCATATTATCCACTTTCTTCTTCTGCGCCCAGACTTCGACTGCATTCGCTCGATGTCCACCGCCCAGAGCTTTCCACCATTTAGGTTTGTCTACCTTTTCAGTAGCATAGTTAACATCAGATATTGCTTTAGCCCACTGTCCAAGCTGGCCAGCCATATCTTGAATATCTCTCCCGGCGGAGATAGCAGATTTTATTCCTTTAAATGCGCTAGTCGCTAATCCAACAGCAGTTATGGGATCGATCATTGATTCTTTCCTTATGATTTCTCATAATAAAATTCACCATTGATATTATATAAACCTTCATACTTTGTAACTAGTCTGCGACGATATCTTCTATTCTATCACTAAGCTTCTTATCCAATCCCTCTATCTGAATATCAATGTGTATTTCTAAGTCATCAATATCAGTATCATATTTAATAAATTCTTCGTTCAACTCGTCTATTAAGACATTGAATCTATTATCTACATATGAACCTAAGTTATCTACTTTTGTATCGACGTGTGATCCAACTTTATCATCTCCATCAATTCTATCTTGCTCTAACTGTAATATTGCTTCTAAAGCTTTGTCACTAAGCTCTTTGATGTCTTTTTTTATTTGCTCTACATCATTAATGAGGGTGACTTCTTTTTCAACTTCACTTCTAGCTGTAAGTTCTGCAACCTCACCTTTAAGCGTTTCTATTGTTTGTGATTGTTGAGCTATCCACCATACAAACCCTGAGACTTGTAGAACTATTGCAATAACAATACCTATACTAAATTTCGTGTTCATTTTTCCAACTCTCTTAATCGTGCTTCAATGTCATCTATCTTCTTAGTCACTTTTGGATATCTCTTGCGCCAAGCTTCAGGATCATCTTGAAGAAAGTCCCAACCAAGCTTGTCTACTAAAGTGTCTAGAAGTAAGTCAAACTTAGCCATCAACCATAATGCCGCTTTAGTGTTTCTGAACCAAGCTAAAAATGCTGCACCAACTACAGAACCACCTATTGCTGTATAAATCCACAGCGTATCGCCAAACATTCTAGTTAACATTTCCATCTATTATCCCCCAAAGGTTTGTGTTATCATAGGTCCAAATGTCACTGCTACCCACGCCAATACTCCCACTGCCGCTAATCCAACAATAATCCATTTCATTTTAAAATCATCTACCCTCATAGCAAACCCTAATACTTCATTGTTCATCACCCTAAAACTTAAATCAAAAGTTCCTTCAGGAGTATCTTCATCCCTTAATGGTTGTGGTTGACTTTTGTATTTTAGAATATCTGGCACTTCAATTTTATCATCACCACTCATTTTATTAATCTCCCGTATATTTTACGTAATAATCCATACCGTGGTCATACGCTCCATCAAACTTAGAACCCTTCTTCCACGCCGCTCTTCTTCCACGCCACCCGTCTTTAAATCTCTGCCACCAAGTAAGTCTTCTAATTTTTCCGTAATGATTGATATACCTTAAGTGTCCGTGGTGCTTATACCCCATCAAAGCAAACGGAACCTTTGGAACAATGTCATTATTATTTACGTGTCTATAATGTTTACATACAATAGTCTTACCAAAGCGTCTAGACCCTGCACGTGGAGAGCCAAATGTATATAAACAATCTACTGAATCTTCTAATCTTGCTGCTGCAATGGTAGCCATAGCGCCACCCAAAGAATGTCCACAAATAAGAACTCTCAATTCTAAAAGATTATTATTGGATAAGCATTCGGTAATACTATCCCAAATCTTTTCGACTTCAGTTTGGAATCCCATATGAACAAACCCTTTAGTTTCTGCTCTACTAGGGAGTGCATTCAAATCTGCTTTAATATCAGAAAATTCAGAAGGTTCAGTTCCACGAAAGCACAAAACTGCTTGAAATTGTGTCCAAATGATGTGGCACTGTGCTCCATCATTTTCTAGGAACACGTGGTTGTTGTATCCTAGTTTATTATATTCGTTTTTGGCTTCAGGTCCGTCTAAATATGCTATATGAGCGCATTTAGCCATTTCTTGGCAATTTTCCAACATATACCCCCCTCTAATCGGCTAATGGATTATTTAATGCTTCCTGTATAGTTTCTTTGATGTCATTATCAAGCTTATCCATTTTACCTTCTAGGTCTGATATAGTCTCTTTCATTAGGTTTCTTACGTCTTTTTCAGATACTCTTACAGTGCCTTCCACTTCACGAATAGAAGCAGTCACGTCTTTTTGTAACTGATTCATTTCATTTCTTACACCCTCAAGAGTATTATCAATACTTCCTTGAGTGTCTTTTATTCTGTTCTCTGATAGTTCTAACTGCGTATTTATATTATCACGCATACCAGACATAGTATTTTGATTATCTTTTAAAGTAATTCTTAGTCTTTCTTCAAAGGTGTCAAGTTTATTGTACACATCATTTTTCAAATTACGAACAGTTGTGTCCATATCTGTGATCTGCTTATCAACTACGGTCCTAGTTAAGTTAACTTTATCTTCTAGCCTAGAAACCATATTTTCTAAGCGAGTAATGTCTTTCTTCAGATCGTCTTTTATGTCTTGAGTGTAGCCTATGGCATCTTCTAACTTTTGTAGTTGAAGTTCATTTGCTGATTGTATCTCATCTATATCAATATTTTGAACAATCTCCTTCATATCCATATAGTCTTTGTATACCTCAAATCCACCATAGAGACCACCACCAATGGACCCTAGTAGTGCAAATAAAGCGCCAATAGTCGTAGGAGTCATAGTAATACCAAAGAGTTTCATCTTGGTATTCTTGAGGTTTTCTACCTCTTCCTCAAATGCTTCTAATCCGTCTCCAAGGTCTTTTGTCATTATTTCCTCTAGTTTTCAAACTGCAGACTTCTTAGTTGTTGCAGTTCTCTATTAAGTCTTTCCAATTCTAATCTTTTTATTCTAAGTTCAATCTCATAAAGCTCACTGCAGTTTATTCTCGCTTTGGGTTTAGCCCCTAAAGGTATCGTTATTCTAGCGTAAACTCCAACATCACCGGGTCTTCCAGAATCATTGATATAGGTGTTAAGTTCATCATAATAACCACGTTGTATAATACCAGTAACTCCAACCTCCATTTGAGTTGCGGAGCCAATGGCATTTTGACAGTCAAGTTCACCTGCTCGAAATTTATCATACTGATGGTTGTTAGGTATTCCAGGTAATGCTAAGTTTAAAGAACTAGTCTCAGCATACGCTTGATTCGCTAACATCAATAATATCATTATACATTTTTTCATTTTTAAACTCACTCATTTTTTACTCTAGAGCATATCTTAGACGATACTTTTGTCGTACCCTCTCCCATAAATATTTTAGAGCGTGTGCATACATATTCTACTCTATTTAGGTCTCTCTTTCTTATATATACATTTATAGATTTCTTTTCCAAATGCTGTAGCTGAAGCAGTCTTGTTTGTGCGGCAAATGGAAGTGGATTCCAATCCTCATCAAAAACTTCTATTTCGTAAAAAGAAACATCCTTTCTTCTATTAAAAATAGTAACGGTTGTCTTCATAAGACCTTCTAAATGTGAAAATATGAACTTTGGATAGGCAGGAGACATTTCGTGGGAATTGCCTCTATGCGCCCATCCAAAGAATAGTATTGAACATAATAAAAATGTGTACCATAATCTCATAATCTATACTTCTCAATCTATTTTAGTTAGCAACGCATAATGCTTCTACTAGTGCGGTATAGTCACCTGCAGGTAAAGACTTATCATATCCGTAAGTTGCTTCTGAACTAACCTTAAACCAAGTTGTACCTGCAACTGTTAGATCAAACTCAGTGACCGCATCATACTGCACCTTTGCTGCTTCATACCCTGCCATATTGGTATCTGATGTTGAAGACACTTCTACATCACCTGTCCAAGTCACACTGTCTGATAGTGATGGACTTGTTGAAAAAGATGTTGGATATGTGATTTTAGCGGTATAATAATCAGCACTCGCTACGTCATATCTGATAATAGGTTGAACCCCACCATTATTTGCAGAAGTACTTAATTTATTTGGGGTAGGTTGTCCGTATACACCACTAACGTCTGTAAAGATCGAACATTTTGCTGTTACATTTCCTGTGATAGGGACCTCTGCTGCTAAAGATGTTGATGCTGCAGCAAGCATCCCTATAGTTAACCCTAGAGTTTTATTTTTTACACACATTACTTATTCTCCGTTTTAGTTTTAGTTTTATTTTTGCTTTGACTTATTCGTATTGAGAGCGCACCATATCTTTATGAGTTTTGTTTTGCGCTAAATTTCTCAATGCTCTTCTATTATCTCTTATTTGATTATCGGGCAGGATAATGCTTTCTTCATACACCCCTCCTGCAATATCTATGCCAACATAGGTATTTAATAGGGTAGTATTTGCCAGTTCAATCATAATCTGTTGCTGAATGCCTACGTCTACCATTTTATCAAGACTAGCATTTCCATTAAGTTTATCTATTTCCTCGTCTACTTCTTTCTCTTCTGTGACTATTATCTCTTCGGTTTCTTGTATCTCATTGTTTAACTGCTTCTGAACCCACTCATCATAGTACGGGTCATTTGGACTTATATCTCTACCGTCTAGGTATCCATTCTCTAACAAATAGTCATACAAGGCAGATTCGTACCCTGGACATTCTGGATTAGTCAATGGAACGAAACACTCATCAAACCTATACGCATACCTAACAGTTGGGTCTACTACTTGACCTTCACCTTCAAGGGATATTTCACCTTTACCAAAATACTCTCTTGGTATCTGTGGTACTGGAACTATTTTTCTAATGGTAGTTCCGGGTAATCCTGACCAATCATCAGTTTCCTTAAAAATATATCCTTCACCTAATGCATTTTCATTTTGAATAGAAACTGTCAAATCTGAAGCTGGGTCTTTCTCAGCAGTATATTGATATATTACTCCACCAATAGTAAGACCTGATTCTGAAGGCAAAACATTATCCATATTCCAAGTCATTCCATTCTGCGCAGCATTGTTAGTGGTGCCTAGAACAACAGTGTCTTCAGAGAAGCAATAAGAATAAGAGAGTGCCAACAATACCACCGCCAATGAGGGTACTTTTAGTATCATCTTTCATTTTCCTTTGCTTGTTAGCAGGTTGCATTTCTTCATTCTCCATCCAAGCTGATTTAGCTTCTTGTCCAATCATACCGTCAAAGGGACAAGGAGTCCCTGCCATTAGCATTGCATCAAAAACTCTTGGGTCTTGGCACATAACAGAAACTGCAGCCACCTTCATACCCATATCATATAGTGTCTTAGCATTCTTTAGTTTTTCACAGTTCATATCACGTATTGTTACTCCTGACGAAATACCAAGTATTTGAGTCTGAACTGCCCCTGATACGCCAACTGTGCATAGATCAGAGTTAGAGTTGTTTATATTTGGCGACACCGCTGTTGGGGGTGGGGAGTTAACTGTTGTAGTGGAATCTGTTGTCGAATCTACTGTACTAGTTGTAGTATTATCTGTTACAATTGTTTCAGCTACAGAAATATTAGCAAATATTATTATAGTTGTAGTTAGTATATATCTAAGCATATTGTTTACCTATTATTCATTTTCACGTTATTGTAAATATTTATACAATTTAATCTTGACAAATACCTACATTTAGTGTATTGTCAAATTATTAACACATAGCGGCTACGTCAAGAGATTGACACTAAAGATAGGGGTGCCATTTGCAGCATTGTTGTAAAAAACGGAATATAGAAACTTATAGTGATTTCATTAAAGTTAATCACTTTTTGTTTCCTTATGTATTGACATACTGCAGTAACTGTGGTACTGTGTTAGCAAGAACATATATAAAAGATGGAAAAAGAGATGAGTAATGTAATTGTATCTGCGTCTATAGATATGGATGATATTGATGATAGTGATATGATAGACCATTTAGAAGACTCTGGATACACTATAAGTAAAGATGATGGTGGGGTACATCATAGTGGTCTATCAGATGAAGAACTAAACTATCTTTTAGACACTATAGTAGACAAATCTCTTATTGATTATAATGCGATGCGAATATACGATAAACTTAGAGTTATGAGGTATGGATAATGCAACACACTATAGAAGACCTGATTGAACGCATTAATGTTATGAAGGATAAAGCTATAACTTTACACCGCCTTCGAAATCAGTTTAGTGAAATGGCAGATCAATCATATGATAAAGTCGCTTGCAAAGTCTTGGTTGAAGATATTCAATCTCTTGCTCTTGGTATAGCTATGGATAAAGATGGTGATGAGATTAAAACGGAAATGGATGAGTGGAAAAAATGACTAAGTATATAACGTGCACTGCTATTCAACAGTTTAAAGTTCGTTACGTTATTCCTATAGATGATGTTGAGGATTGTGACCCCTATTGTGATGCAGAAACCTTTATCAAAGATTCTGTTACCTGTAATGAAGTGAACGAGTTTAGTCAGTTGGATTTAGGGGAAACTATTATAGACACTCAAATATTTGATGAGAATGATATATTAGAACTGTTTAATACTGAAAACGAATATCTAAAAAGTTGGTCTGAAGAGCAGAAGCTAGATTATATTAAGCGTTGGTTCTTGTGTGATGGTTATACGTATGTAGGTGAAGAACGCCAAGAAAGATATCACGAATATATGTTACGTAAGAGTAAAGAGGCAGATGATAAAATATCTTAAACGACTACTCATAGCAACATCTATCTTTTTCAATGTTCTAGTTGGTGGGTACAGTAATCAAACATTTTCAGCTAGGAACTATTATTGGAAGAGACAGGGTAAACCAAATCTAGTAGCTATAATAGATTTTATTTTTTGGTGGGACCCTGAACACTCTATGCTCTCTTGGGTATATTGGAGAAGCAGAAAAGACGTACAATATAACTATGAAATCGGGGAGTTTTATGATGAGACTAACAGACGAACAGATGGTGAGTCATTTGAAGAATTATGCTCATTGGGTGAAGACACAACCTTGGACAGATATCGCAAATCGTTTGGAACAATTAATGGAAAAGGAAATACTGATGGATAAAAGAGACAAATGATAGTAATATATGGTGGACACAACTGTGGATGGTGTGTACGAGCAAAGGAGTTAGCACAAAAGTATGAGCTTGGTTATGTGTATAAAGAAGCTTCTGAATTTAAAGAAGAGTTTAAAAATAAATTTCCAGATGCGAAAACTGTGCCTCAAATACTATGGCACGGTAAGCATATAGGTGGATATGAAGAATTTGAAAAAGAAATTGAAAATACAAGGAGCTATGGTGATGGACAAGTCTGAAATTATTGAACTACTAAATGCAGGTGAAGTGAATATAGTGTTCGTGAAGGCCAGTAATGGGGAACTACGAAAAATGAGAGCTACTAGGAGCACAGATATTATTCCTTTAGAAAATCAACCCGCAGAAAGTGAGGATGAAAGTAGTGTTCTAGAAAGTGCATCGTGTACTGTATGGGACATTGAAGCCAATGATTGGAGAGCATTTCGCTGGAATTTACTGGAAATGGTGAATGGAGTGGGTGTCTAAATAATGGGCAGTATTTTAGAGGGTAAGTTTATTCGATCTGATATGACCTCTAATGCGATGGGCGGTACAGAGTTACTTGCCCATCGTCTTATTGATAATGTGGATAGCAAACTATTACAAGGTATTCAAATACACCAAAGTCGTGTGAATGATGTAGATGAGACTAAAAAACAGGTACTGTGGGTCCACGATTTAGCTGAAGACCCTGCAGTATCGCATTTAAAAGATGAGGGTTGGAAAAAATACGATTTAATAGTATTCGTATCACATTGGCAACAAGAACAATACAAATTATTTCTTGGTGTACCCTATGATATGGGTATTGTAATCCCAAATGCTATTGTACCTATAGAGGATCATAAAAAGCCAGATGATGGTGTTATTCGTTTGATATATACCTCAACTCCGCAACGTGGTTTGCAAATACTTGCCCCAATCTTCCATATATTGAGTCAAAAGTATAGTGATATTGAGCTAGACGTATTCTCATCCTTTAAGCTGTACGGATGGGGAGAAAGGGATGAACCTTTTAAACCTCTATTTAAAGAGTTAGATGATCACCCTAAGATTAACTATCACGGCGCTAAGTCAAATGATGAAGTTCGAGAAACATTAAAGAAATCACATATTTTTGCGTATCCTTCTATATGGAAAGAAACGTCTTGCTTATGTTTGATAGAAGCAATGAGTGCCAACCTTCTTCCTGTTCATTCTAGTCTTGGAGCTTTATCTGAAACATCTATGGGGATGAATATGATATATGAGTATAAAGAAGACTTTGATGATCACGCTAGAGCACTTTTAGCTAATTTAGACTTTGCAATAATGAATGTTAAAGAAAATAGAAATGCAGTAGAGCAATCACTAAAATATCGTAAACCATTAATCGATAACTACTATGGTGTAGATAGATTTGCAAATAAATGGAGCACAGTCTTAGGAAGCCTCTTGACAAAAGATCAATAGTGTGCTACTGTGATTCGTAAACGTTCTTTAATAGGAGTAGCTTATGGCTAAATCAGTAAAAAATAAAATTCGTAAAAAACGTAAACCTATGACACCTGAGCAAAAGGCTGCAGCAGTAGAGCGTCTAGCGAAGGCACGTGCATCTAAAGGTCCAGCAGAATATAAGAGCATTGCTACTAGTGTTGTTGCATTACCTGATGACGATCTATTTTCGCTGAAAAGTATTAGGGGTTGGATTAAGACTCAGAAAGAGCTTCTTTCATCAGCACGTAAGAGTTTAAGACTGAAAGCTAAAGGCGCAGAAAGTCAAGTTGCTATACACGAAGGATATATTCGCAATATGGAACGGTATTTGCGTGATGGCGTTTGGACTGATATGTTCTATGGTGAGTATCAAGAGAAGAAAATCAAGTATCGCTGTGTGGCACCTGCATATGATAAAGATGGTATGGTTAAACGATCACACGGTGTCTGGTATCCCGACATTGGAACCGTATGGGTGGGGCAGGATTTAGATGGCTGATGTTATAGACCTAAAAGTCTTTAGAAAACAGAAAGAAGATCAGAGGTTTGATGAAATAGTCAATAAGATGGAGCAAGAAGAAAAAGAGCTTGCTATATTGACTATGGATTCAGTCTTTGCTCTTCTTGATAACCTAGAAGAAGATGGTATATATGTAGGAGATAGCCCAAGAGCTATAGCTGATATATATCTTATCGTAGAAGCAACTGCGGGGTTGATTTGTAGAGTTAAAAATGTAACTCACGGTATGCACAAAGCAGCAGATTCTTTTATGGAAGAAGATTGTCCTGCAAATCCATTTGAGACCACTGAACAACATAGTAAACTTATGCATCTATTTTTAACTGGAAATGATACTGAAGATACTTGACAACCAGTATTAAATATGATATACTAGGTCATCAAATATGGAGTGAGACAATGATATTAGTAGACCTAAATCAGGTTATGATTTCTAATATGATGATGCAGATTGGCAACCATAAAAATGCTATGGTTGATGAGAATATGCTACGTCATATGATTTTAAATTCGATTAGAGCAAATAAAGTTAAGTTTCAAGGTGACTTTGGAGATATGATTATTTGTGCTGACGATAAAAACTATTGGAGAAGGCAGCGCTTTCCTTACTACAAAGCAAGTCGTAAGCGAGATCGTGAACAGTCAGAGTTAGATTGGAGTTCTATCTTTAATGCCTTGAATAACATACGAGAAGAGTTGAAAGAGTTCTTCCCATATAAAGTTATTCAGATTGAAACTGCTGAAGCAGACGATATCATAGGAACTATTGTTCATAAAGAAGGAAATGAACTAAACACTGGTGAGAAAATCTTAGTCCTATCAGGCGATAAAGATTATATTCAACTGCATAAATATGCAAATGTGAGTCAGTATGATCCTACACGAAAACGTTGGATACGTCATATAGACCCTATAGCGTATATGCACGAACATATCGTTAGAGGAGATCGTGGAGATGGTGTTCCTAACATTTTATCTCCTGATAATATCTTCGTTAGTGAAGGTAATCAAAAGAGAATAACCAAGAAACGCTTAGAAGAATCTAAGGACATAAATAGCCTTGATGAGATAGCTAAAAGAAACTATTACCGAAACAAATCTTTGATTGATTTAGGTGAAGTTCCACAGAATATTAGGGATCGGGTTCTAGAGAAATACGAAGAACCAAACACCAAAGATCGATCCCTTCTTTTTAACTATTTTGTCAAGAATAAACTACGTAATCTAATGGAACATTTATCAGAATTTTAATGGAGTTGTAATGGTTTTAGCATTGTCAGAGATTGTTGATAAAGCAATCAGTTTGAAAACAAAGGAAGAGAAGGTTGAGTGGCTCGAAAAAAATAAAATCGAACCACTGAAACAACTTCTTAGTATTATGTACAATAAGAAGAAGTATACTTTAATGATTCCTAGTACGGCACCACCTTATACTCCTTCAGAGTATCCTGATAGTCAAGGAATGCTGTATCGTGAAATGCGAAAAATGAGATACTTTATAAAAGAAATGGAAGCAGATAATTTAACTCAGTATAGACGAGAATCGTTGTTTATTCAAATGCTTGAAAGTGTCGATGCAGGAGATGCTAAGTTACTTTGTCAAATGTTATCACAAAAGCCCTTAAAGGGATTGACAGCAAAAGTCCTGAATGAAGTATTCGGAGAAGATTTTGTAGAGATTAAAAAGAGTAAGGAAAAATGACTAAAAGAAAACAGTTTCGTGAGTGGATGCAGGAAGATGCTGATTCTGGATGGGAAGATCGTAGTGAGACAGCCTCTTATAAACGTAAGGATGGAAAGCGTTATGATAGGAAAAAGTCTAAAATACAAAACGCACGAAAAAGAAAAGCACGTGAAAAAAACTCTTTTTTTGATGGATAGGGGTTGACATTCTTAACGAATCATAGTATATTAATAATGTAAGAAGTGAGAAAGAACTATTAATGATGAATAAAAAAGTGATACTGACTGACTGTGACGGTGTTCTAGTCGATTGGTTCTACGGTTTCGTAAAGTGGATGAAACACCAAGGCTACGAAGTCAAAGTTGAAAATGAATATGATATCGCCATTGCATATGGTATTGAGAAGGGCCACAGTAAGCATTTAGTTCGGATGTTTAATGAGAGCGCTTCAATGGGGTACTTGACCCCCCTTCGGGATGCTATCAAGTATGTAAAAAAACTTCACGAAGAAAAAGGTTATGTCTTCCACTGTATTACTTCTTTAAGTTTGGAAGAAAATGCCTATAAGTTGCGGAAACAGAACCTTGAGGCTCTGTTTGGTAAAACTGCCTTTGAAAAGTTGGTTTGTCTTGATACTGGTGCTGATAAAGACGAAGCACTTGAGGAATATCGGGATAGTGGGTGTGTTTGGCTTGAAGACAAAGTTGAGAATGCTGAGTTAGGTGTTGAGATGGGTCTTCAAAGCGTTTTGATTGAACACGGTTACAATGCTGACTACGATAACGTTAACATCCAAAAAGTTTCTAAGTGGAAAGAAATCTTTGATATTCTTTGACTAAATAGAAATAGTGATTAACCCAAGAGGCGACTGTCACAGGTCGCCTTTTTCTTAGGAGATATAGTATGCCAACTTACAATTTTGTAAACACTGAAACAAACGAGACTGAAGTAATATTTCTTAAAATGTCTGAACTAGACGATTATAAGAAAGCTCATCCGCATATGAAACAACAACTAGCAGTTCCTGCTATTGGAGACCCTGTGAGACTTGGTATCACAAGGCCCTCTGATGGTATGAATGAGCTTATTAAACACGCCAAGAAATCTCATCACGGAAGTACTATTCAGACTCGTAATTGATAATAAGGAGACTTTATGAGTCGCTTGTCAAAACGAGAACATAGAAAACTAAAGCAAGATGGTATTATAGATCTGGAGGGTAAGATAAATCATAAAAACGTTGGAATAAGAAAAGACATTAGTCCTATGACTCAATCCCAAAAAGCAGCATTTGAGGCTTGGGATGAAGGTTACAATCTTATGCTTCACGGTATAGCAGGTACTGGAAAAACGTTTTTAGCTCTATACTTTGCTATTAAATCAGTATGGGACCGAAAAAGTGATTATGATAAAGTGTATATTATTCGCTCAACAGTCCCATCTAGGGATCAAGGGTTTCTTCCTGGTTCTCAAAAGCAAAAGGAAGCAGTTTATGAACTGCCGTATCTACCTATAGCAACTGATATATTTGGTAGAGGGGATGCCTATCAACTTTTGAAACAAAAGGGAATGGTAGAGTTCAAATCAACTTCTTATTTGCGTGGCTCTACCTTTGACAACTGCATCATAGTAGTAGATGAAATGCAGAATATGGCTGGTAACGAACTTCATACTATTATGACTCGTGTAGGACAAAACTGTAAAATCATATTTGCAGGAGATATTAAGCAAGATGATCTTACAAGTGAACGATATAAAGAATCTTCGGGAATTAAAGATTTTATGCGAGTCATAAATAGTATGGATGAGTTCGATTTTATAGAGTTTTATGCTGAAGACATAGTAAGAAGCGATCTGGTAAAATCTTACATAATAGAAAGAGACCGATTGGGGCTATAATACTATGAAAGAAAATCACTATATTGGCGAAGTCGTAGAAGACGATGATGGAAACCTGTGTGTCGAGTTACCTATAAATATGCTAGGACAAATGGGGTGGGATGAACAGTCCCTATTAGAGTGGTTGATAGAAGAAGATGGTAGTGTTATACTAAAGGAGAAAGAAGAATGCCAAGAGCGGCAAGAATCACCGATAGTGTAGCTACAGGTCACGCTTGTGACGCAACTACTACTATAGCAGGTGCGCTACAAAGTTCGGTGATCATTAATGGGCTTGTAGGTGCAGTTAACGGAGACGCACTAGCAGCACATACTATTCTATCAGGTAATGTTTGTGTTCCGCATAGCGCAACAGTAAATGAAGGTAGTGGTACAGTATTTTACGAGGGTATTGCTGCTGCAAGACTAGGCGATAGCGCTGATGCAGGTTCTATAACAGGCGCATCTTCTGATGTGTACGCAGGTGGATAAAAAGGAATAATGTTTTGTTATGTTTGAACACGTAGATCACGGTATTAAGTTACCAAAACTAACTAGAGAGACTACCAAAAAGGGACGCAAATATTTTACCCCAGAAGGTAATAGGTATCCTTCTATCACTACTGTTTTATCTCTTCTGAGTAAAGAAGGTATAAAGGAGTGGAGAAAAAAAGTAGGAGAGGTAGAAGCTAACAAAATATCTACACAAGCAGGAGTGCGTGGAACAGCAGTTCACCAACTTGCTGAAGATTATATCGATAACAAAGAGGATTGGAATAAAGGCGCTATGCCATCTAATCTATTTTCATTTAATCAAATCAAACCTATTCTAGATAAAAGACTTAATAATGTATGGTATCAAGAAGAGTTTCTTTATAGCGACAGGCTAGAGTGTGCGGGTCAAGTTGACTGTATAGCTGAGTTTGATGGAGAGTTATCTATCATTGATTTTAAGACAAGCCGTAAACCCAAAAAAGAAGAATGGGTTACCAACTACTTTATTCAAGCTGCATTCTATGCTGCTGCTTTCTATGAAAGAACGGGTATTGCTATTAAACAAGGTGTTATACTGATTACAGTTGATGGCGATGAACCACAAATATTTAAAATAAAAACTTTCGATTATCTGATGCATTTCAAAGCAGTTCGAGATAAGTATAAAGAGTTGAATAAAGTATGAAGTACAAGCTACTAGAGAATGATACAAAGAGTATAGAAGGCAGTATACTATATCGTATACAAGCTACATCTACATTTAGCGATGTTAAAGAAGGTGACATTGGCGGTTGGGTAGAAACATCGTACAACTTATCTAGATATGGGGATTGTTGGATATATGATGATGCTATAGTTAGAGAAAAGGCGATAATATCTGATAATGCAAAGATAAAAGATCAAGCTATGATATTCGGACTTGCAGAGATAAGCGGTGATGCTATTATTTGCGATACAGTTCAAGTAAAAGATCGTTCTAAAGTTTTTGACAAGGCACAGATGTATGGTAGCTCCAGATGTTATAATAAAGCAGAGATATTTGGCAATGCAAAAATAAACGATCAGGCAAGAGTGTTCAAAGAAGCTTGGGTATATGATGATGCAGAGGTAAATGGTCAAGCATATGTTTCGGGTAAATGTACAAAGACTCCTATAGTTCTTATGGGGTTACCATATACAGTAACTATTATGGATGAAGAGATATCATTTGACTGTGAGATAAGAACTCATCAACAGTGGTTAGACATATCGACAGAAGAGCTATTCATTATTGATAAGATTAAAGCAGTCAGATTTTATCGAAAATATTCTGAAATGATATCGGGTATTTCAGAAATACATCAAAAAAATAACTTTGGTAAAAATAATAAAAATAACATTTAGGGGGTTGACAGCCTCCTTTTTTTATTGTATGGTGATTCCGTAATAAGAAAGAAAGGTCTAGAAATGTTAGGTTATTTTATTGCTAACTATACAAGTTGTGGTCTAAACAAAGACTCACAAAAGTTCTTTTGTAAGAGAGATGCTGAAAAGTTCTTAAAAAAGATTAAAAAGATGAAATGCGTTAGTTTCGCTGTTTTGAAGGAGTTGTGACATTGGAAGAAGACGATGTAAGTGAAGAAATTGAGGACAGTAGTCCTATTATTGATTTTGAAGAAGTTATTAAGGAAATTGAAACTGACTCAGACGAGTTCAGTTGGGCAGATTGGTAAGGAATATAATATGTGGTATGTAGAATATAAAATGGCAGATGGCACTGATCAGATTCATCGGTGGGAAGGGTTGACTCAAGAGCAATCTAGAGAGATACACGGTAAGTATGCAGGGCATCAAGGTAATACCGTCTACGTTATATCTGGAAAAATGGGAAGTGAATGATGTATAGAGCTAAACCTTATCTAAATAATATGCAAGGTGTAAAGGATTTTGAAACCAAGAAGGAAGCTGCTGAATACCTTGAAGCATTCACTGGTATCGAAATGGCTTATGATAGAAATCGCAAGACCAAAGAGATTACCTATGATTGGGAATTGATTGGCAAACTGTATGAGGCTTAGATGTGTGGATATTATTAATAATTAGTTTTATACCAGAACATAATGAGTATAGAGGAACAGAGTTCAATCGCTATAACACACAACAGCAGTGTGATATTAACTTATCGGTATTACAAGTATCTTTTGAGGATAATGAAGGGGCGGTATGCTATTATGAAAACACTTCCAACTAATGGGATGCCATTTGAAATGATGCAGCAGATTCAAGCATCAAAATATGGACATCCTAATGCGTATCCTAATAGTGAACACATCAAACCCCCAATGGAAAAGGAGCGTATTCGTGTTGTGGAACAGGCAACAAGGGCAGAGGTTAAGCTCACTCAAACAAAGGCTATCGAAGAGCGATACAAAGAAATCCAAGTATTGAGGGATCAAGCGGCAATCCGTTACAATCGTGATGGGACAACTGTTAGCCCAGGAGAAACACAAGGTCAGTTCATAGATTTAGAGGTGTGATATGCGGAACAAACAAATCATAATAAAGCTTAGTGATGATACAAACTTATCTATACTTCAGGGTAGAGATGCGAACTCTACAGATGACACTGTGGAGTTTTGGGATATGACATCCGAAGATGTTACTGGTTATGCAGACGGTAAAAAACTTTATGATTACCTAAAAAACTTCTATGAAAGGGGTTGACATTCCTACGAATCTCTTCTATGATCTAAGTATAGATAGAAAGGAACTCAAATGCTCAAACATAGCACAGTCGCAAAACAAGTCGCTACTATTCATTCTAGAGATTTAGATAGATATGCCCAAATCCACGCTATCAAACAAGTTATACTTGCCTCTGATATGAATGAAGAAGCAAGAGCATTGTTTGCAACAGATCGTGAAACCATTGACGATATCTTAGACATTCTTTATACAGAATACGGATTTGGTGCTTGAGAGGAAACGCTATGTCAGTTATCACTTGGGAAGAAGCAGAGTTCTATGCCACTGAACTTTTAAAGATCACACCTTCTAATAGTAATGGTATGATCCTTACTTGGCAACAAGAAGTTTTTAATCGCAGAGCAACTTACAATATGCTTTTAAAATTAAAAACGCTATATGATGAAAATAACACTTGACTTTACTTCGAATCAGTGATATGTATAGTATGTAATCAGAGAGAAAGGTGTCCTAGATGGCATATATGTCCCAAGATAAGAAAAAATCAATGTCTCCTAATATCAAATCTGTACTGAAAAAGTATGGTATGAAAGGTAGTATTGCTGTCTGTAATCACTCTACTTTAGTTGTAAACTTAAAAGAAGGTGCTTTAGACCTCATTGCTGCTGCTAACAAATACAATGATAATGTTTGTGAGTGGAGAGGTTGGGCTAGGCACGTGATCGGTGGAAACTTCCAAGTAAACCCTTATCACGAAGTTGCTCATATGGAAGAGATTGGTGAGACTAAAATCGCTTCGTTTTATGATGAGTTGCTTGCCGCTATGCACGGTGTTGGCTCCAAATACTCTAATCACGATAACTCTGATATTCAAACTGACTACTTTGACGTTGGTTGGTATGTGGACATCAATGTTGGTTCTTACAAAAAAAACTATGAGGTTGTATAATGGAATATGATTATTCAGATGATGTGATTTCTGATCTTCATAAAGATGCCTATGGATACCGTCCACGTGGCGCTTGGTGGGATGATTGGGAAAAGGCTTCTCCTGCGGAAAAGCAAAAAACTTGGGATGAGTATTGTCGTGTTCTTGAAGAGAACACCATCCACGAAAAAAAGCTAGAGGTTATAAAAGTCGAAGAGTTCAAAGAACGAATCCATCAAGCCCAAACCTGGGGTGCTCGTGATTACTGGGACGCCTTACGTTGGATTACAGGATGTGAAACTTTTTATCACATTCAAGATGTAGAACATTTTGTTTGGGAGCAAGGTATTTTGTTTACTGATTATGGTAAACAGCTAGTTAAAGACCTTGCTAAAGTTGTAGAATATAAGGAGTATGCATAATAGGGGTTGACAATCCCCTAAACTTCCTGTAGTATGATTCTGTAATAGAGAGAAAGTGAGATCGATATGCAAGTTACCGTTCAACACCAAGACTTTGACTGTCAGACCGGGGCAGTACTAGGGTACACTCCAGTAGCAGAAGTTGATGCTTCAGCATTTACTAGCGTTGAAGAAGCCCTTGAGTATGCTTGGCGTTATACAAATAATGTTGATGGCTCTTGGTCAATGAAAATCGGTGGTGACGCTAATGACAATGTTACTGTTCTAGCAGAACTTCCAGTGTCTAAGCGTACAGGTCAGCAAATGGGGCTTCGGTCTTCAATGATGGGTGATCGGTTTATCGCTGATGATGTGACCTATAAGGTTGCGATTATGGGATTTAAAGAAGTAGAAATGGAGACATTGTAATGGAACCTTGGATTCAAGAAACCCGTAATGGATTTGAAATGGCTGAAGAAGAAACAGATCGTATTTATGCAGAGCCTGTTCAAGGTGAGCAATCTATTATGGTTCAATCTGATATGAAGAAGTGGAATCAGAAAGAAGGTAACTGGCCTCAGATGGCTTACCGTAATATGATTGTTCTTCACGCTATTGAGCGTGGTTGGCTTCAAGAATATAATGATGGTATGGAGATTATAGAGTGAAAGGTTTTAATGCTGCACCACTTAGTGAAATGGAAAAACTTCAATATAGAATAGATATGTTAGAAGTGGAAAA
>MDSX01017597.1_pt1 | contig 25984 bp, 17 predicted proteins | sample 811141 | NCBI WGS metagenome assembly MDSX01 (sample SAMN05326642, study PRJNA326480) | marine metagenome | isolation source: seawater | place: Atlantic Ocean: South East | collected 2010
CCTCGGGGGCGTCGTTGACCGTCGCGAACATCGTCCGCAGTGCATCCTCGAGAGCGGGGCACGCGATGGCGACGAATCGCGCGTCATCACCCCGTTTGATCAGGTCCTTCGCCGCGAGGGCCGTCGCGTCCCTCCACCCATCCGGCACAAACTCGGATTCGGCTATGATCCCGGCCGCCTCGTCCGCGGCGAGTGGGTCGCGCCACCACCCATCGTTCACTAACCCGGGCATCTGTTGCACCAGATCGGCGTCGTGTCGTGCCAGAGTTCGACCCGTGGGCTGATTCACGGTGCCCACCCCAGGCGCACTTCTCAGACGCGGGGCTGGTATGGACGCGGCGAGGACGAGAGCCAACGCCGCGAGCTCCGGCTGCGCGTCGGTGGGTGCGAGGAACCCGTGCCAGACCACGTTGCGGAGGTTCATGCACCGGGGATTCAACGCACGTCTCAGTGCCCACAGAAGAGCGCCCGTGTGCTTCTCACCTTCCCGGTGCTTCTCATTTCTCCGGTGCTTCTCCCCGCCTACGTCGCCTACGGAGAGGGCGTTGGAGAACTCTGTGGACCGAAGCACCTCCGAGAGCATCGGCGATGTCCCTCGCGACGTACCGCCCGCGGATACGTACAAGTCGACGCACCGCCGCTCCACCACGGACAAACTCAACGCGATGGTGTGGTAGCTCGAGCTCGTGCCGCCGTCTTCCCCGCCGCCCGCTCGGGTCTCCTTCGCGAGTCGCGTCAGAAGAGTCGCGTGCGCGGCGCCGTCGTGTCTCACCCTCACGACCCCCGCGCGGATCCTTCTGAGCGACGCGCGCGCCAGTCCCCTGAGGGCTCGTGCCGCCGCTCGATCGTCGCACTCCGCGGTGTGTGTCGGTGGGAACGCGTACGGGTCCACGAGGCCGCTCGTCGGGTCGACGCTCCAACCCTCGTCGGGGTCATCGTTTGGCCCAACGCCGTGGTCCTCAGCTTCGGGGGGCACCCAGAGCATGTCTCGCACGTCCCCACTCAGCTTACTGCGCCCGAATGTGACGTCGGCACCGCCTTGACGCTCGGCGGCACCGCCCCCGCTCGTCCCCGCGCCCCCCATCGCGCGCCCCCTCTCCCGGGTGCCCTCCTGGACATCCATGGCGAACGCCCACTCTTGAGCGCGAGCTTCCGTAATGGAGCCGCGCCCCTCCCCGACGGTCGCCGGCCTCCTCCGCGCACCGCGCACCGACGACGCGACGACGCGCGCTCGCTCGTGTGGCCCGCACGTGCACGGCAGGGGCAGCGACATATGCGAGGTGGGTCCGAGAAACGCTTTCCATCATTTCGGAAGTGTAGCCTAAACATTTGCGAAGATGGGTTGATCGCCAACCAAACCCCAAATAATCTCGTAAAACCCGCGTCCGGGCGCTCATCTCGCCCTCTATTTCAGACGCAAGCTAAGGTAGCTTCAGGATGGTGAAGTTCCTCAAGGTGCGTCACGGCCCATGCCATCGTCTCGGCGGGTCATGCGACGACGAGACGCGCGTCGCGCCCGTCTCGCGCCGTCGATCCGTCGCCCTCCGGCTTATTTTTCTCCTCCTCTGAGGAAAGATGGCTTTCGCCGCGAAGCCGCCCTCCGGACATCGCCGCTGACGATCCCTCTCCCCCATTTCTCTCAGGCCAACAAGGTCGTTGTGCTCCTTCAGGGCCGCTATGCGGGCAAGAAGGCTGTCATCGTCAAGAACTACGACGAGGGCACCTCCTCCCGCCCCTACGGTCACGCTCTCGTGTGCGGTCTCGCGACCTACCCTCGCAAGGTGAGAATCACGGCCGACGCTGCTCAGGCGGGCGCCGCGCGGGGATCGATTCGGTCGAACCCGCGCCGCCCCTCGTGTTTGTTAGAGCGGGTCCATCGAGTGTGTCCAGGATGCGCGATTGTCGATCGCGTCATCGCGTCGCGTCGCGTCCGTCGCGCGCGTCCGGGCACGCGCGATGGCTCGGGAAAAACCCTATTTCCAGTCCCACACAGTGGTGGGCACAGATTCGTGATGTGAGGCGGAGCGCTGACCATCCTTTCCCCTTTTCCCCAATCAACCAGGTGACCAAGAAGATGGATAAGAAGAAGCAGGACAAGCACTCTCGCGTCAAGACCTTCATCAAGACGGTCAACTACAACCACCTCATGCCCACCCGCTACACCCTCGACGTGGACCTCAAGGCTACCGTCACCCCCGACGCGCTGGAGAACGCGACGAAGAAGGTTGCCGCGCGTAAGGAGGCCAAGAAGATTCTGGAGGAGAGGTTCAAGACTGGCAAGTCTCGTTGGTTCTTCACCCGCCTCGCCTTCTAAGCGAGTGCGTGTGAACGATGTAGAACTGGTGGGGGTGTGAGTCGAGTCGAAGTGGTCTTTGGGTGCGTCTTTGGTCAAAATTTAGCTTTAGATCTTCCACGCGCGTGTGATTGACATTCGATTTGACAACAAACGAGAACTGATTCGTCGACGCGCTCCTACTAGACATCACCCGTCGGGCGCGAACCGTCACACGCGGTACGCCCCGGGCCCCGGCACGTCCAGCTTGCTCCGCCGCGTCTGCCACCGCTCGCCCTTGGTGAAGCCAATCGTCGGCAGCGTCGCGTTGCCGCTGAGCGCCTGCCTGCCCACGCCGCTGGGCAGTGTCCTCGCCGCGGGACCGGGACCCAACATCCCGCCCAATATAGCCTTAGCCTGTAACGTCCCGAGGCTCGCCTTAGCGGCCTGGTCCCTGTAGCACGTACCGAACGACACGGCGGGGAGTGTACCGCGGTGAGACTCCGTCTGCTTTCCGATACATTTCGGCAGCGGGTACGTCCCGGGCCCCGGAACCGACGCCCACCGCACCTCGTCGGGGTTCTTCTTGGTCCTGTCCGTGCTCCTCAGTTCCTTGGGGAACCGTATGGGGTTGGCGGAGTACTTCCCGCTCAAGGTCTGCCGTCCGATCCCGCTGGCGCTCTGGTACACCGGTCCGGGGGAGATGGTTTTGTCGTACACGAGCGCGGCGGCGCCGACGCGACGTTTGGACTTGGTGAACGAGATGGACGGGAGGGTCTCCTTCATGGAGTGAACCTGCCTGCCCACGGAGTTTGGGAGGGTATACGCCACGGGCGCGGGGGCGATCTTCTGTCGGTCCTCAGCCTTCCCAGCCGCGTCCCTGGAAGCCCTCCCGAAGCAGCCGGAAGGCGCGGTCCTTCGCTCCGAGTACCCCTGTTTGCCCACCGAGTTCGCAGCCTTGTAATAACCCGGGCCGGGTACCTCGTACCGCGGACCGGTATCCCCGAGCCTGCTGCGGTTCCTTCGCAAACTCGCGTTCATCGCCAGCGACTCCTCCGGGGTTTTCTTTTGGAAGTCGAACCTGGTCGCCGTGCCAAACCCAAACGACGGCCCGGACTTCTTCTCGCTCTCAACCATCTTGCCCAGCTGGGACCTCTGCATGGAGGGTTTCACCGGCGGCAGCGTGTACTTGCGCGCGGGCCTACGAGCCTTGGGCTTGGTCGCGGGGGGATTTGGATCCTTCGGCGGCGAGGGCGTGGGCGAACCCCCGCCGGACAGCTTGGACTTGCTCAGCGTCTCCGGATCCTCAAACGTGTCGCTGTACTCCGCGGGAGCCTCCTCAAAGTCGGCGCTGTACTCCGGGTCAGCCATCGACGTTTCCTTAGCCTCCACGGGCGTGGGCTCGGGCTCGGGCGTCGTCTTGTGGGCAGCGGCGAATAGGTCTCCCGTGGCGCCGCTCACAGACTTTGGGGACATCTCGGTCACGTCGCCGGCTGCTTCCATGTCCTGCATGGACGACAGCTTGCTGCTCGGCATGAGCGACCGCGCGATATCCCCGGAGCTCGGGTCCGTCGGGTCCGCACTCTCGAAATCGGCGCTGTACTCGTTGCTCTCGTCGAACTCCTGCGAGTACGACGCGGTGCTGACGTCGTGCGCGACGACGGATGGTGGTTTGGAGTTTGGATCCTTCCCGGCGGAGTCGATGACGTGTTGGACGACGCCGTCGACGAGGTCGTGGATCATTGTGTTCTGCTCCGACTCCGCCTCCACGTTGTGAATCGCATCCTCGACCAGGTTGTGCACCTGAGTGCCCTGCGACGCCGCGGTGGGCGGCCTGCTCCCGTCCATCGAGGCACTCTTACTGATGTCCTCCGTCGCCCTCTCCATCGCCGCGTCGACAGCCTCCCACGCCTCCGCGCTCTCCTCCGCCTTGTCGATGGCGGTCGTCACGATATCGTGCACGATGGAAGGTCCGCGCTCGTGCCTCGGGGGCGTGCGCTCGATGTCGCCCTCCAGCGACACGGACGCATCGACGACGTCGGAGGAGCCGAACGCGAACTCGCTCGAGTCGTCGATTGTGGTGCTGCCGCCGAGCATGTCCCCCTCGACGTCGCCGCCCGCTACGGGGGAGGACTTACCGGTGGCCACGCTCGATGGCGGGCGACTCGGTGGATTGGATACCGCCATCGGAATCGATTTTGACTCCGGTGCCGCGCTCCCACGTCTGCGGAGGCGGGGAGGCGATTGGACGATTCGGTCCTCGTCAGGTTTGCCAAAACTTTGTTGCCAAAATGGGGAGGGCAATTTGACGAGAATATGGGCCTTTTTGCACCTGACTGCTTCCCGTAGGAAAATCGTAACGAGACAATCGCTCGAGAGACCAGAGCCACGGAAAACACTTTATTTTTTGCCGGCTGTGTGGAGGCCAAGGGCACATTTGCGATCGGCGGTGCAGGGGGTGCCGCGGTCGAGGTTTGAGGCTCGGGGTGGTATCGAGCGTCGGGACGATGACGTCCGCGACCGATAAGACGTCCGCGCCATCGCGCGATGTTGGCGGCGTCGAGGTGGACAGGGACGAGCTCGAGCGGTCGGTGAGGGCCATGCTCCAGGCGCTCGGAGAGGACGTCCAGCGCGAGGGCCTCGCCGACACCCCGAAGCGCGTCGCCAAGGCGATGGCGTTCGCGGTGCGGGGCTACGGGATGAGCGCGGTCGATGCGGTCGGCAGTGCGCTGTTTCACGAGCCGGGACTCGAGAGCGACGAGGCCAACGCGGCCATCGAGGCTGAGCGCGCCGCGACGGGCGAGGAGCGATCGGGCGGCGCCGTCGACGACGAACTCACCGCGAGGCCCGGGGTGGTGCTCATCCGCGACGTGCCGTTCTTCTCCACCGCGGAGGACTCGCTGCTTCCCTTCTACGGCCGCGCGCACGTGGGGTACGTCCCGTCCAGGGGTACGATCGTGGGCCTGAGCAAGGTGGCGCGGCTCGCGGAGGTGTTTGCCAGACGGCTGCAGAACCCAAACGCCCTCGCCGCCGACGTAGCCGCCGCGCTGCACGAGGGCGCCGCGCCGCGAGGAGTGCACGTGGTGCTCGAGGCGGCGCAGATGGGGCCGTTCGGGCCCATCTCTGTACGCGGCGAGGCTGCGACGGGATGCTTCGAAGGGAACGACGAAGACGCGGATGGATACGGGGCTGAGTTTCGCGCCATGCTCGGCGCGGGCGTCGGCGCGGGGCCGGGGCCGGGCGTCGGCCTCGGCGAGTTTGGCAACGGAGGCGACACACGGTGGACGACACACGGCCGCAGGTGCACGTGCGGTGTCTCGTCACCACGGTCACCTGGGGTCACCGAGACAGAGGGCGCGTCCACGTCCACCGCGCTCCACAGCGGTAGGGACTCGCCCAGCTGTCCCAGCGACTCCCGGGACTCACCCACCGACTCGTTGCACGGGGGTGTGCTCTCCGAGGTGTCGGTGTCGCTCGACGCACGACCCGCGACGCCGTTCGACGTTGCGCTCGGGGCGCCGTCGCCTCCCCCGGCGCCCGTCGGCGTGGCTGAGGCTGTCGAGGGTATGATGCGAGCGCTCGGTTTGGGGGCCAAGATGGAGCCCGAGCGTTTGTCTCTGACTGCTCGAAGGTACGCGGATCTCATGGCTGCGTCCAGGGAGGGTCACGCCATGTACGACGCCGAACCGTCGGGAGGTAAGAAGAGGAAGCTGGTCGACGAGAGGAGGCTGGTGGACGGTTCCGACAGCTCGGGGAACACGGAGCTGGTCCGCGACTTGGAACTCGCCACACTTTGCGAACACCACCTGCTGCCCTTCCACGGAGCCGTGCACGTGGCGACGAGTGGGTCCACGAAGGACGTGTCCCGCGCGATGCTGCAGAAGATCGTCACCAGGCACGGACGCAGGCTCCAGGTTCAGGAGCGTTTGACGCGGGACATCGCGAGGGACGTCGCGGCTGCGACGGGCGCATCCGGGGTGATGGTGGCGTGCCGCGCGGCGCACCTTTGCATGATTGCGCGAGGGGTGGAGAAGCCGGGGTCGACGACGTGCACCTCCGCGTGCCTAGGGGAGTTCGCTAGCGACCCGGCGAGAAGAAGCAGGTTCTGGCGCGCGCTCGAGGGGGGGAAGTAATAGGAGCATCCGCTCAAGCCGCATTCTTTCGAGTTGAAATAATTGCATTTGGCTTACAAATACGCGCGCTATGTATAGTTTCGGAATAATTTATCTAGACGCGTCGTCGATCACAGGTATGCGAGGAAGGAGATGAGGGAGAACAGGAAGGACGCGGGTAACGCCAGGGCCAACCCCGTCTGCACGGGGAGCGGGAGCTCGCCCTTGGGCGTGACGCGAATCTTGCGGATGCGCGAGTTTTTGGTGATGATGGACGTTCCCGTCTGTCCCACCGCACCGCCGGCCACGACGACGGCCGCAGCCTCGAGCGCGTCCGCCTGGGTCGCCGCGGCCGCCGCCTTACCCGCGGCTCCCTTCGCCGCCGCCGCCTTACCCGCCGCCTTGCCCGCGCCTAGGAGACCGGCTAGACCGGCGCCTCCGACGCCGCCCGCGGCGGCGAACTTCTCGAGCCTCGTCTTGGGCGCCTCCTTGGCGAGCTGCATGCCCTTGCCACCCTTTTGCGCGGTGGGGGCTTCAACCTTGAGCTCGGCGAGGTTGGCCTTGGCCTGCTTCGCGTCGATGCGGGGACCGGCGGGGGTCTTGGGAATGGGAGCTGTCTTGACGGCCGCCAACTCCGGACCGGCGGGCTTGACCGCGACGGGCTTGGCTGCGGTGGACTTCTTGGGAAGCACCGGCGCCGAGGGCTTGCCCACAGCGGGCTTGGGCACCTTGACGTTCGCCTTGGTCACCGGCGCGGGCTTCGCAGCCTTCGTGGGCTCGGGAACGGACACCTTCACCTCGGGAAGGCGGAGGGCGGCGTTCTCAGCCTTGGCGTTGCCCGGCTTGGGGTACTGGGCCCCGGGAGCGGCGGTCTTCGGTACGGGCGCGGTCTTCACGGCAGCCTTCGCAGGCGCGGCGACGGGCTTCTTCTTGGAGACCTGCGCCTCCTCGATGAGCCTCGCGGTATCGGTTCCCTCCAGGCGAGCGGAGATGGCGAAGGCGGGGGAGGCCGTGGATAGCGCCACAGCCACCGCCGCGGCAGCCGCGGCAGCCTTGGAGACGTCGCGCTCGTCGTTGACGGCGGAGCACACCGCGGTGCGCTTGGTGTTGACGCGCTTAGCCTGCGATGGTCGGGTCGGGATGGCGTCAGCGTCGGGGGTCGGGACGAAGGACCGCTCTCATCAGATGTTACGACGATCGGGGAGAAGATTCTGTTGCCCGATTGGACGACGAGTCCGCTCGGAGGGACGGCGCACCTTGGCGACAGCCTTGGGGGCGACGCGGACGAACGCGGACTGACCGAGAATGGCGGCCATCTTTGACTGGTGGTTTCTGTCCTCTCAGTCAGGAGACGGGGTGGAGTCAAGTGCTGCTCCGCGGTCTCTTCCTTCGCCCACAAATTGAGGACGAAACGCTCCTGAATCCACCTGGTGCTCTCCGATTGGTTCATCTTGGATTTCATTCGCGGGATCAGTCTGTTTGCCCATAGCGGAGAGACTTTATTGCCACACACGCGTGTGCCTGTCCTGTCATTTTTGAGTCTCATTTGAAGTCCCTCGCGGGCAGACACACGCGCACACCATGGCGGCGGAGGAGGATGAGGCGGGGTCTAGGATGTCCATGCAGCTGATTCTGATGAACTGCTTGAAGGACAAAAAGTTACGGGGACGCGCTTTCGGCGTGTAACTCCCTCCTGGCGAGGTTTCCCACCGACGCGATGGCGCTGGAGTGCAAAACTCTGTTGACCGAGAAGGCTGAGCTCGCGGAGATGCCGACGGACGGGGAGGAGGAGTCCGAGGAGGGAGACGAGCGCGAGGAGGGTGGTGGCGATGAGGACGATGACGAGGAGGGTAGTGACGACGAGGAAGAAAGCGGGAGCGAAGGGACGGAGGAGGACGACTGACCATTAGTTTTTTGTAGACCAGCAGCAGAGCCTAGCACTACTTCCTGTCTCCCCAAGGGGCGGGCTCGCGCTTCCTAGGACGCAGGAGCTTCTTACCCGTCCTCGAAACCTCACCACCCCCACCGTCGTTCCCGGACAGCGCATCGACGGACTCTTCAACCCTGTGCGCGTGCGTCTCCGCGTGCCTCGCCCTGGCCCGCGCCGCTCCCTCGTCGAGGCCCCTCCGCATGGCGATGACCTTGGCCCTTCGCGCGTCCTTCTCGGTATCCTCCTCAGCGCGCATGTTCGCCAGCGCTCGCTGCGCCTCGCTAACCTCCAACTCCCAGTCCGCCTTCTTCTGCGCCGCCTCACGGGCCAGCTTCGCCAGCAGGTGGGCGTCGAGCTCGGCGGTGGTCACCTTCGGCGCGACGACGCCGCGCTTCTTTCCCTTGCGAACGTCGTCCTCCGTCTCCTTGTCGTGGAACATGGGCTCCCCCCGGGCTGCGTCCGGCTTGGCGAACGAGGCGGGGTCGAGCGCCGTCCTCGCCATGGAGAGCGCGTCGTCGAGCGTCTTGGACGTGAACGAGGACTTGGACGTGCCGGTGTCCTCGCTCGCGTCGTTTTCGTCGAGCCACGGCGGGAGCGTCCGCGGCGCCCGCTCGGGGAACACCTTCTTGCCCGTCCTCATCGGGACCGCATCCGGCGCGTCGTTCTCGTCGTTCGCCCGCGCCATCTCGCCCATTCGGGCTTCGTCCCGTAGGCGCGCAGCCTCGCCCGCGGCCTCCATGTTATGGGCCATCGCGTCCGCCTTCTTGACCGCGTCGGCGGCTGTGTGCGCCACCCTCTTGAGAAGCTCCAAGGCCACCGCGTCGTGGGGGTCCAGGGCGAGTATCTGGCGCAGAACTTTACGCGCGTCGTCGGATTTACCCTGGGCGTACAGCATGGAGGCCACCGCGATCGCGGCGGGAAGCTGAGCCTGGGTGAGCACCGGTCGTTGCCTCACCTCGGGGTCGCGCCCATCGTCAACCTCGTAACGTCTGTCAAAGTCGATGCGGGCGCGGTCCCTCTGGTCCTTGCGGACCACATCTTCGGCCGCGAACTGCCTCGCGCGCGTCTGACGCCTGTGTGGCGTCGGATCCGGCCTCGGCATGGCTGGCGGTCAGGGGTTCGGGTGGACCTCCGCCGGTCAAAGTGGGCGCGTGGCAGCGAGTTTTGAATGAAAACTTGGCCGAGGCCGAGCGCCGGCGAGGCTGCCAAAACTGGAATTGGGAAATTCGCGTCGAGCCCGCGGCCGTCGTCACTACAGAACGGCGCAGAGACACGCGCGTTTGGGTCGGAACAGACAACAACCATGTCGCGAGGACGCGGTACCACGAGGGAGGCGAACATCTGGTGAGTCCCGCGCCGTGAACCCGACCAACCCTCGCGCCCCCGACTCGCCACCCGGAAAATCGCCAAAAAAACACCGACACGGGGCTCCTCGAGCTCACCCCACGCGCAAGGAGCCGAACGCTGACCGATGTCCCGTTCCTTCCCCGCCGTTTTATCCACACAGGATGGAGACTTGCAACAAGGAGGACACGATCCAGAAGAAGGCTGATAAGATGTTCTTCGACCGAGATAGGATAAAGTGGGTGAGCTGGGACAGCGGCATCGAAAGCGTCAAGACCGTCGCCGGAGAGGAGGCGCTGAACCGCACGCTCACCAAGAAGAAGGAGATGGACCCGGACGAGAGGACCGCGGTGAAGATTCACTATCCCACGACCAAGTCGCGGGTGTTCTGCACCGTGGACTGATATGATACTCGACTTTAAGTAGCTTTCCACTGTCATCAACGTCGTCTTTCACAATATCTCGTCGTTCTCCGCACTCCGACTACGTCCCTCTACCCTTTCCAAGGTGGGGTGCGCGACACGGGTGCATCCCTGCGTCCCTCGGTAGTCGCGAACAACGGAATCGTCGCGCGCGTGCCGGTGACGGGGGTGACGGGCGAGGCCTGCGCGGCGGCGGCCCTCTCCCTCACGAGAGAACTGGCCAGTTCCTCCAGCCTCGCCACCCTCGCCTCGGTCACGCGCTGCCTCCGTCTGGCCTCCACCTGCGACTCGCCGTCCCTTCTCAGCTGGTCGCTCCACCTCACCTCGTTGCGTGCCACGAACGCACGCCACGCCTCCTCCAGGCGCGTGACAGACTCGAGGAGCTCCTCCGCGCGGACCCCCTCGCCGGATACGCGGGACAGCCCGCGCTCTCTCAGTTCCTTGAGCCCGAGCCTCGCGCGCCTCAGGTCGTCCAGCCGCGAAACCTCCAGCGCGATCGCCTCGCGAGTCAATTGAACGCGCTCGTGGTGATCGCACTCGTCCGCGATCTCGCGCGTTCGGGGTTTTCCACCATCGCGGGTCTGGGGCGAGCCGACCCCGCCCGGTATCTCGGCGGCCAGGTCGGCGAGGTACCAGAGCGGGTGGTCGGAGTGGTCGGAAGGGTGAGCGCTCTCCGGTCTCGCGCTCCTCTGCTGAACATGGGCTGCGTTCGTCGATACGCGCGGCTTGCGTGCCATCGCCTGCTTGGGCACGGCCTTCTTCTTCGTCGTCTTCTTGACAGTCCTGGGAGGGTCGGGGCTGAACTTACTGTTCTCGTTGTTGTTCTTCGCCCTCCTCGGCCTGTCTAGTGCCGGCATGGTCCGTTCTGGGTCGCCGAGCGAAAACCTGACGCTCCTTTCGATCCCTCGGAGACGCGAGAGACTTGCGCGGCGCGCAGACGCGGCTCGTGGTGCGGGCTCGGTGCTTGGGCTTCCCGCCAAAGTGTTCGACCTCCAGAGAAGTTCTCGGAAACTGTGAGAGACCGCTTATCCAGTTTAAACTTTTCGTGGAGGAGCCGGGGTAGCACTAGGGGCAGTATCGCGCGCGCACCTGGAGGATTCTCCAGCCATGAGCGTCGACGCGGAGCCCGCCGCGGCGCCCCTTCCTTCCAACCCACCGGCCGTCAGCATGGAGGTCGGCGAGCGTCCGGCGCCGGTGGATGTGAGCGTCCCCGCGGGATACGAGGCCGCGGGCGGAGATCTTCAGATTGAGGTGTCGGACCCGCACCGCGCGGGTGAGGGGATGAGCAAGCGCGTGGAGTACAAGGTGACGTACTGGAGCACCCTGCCGGGGTACACAAACGTCAGTGGGTGCGTGACGCGCAGGTACAGCGACTTCGAGTGGCTGTGGAAGCAGCTCCGGGCAACCACGGACGGCATCATCGTGCCGTCCCTCCCGCAGAAGACGCTGGTGGCGAACGACGACCCGACGAGCGCGGCGATCGAGGCGAGACGAAGGCACCTGGCGCTGTTCGTCGCCAGGATCGCCGCCCACCCGATCATGCGCGAGTCCAAGGACTTACGAATCTTCCTCGAGGAGCAGGACAAGGCGAGCTGGTCGGAGCGGGTGCCGTGGTACGAGAGGGGCATCACGTCGGACGCCGTGCGGGGAGTCAGCGACTGGTTCACACACACCGTTCGACTCGACGACTCGGGAACGGCCGCGAACCTGGTGAACGCGGCCGCGCAGGGGATCAGCGGCGTGGCGGCGGCCGCGGGAGGTGCGGCCACCGCCGCAGCAGCCGCCGCGGGACACGCCAAGACGTCCCCAGCCGTAAACGATGCGTCACCGTCCGCGCCCGCTGGCGACTCTCTTCCCGGTGCCGACTCTCTTCCCGGTGCCGACACGCCGGGGGCCACGGGTGCGCCCGCCGACGGTATGCCCGCCGACGGTATCGTGGAGGACCAGCACTTCCTCGACGTGGCTGACTACGTCGGCGGGCTCAAGGCTCGGTTGGACAAGCTCGCGTCGGCGACGTCAGCGCTGGTGAAGCACGCGCAGCTGACCGGTTCGGTGCTGATGGAGTTCGCGCGGGTGGTGGTGGACCTGGACGAGACGGAGGCTAAGGCCAAGGCCGTGTTCGGCACACCCGGGGGTGTGCAGTGGACCGACGCGGCGAAGTTGTTTGCGTCCACGTCGGGTCCCCCGGTGGCGCAAGCCGCCGCGGTGACAGCCGCGTTCGGCGAGCCCCTCGATGGGGCCGTGGCGCTGACGCAGGCGTGCGTCTCCGCGTGCGACGCTCGCCGGGCTATGGTGGACCACTACAACAGGCTGTGCAAGCAGATCGAACGCCTGGATCAGAAGGCGGCGGCCATGGGCGTCCCCGAGCCCGGGCCCAGGCGGGAGGAGAAACAAAAACTGGAGCTCGCCGCGTCGGATACCAGGATCGAACGGACCACGGCGATGGGCAGGTACAACAAGTGCCGCCAGCACATGGATCACGAGCTGGTGTGGTTCCACGAGGAGCTGGCGAGGACGATGGGCGCGGCGCTCAAGGACCTCGTCGTCGCTCAGGGCGCCGCCGCGGGTCAGGCTGCGCACGCCACCGCCGGACACTTCGAGGAGCTCAGGGCGATGCTGAAGTCCGCGCCGGCCGCGTTCGTGTGATGCGCGCGTGACTGCGTATACAGTCTACGTAAGATTAGTCTATTGTACATATTCACGAGGATACTCTCACGCCATCAACTCGAGGTACCGCTTCATGGCGCCGTCGTCCAGCGGAACGGTGTGACCGCCGGGATGTTCGAGCAAACTCGCACCCGGACCGAACGCCTCCGCCACCTTCATGCCCTGCTCCGGCGGGTTCATGGCGTCCTTCTTGCCGATAACGTGCAGCGACTTGACGAGCGGCTCGAAGTTCACCGCCCCTGGAGACGCCGCGACTGACTCGGGAACTATCACTTCGCTCTCAGCGGCGGCGTACTCCATCGATTTTAGTTTGTTGACGTCGGCGCCCCTGCAGGTGGGAAACGCCGCCCCGGCGATGATGGCCACGGGTGGACGACCCATCTTCGTGGATCCAGGACCCAGCCCTCGGCCACACGCGATCGCCGCGAGCATGGCACCCTGGCTGAAGCCCATCACCCCGTCGAACGGCCACGCCTTGTCGAGCAGCGCGAGGCTCTCGTCGCATCCAATCAGCTCCTTCGCTTCGAAGGTGCGCTCGTCGGGCTTGAGCTGCCACCAGCACTTGCCCGGCGCAGAGTCGAATGGACCGTCGATGAATTCCCACGTCCACGCATCGCTCGTCGCCTCGATCAGCGGCCGCATGTATTCCTCGAAGTTCGCGGCGGTCCCGCCCTTACCGTGAAGGGCGACCATCTTTCTTTTCGTAGCCATCGCGACGACCTGCCGACGGGAAGCTCGCGGCCTGGTCCTGGAAGAAGGGCAGGCGCCAAGCAGGGGGTTGGTCGAATACGATACGAGCGAGGCTCCGCCGAGCGACATCGGGGTCGTGTGCGCTTCTATAATGACTCGTGTCCTAGCCCGACGGCGACGGAAGGTTTCGTCGAGTGGATAAAGCAGAGATTTCGATGATGAACTGTGTTGAGCTAATGCTTCGTCCTACCTAATAGCTAAGCTAGCTAGTTGTCTCCCGACTTTTTCTTCATATCCTGCAGCTCCACCTCGGCGCATACGTCCGGCAGCAGAGCCTCGGCGTCGGTGTCCGAGCCCCCCGCGTCTTTCCTGCAAAAGCCGGTGGCCTCCACCCTCTCAAACGCCCTCGTCACTTCTCCGATCCAGTCCGTGTTCTGCACGAGGACCAGGATGATCACCGAGTGAATGATCGTACCGACGGTCCCTCCTACGACCAGTCCCATCGCGCCAATTGCTGGGCTACCAAATGAGAGCCAGCACGCTAGCGGGATACCGACGACGTAGTAGCTGAAGAAAACCACCGGCCCCGCGACCCATTGCCGGCCGCACGCCTTGATCACCCCCGTGGCGACGCACAACATGCCGTCGAAGAAGGTGTACACAGCGAGTGGCACCAACAGCTCACTCACCAACCGCACGATCCTCTCGTCGTCGGTGTACAGCCTGCCCCAGTGCCTCTTGACCGCCAGGAGCAGAGTGGAGACGATCAGTTCCACCGCCAAGATGAGAGAAAACGCTGTCCTGGACGCAAACTTCGCGTGCGCCGGCCTCCTCGCGCCGAGCTCGTTAGCGCACCTCGTGCTCACGGCGACGGAGAAGCCCACGGGTACCATGAACGCCAGCGCGTTGGTCACCTGGAAGATGGACACGGCAGCCACGTTGTACTCCGGGTCGGGGAGTAAACCCGCGAGCAGGATGTTCGCCTCCGACGCCCACCACTCCGCCATCATCAGGATCCCGGGCAGCGCGAGCGCGAGGAACGGCTTCCACTCCGTCGTCGCCGCCCTAGCGCTGAACCCCGGCCACGTCTCCCGCCCCGGTTCGTCTACCTTGAACCTCACCGCGTACAGCACGTTCAGGCACAGGACGACGCCGTTGCTCCACGACGTGGCCAGCGCGGCACCCACGTACCCAAACTTCAACGCATGGATGAACACGACGTTCGCGGGCACGTGCATCACCGCCGCCACCACCCCGGCCAGCGCTGCCGGTTTTGTTACTCTTTGCGATTGGAGGTACGCCGTCAGACACATGTTCCACGCGTAGAAGAACAAGCCGGGTATCAACGCGCGGATGTAAGCGGCGCTCGCCTGCGCCAAAGCGGGCTCCTGTCCGAGGTTCACGAGGATCCCCTCCGAGCACCACCACGCCAAAGATATTGGCAAGGCCGCGATGGAGAGTATGATCACAGCCCTCTGAAGCACGTACCCGAGGGTGTGGTACGAACCCGCGCCGTAAGCCTGGCCTCCCAGCGTCGACACCGCGCTAGCCATGCCCACCATAATACTGTTCCCCGTCACGTTCCCGAGAGTGGTGGCGAGCGCTGCGGCCGCCAACGGGACGGGACCGAGTCGCCCGACGAACGCGACGGAAGTCAGACTCATCACGCGGTTACACACCATGGATAGAGAAACCGGAAGCGCGAGCCCACCCTGGTTCCTCGCCTCGCCGGCGAAGCCCCCGAGCTCCGTCGGCGCGATTTCGCACGCCTCGGCAGACATCACGCCCGCGCCCGAGCCAGCCTTGATGGCAGCCGCATCGTCGAGAGTCTTCTCTTCTCCGTCTCGGTCCTCCCATCCCATCACCTCCTCGTACCCATCTTTGCTCAGAGGTGCCCTCATCGCCCCGAGGGAACCCCAAACGCGTCGCACGAAGTGGTCGTCGACTGGCAGCACGTGTCTGGACGTGCACACAGCCACTAAAATGCATGAGTATTCCGTATGCATAGTAGGCATACATATCTGAAATCCTATACCATATTACCATATTTGGTGCTGGTCGGCACAGTGAGCAAGGGAAGAATCGGAGATGCGTTGAGATCATGCGTTGAGATCTCCGAAGAATATATCCAACTTCGACGAAAGAAGAGCTGCGTGACGCCCCGGTGACGCGCCACTGCGAGCGACGCAGTAAGCAGGCTGCGCCTTTTTGTGGGTCGAGCCTTGTGCCAACTCTCGTTTGAGTCCGGTTTCGTGGTCGCATCGTCGATTGCACCGGCGCGTGTGTTTGGAAGTGCGCTAAAGGGAGCGCGCTTGTGTTCGGCATCTTGGAAAACCACCGGAGGTTGAGCCGTGTTGCCGTGTGTCACGAGTATGGGGTACATGTCGGCGACCGAGATCCTCGATGAGCTCGACAGGGGCGCATCGGGCGGAGACACGCGTGTGTCCTCCAGCGGCGACGACGAACTCGGCGGTGTCATCTTCATCTGCAGGTGAGCGCGCGTTTCCGGGACACGGCGAACCCGCCGGCCAACAAAAAAACACTCTCGGGCACTTCCCCTCGGTTGGAGGCTGCCTGGATCCAGCCGCGCGCGCGATCCGTGGACCTTCTTCGTCCGATCGGAGCATCGCGCTGGGGTGCCCGAGTCGGAATGACCCCATCCGAACCTTTCGACCCGACGATAGGGATCGAATCGACCCCAAGACGCGTCTCACGCTGACCGCCCCCCCACCTCCCACGATTTTCACTCGCAGCCGAGACACCTACGACGAGCGCATGCGGAATGGTCTCTTTGGCCTGACCCAGCAGTCGTGGTCGTTCGTGAAGGATATCAAGCCGGGCATGCCCCTGTTCCTCTACAACCTGTCGGAGAAGAGGTTCCAAGGCGTTTTCGAGGCGGTGAGTACGCATCCAACGCGCCGGACGCGCGCGCCCACCCCCCATCTTGTCGCTCTATCTTTTTGGGATAAGCCTCCCGGCGGGCGAGTGGCGGTTGGAGCTTTTTGCTCTTTTCCTGGGCGCGGGCGACGCGGTATCGGCCGTGCATCGCGGCGATTCGGGCGGGTTCGTGCGTCGCGGGTGGGACAGACGAGATGATCGGAGTCCGGGACGCCGATCGCCGTCCGTTCCCGCGCGACCTCACACCCCCCGCGCCGCGATCACGCCCCAAAACTCCCCGCCGCGATCTTCCACCCGATGACGAGCCAGTCACTGATTCATCACTTTTATTCCAACCGAATCTCGCTGACCGAACCTCCCTCCTTCGTCCCTCCACGACGCAGACCTCGCGAGGCCAGATGAACATCGAGAACGACGCGTGGATGGGCGAAGGGGACACCAGGTCCCCTTTCCCCGCGCAGGTCAGGTGCGAGCCCACCAGGGTGCAAGGGTCGCTGTCCGCGGCGGCGTGCCGGAACTGGATCCGCCGGCTCAGACCCCTCGCCGACGACTCGGCCAACAAGAAGTTCCGCCTCGACCTCAACCCGGCCGAGACCGCGGCGTTCATCAACATGTTCGTCTTCGGCGTCAAGGACAGCCTCGCGGCCCCAACACAGCCTCAAAACTCTGGTACGGCGGCGGCTAACGGCCACCGCGACGCCGACGGTTGGGAGACTGTCGGCCCGAAGAAGAAGGAGGTCAACCGGAAGGACGGCCGCGCCTCTTCGGGTCAATCTCGGAGTCTCTCTCGCGAGTCCATCACGGGCGGTCGTAAGGCCATCTCGAACGCGGGCGATACCTCCGGCGCGGACACCCCGGATGAGGAACCCGGGTCGCCGGCGGCGCCGCGGACGGAGAGGGCGCCCACGGGGTGGGCCGCCATCCTCACCGGACGGGCGGATTCCGCCAGCCTGCCAACCTCCGCCGCCGAGGCTGCCGCGAAGGAGACCGCCGCGAAGGAGGCTGAGCGTCTCAGGATCAAGGAACAGGAGGCTGAGAAGATCAGGAAGGAAAAGGAACAGGCCAAGGCTCGCGCCGAGGCTGAGCGGATATCCAGCCAGTCGGAAGCGCCCGGCTCGCCCAAGACGGAAACCAAGCGCGTCGCGTCGCCAGCGCCAAGGACGGAACCCAAGCCGCCACTTGTGGCGGTCAAAGAAACCGTCGGCGCGCCCGCTCAAGGCACGGATGGCGCGTCCAAGCCGTTCATGGGCTGGGCGTCGGTCGTGACCGGAGCCACGCCGGACCCCGCGAAGGAGGGCTGGCACACGCTGGTGGAGGGCAAGCTCGACGCGGAGAAGCACACCACCGCGACGGTGACCATCACGTCCATTGAGGCGGTGGGCGGATCCTCCATCGACGCGTCGGCTGTCAAGAAGACGTCTCCCGCGGAGCAGGTCTCGCGCTCGCAGAGCCCACGCAAGTCTCCCGTGAGTTCCGTGGAAAACGAGGAGATGGCGCCCCTCAAGAAGGCCTGGTCCGGGTGGGCGGTCAATAACCCTCCCCCGATGGTCGATCTCAAGGCTGAGATGGAAGAAGAGGCGAAGAAGGCGGCCACCAAGGTCAAGGCTGTGACGATCGATCCCTCCTCGGGCGCCGAAGACGGCTCCGAGGGAAAGAAAAAGGAGGGCAAGAGGGAAAAGAAGGAGAAGAAGGACAAGGACGGCGGTGACGGCAAGGGTGCCCGCGGCGTCCCGCAGCCCCAGCGCGGCAAGAACGCCCAGGGTGCCAACGCCGCCCCAAGGCCGCCCCCTCCTCCCACGTCCCCGCCGCTCGTTTCCCCCAACGGAGTGGGCGCGCCGGTGAGGCCGTTCTCGGCGGCTCCCGCGCCTCCCCGCGAGCCCGTGGCGGCGCCCGAGAGTGCGATCGTCAGCGCGGGTGGGTGCGTGGAGCTCATCGACGAGACGCGATCAAAGCTCGCCGAGAGGATCGGACGGGAGATGCTCGAGACGGCGAGGGTGCAGCCCTTCTCGGTGAAGGGCAACGTGCTGCGCATCGAGCGCAGGGCCGTGGACATGCTGATCCGCACGCTGAACGCCATCGTGCAGTCGCTCTACCCCACCGCCACTGTCGAGGTTTTCGGTTCCTTCCCGACCGCCTCCTGGGTGCCCGGCGCGTCCAACCTGGACATCGCGCTGTCCCTCCCGGAGCCCGTGATTGCGGACCCGCAGAAGAAGCTCGACGCCCTCAACTCCCTCGCGGTGGCGCTGCGCGCGAGCCCGCACTGGGTGAACGAGGTGAACGTGGTTCCGTCAGCCTTCAGGCCGCTGATCCTCCTCAACACGCACTCGGCGTTCTTCCAGCCCCCTCCGCCGCCGCAGGCTGCGCAGGGACCCCGCCCTCCCCCCGGCGCCCCGCCGACTGCCAACGGAGGTTCCCCCACCGCCAACGGCGACGCCGCTGGCGCACCTCCGCTGCCTCCCGGGCCTCCCCCGCCCGGCGCGTCCGTGGGCTTCGGCCTCGGGAACGGCGGCGTCGGCCTGCCCCTCGAGGTTGCCATCTCCATCAAGGGTAAGGACCACAAGGGTGCCGCGGCGATGAAGTTTTTGCGCCAGGCTGAAAACGAGTACCCCGCTCTCGCGCCGGTGCTCGCGGTGCAGAAGGCGTACCTCGCCAACCGCGGTCTCAGGGGTGTCTACAAGGGCGGCATCGGATCCTACTCGCTCGCGCTCATGGCGCTCCATTCGATGCAGCAGGCTGCGTCCAAGAGCGCCGGAGCGGAGGACGGATCGGGCGCCGGCGACGACGACGCGAGGGATGCCAAGATTCTCGGCGAGTCCCTCCTTTCGTTCCTCGAGATGTACGGACACACCGTGGACCTCACCAAGGCGTCCATCAAGGTGCACGCGCTCAAGCCCGGCAAGGGTAAGAAGGCTGCTGAGGCGCACGAGGCTGCGAGAAAGGCGGACTGGGGTGTGCTCCCGGCGTCCACGAGCGGCGACGGGCCCCGCGCGGCGATGGGCAGCGGCACGCTGCAGGTTCAGGATCCCACCCAGACTGGGAACAACGCGGGTATCGGGTGCTTTGGGGTCGTTGGGGTGCAGACGGCGTTCAAGGACCAGCTCAAACAGCTCATAGCCCTCCCCGCGGACGCGTCCTTGCTTCAGCACATCCTCACGGGCGCCGCCGGGAAGGTTTGCGTCGTGTAAACGGTTTGCACGAATGATACGACACGAGACGAAAGGGAACAGGAACGGTTTCCTCCCTCTCATCACGGATGAGTGACCATGATTGACACGTTGCTATTAATATTACTACGCTATGATCAACCATCCAAGTCTGGAGCGCTCCCCACCACTGTTTACACTCCCGTAGCCACGCGAACCAACATCGCACGGAACCAAGGCACGAGTTCAAGCAAGAGAGCGCCGTATACTCCGGCGACGGCGAATGAAACTCCAGATACAGCCGCGGCTCCATCTTCGCCGCTGCTGGCTAATCCTGCGGTACCGGCTGCGTGGCTACTTGTTCCGGTCGCCACACCCCGAGCGACCACCTTCTTGATACCGGCGATGTCCAGGAGGAATCCTCCGATGGCGAGCCCCATCGTGCCCGCGACTACGCACCCAGACGCCACCAAACTCGAATCGGCGCCTATCGAGCCCGCCATCAAAACCGCCAATCCCGTCGTGAAGCACTTCGGCACCGTGGAAAGTATAATCTCGCTCGGCAAACCGACGAATCTTCCCAAAACCACGGAGAAGGCCATTCCCATGGGCACAGCACACCCCAAGCTCACGGCGAGCGGGGCCAAGTTTGCCGAGAGCACCCTCCTCTGCGAGTACACTCTGAATGCTAAACCGAGCACGGCGACCGGAACGAACCACAGAAGGAAGGAACCAGCACCCGTCATGTATAGCCTTAACCCGTCTGCGCACGTGCCACCGCTCAGCACGCCAGCCACGCTCGCCAACACCGACATCGCCACCCCTCCCGTGAGCGTTGGGAACAATCCAACCCGCTGCAGTTTGGCAGGGACTCGTTTGGCGAGGAGGTAAACCGCAAATGTCGCGCACAGCCACGCGGGCGCGAGCGCCACATGATTAGGCAATCCCAAGTTTGCGAACATCCCAGCCACCGCCGAACCAATCGCGCTGATGCTCCAGAATGACGCCTTGCTGAACACCACCGGTGCTTCAGGCACCGCCTTGACCTCGGCTTCGACTTCAGCCTTCTTGGCCGCGAGTTCGTCTGCATCGAGTTCCTCGTTCTCAATCTCACACCGCTCAATCTCTGACGCCTCGTCGTAAGACGCGGCGAGCTGCGCCAAATGCCCCGCCACACACATAGTGAACAGGTGCCCGACTACGCAAACTCCCAGACTGACCCAAAGCGCACCCCCTGTCGGAAGAGGCGAGATGGGAACAGCGACTATGTACGGGATGAACACGCAGGCAATCTGCGAGTCCACCATGTCGACCGCGGGCTTGAGCAACCGGCTCATCGTACGTTGCATACTCTTTGGCGACATCAGCAAAGCACACGTGAGCAAGACCAGACTGCAAATCAACGGCGCGATGGTGATCCCCAGCGAACGCATCGCGTTGATGATGCCCCGCTGATAGAGCTCCAGCACGAGCAAACCTAGGAGAACAGACGGCGCGACCGTGGCGAACCAAGACGCCTGTGGCTTCTCCTCAGCAACCTCCGCCGATGTGACACGTGCTTGGACCTTGGATCCGCGCGTTGGACGTCCTTGAGTCAACCTCTGGCGCGGTACGCCCGACGTTCTCCTCTTCATCGCCGACGTCATTTCTCGGGGCTTGCTCGGATGACCATGAAGCGTTGCCCGCGTCGAGCCGGGTTGACGGGAAATCCCACCCGGGAGTCGCGCTCGTGCGCGTGCATACACCCGTCCCGATATCAGTATCGTGGGCATGCCGGCCATGACACTCATCGTCGCGCTCATCGCCGCCGAACACTGATGCCCTATCCGCAAAGTGCCCAACTTTTATCCGCTCGCCTGACTGATTTCACGGGGGGGAACAAAAAGCTACGACTCGCGGCGAACCGATGCACAGACCACATGAGCGTCGAAGCCAACGAGTGGCATCCCCCGCAGGAGGGGATGCATTCTCACACTACCCGTGGCCCGCTCGCGAGCCTCAGCGAGAACGTCGCGGCGATACCCGGCGGCGAGGAGGTGCGCATCTCTCACGTCGCGCGACTTTCCCCTCGAGTAAGCGTTTCATCTCGCGACACGTTCCTCTCATCTCACACGTCGCCTCCCGCCCCACCCACGTCCCAGGCGTCGACGTCTTCATCGACAGACAACATATCTAAGCTCAGGGAGTACAGATCAGCAGCGCGTGCGTCCAGGTGGGAGGCTCCTCCGGCCTGCGAGGCACCGCCAACCCCGGCATCGCAGTTCCAGTCCACCGTGTTTCAGCCCCGAAGCGCAACGCTGCTGAGGGACGACGCGGTCGCCGGGGATATCGTCGAGGATGAAGATAAGGAGAACGATCCATCCACATCGGACCCGATCACGATGCGACGCCCACCCCCGTTCGCGGTGCCGTCCGGTCCACCGCCCCCGGTCGCGGTGCCCCCAGCTATTCATCATCAGGCAACGTCGAGCGCGATGGTTCCCGTGAATGAGGTTAGCGACATCGTCAACGCGGCCATCGCGGGTGATCCTCCGCGGCCGAGCGCGGCAATCAAAGGCGGCGCGGCTGCCGCCATGGCATCCATCGCGGACGTCGTGCGAAGGGCGGTGACGGATGCGAGGAGGGAGGGTGCATCCATCGGCGCCTCGGAGACGCGACTCGCGCTGCAGAGATCCACGGCAAAGGCTCAGGAGAGCGCAGCGGCTGCGGTCAGGGCGGCGGAGGAGTCCCAGCGCGTCGCCGAGGAGAAGGCACGGGCGGCTGAGGAGCGCAGGAAGGTTCTCGAGATTGAGTCCAACACCAAGTCGAAGCAGTTGTCCAAGCAGCTCGAGGAGAAGCAGGGAGACCTCGGAGACAAGTTGAAGACGCTTCGAGCGAGGGCGGACGCCGCGACGAACGAGGCGACCGCGCTCAGGGCTGAGCTGAAGAGGGAAAAAGAGAAGAACGAGTCGATCAGAAACACCGCGGAGAAGAACGATGCGACCGAGGCTCGGTTCAAAGCGCTGACTGTCGAGTCAAAGAGGGCGCGGGAGGAGGCGAAGAAGCTCAAGTTTGAGATGGACTCGAGGGTTGAGTTCGAGACCAAGCAGGTGCAGAGAGAGCTTGCGAACGAGCGCGCTAGATCAGCGAAAGAGCTCGCATGGTTCCAATTGGAGATGCGGGAGATGACGGCGTCGTGCGATGCCGCCGTGGCCGCGGCGAGGGAAGAAGCCTTCTCGGCGGCGAAGACGGCGGCACAGGAGACGGCGAGGCTCCGTGCCGAGTTTGCTGAGTGCCGCGAGCTCATCTCGCGAGCGTCCTCCGCGGTGTCGGCCAGACACAGAAAGGCGCTGATGACGGTGATGAAAAAGGAGTCGTGGACGAGGGATGAAATGGAACAGCTCAGGAACGAGCTCGAGCAGGAGCGGGACGCGAGGCTCATATTGAAGGGCGCTCAATTTGAAAAAACCAGCGAGCTCGACGAGGCGCTCAGGAATGTCCAGAAGCTCAAGGTCGAACGCGACGACGCGGACAGGGCCAAAGTAGCGGCAGAGGCGAAAGCATCCCTCATCGACGACGCGTTCAGGGCACGCGACGACGCGATGTCGACAGCGATGAGCGCGAAGATGGAGAAGGATGCAGCCGACGCGGCGGCGAAATCTGCCGCGCAGGAGGTTGAAGCCGCGTGGGCAGCAGCTGCCACTGCAGAGGCGGAGATGGCCGAGGAGCACAAAAGAGCGCTCGGTGAGGAGGGTGCGAAAGTGTATCGAGTAGTGCGCAACGATCTCAGGGCGTTGCGCAGGCGGTACTTTGTGCGAATGGGCAGGGACGCGTCCGGCGCGGAGATCGATTTGGAGGACTGCGACTTGGACAACGACGGCGTCGACATGGGCAGGGTGCGGAAAAGGCTCGGCATCGAGGGGTTGGTGTCGGCGATGGTGGGCTTCAAGCGACGGGGCGAGACTGATGCTGATGCGTTCGGGGACGTGGGCCTCCGGAAAGAACTGCGACGGATGGAGGAGTGCCTCCTCCTCACGCTCACCGGTGACGTGGAAAACTCGGCAAACGACGAGAGCGAGGAGACTCCGGCCCGAGATGTGCCCCAGGTGTGCGAATCACCCGAGGTTGTCAAGAACAAGCGGTCATCGAGGACCACCATCGCGGATTTCAAGGCTGATCGCAAGGCGGCGCGCGAACGCGGGGGCGGGAACGTGAAGCCGGAGCGCGTCGAAGAGAATGTCGCCGAAGAACAGGGACGCAAGGGGTGCATGCGTGAGCTCACGTCGAGCGACGAGGATGTCCTCGGGCTGCTCGCGGGGGTCACGCTCGGGAGATGATCAGCGCAAACATAGTGTAGCGAATAAGAGCGTGCGTTGATACAAACTGAAACACAGACCTATCTACAGGTACATTGCGTGCATGAAACTTTGGTACAGGGGCTCCGCCATGCGTGGCGCCGCCCACGAGTAATACACTTTCGTGTGGGTCACTGGCCTATTTCGCCGCGACAGCCGTTTCCGTCGTCGCGACGACTGGCGACGCGGGAGCCTCCTCCGTCGCGGAGGCGGTGGGAAACCCGGGCGGCGTGGGGAAGTTGCTCCCACCAGCCGCCGCGCCCATCATCGCCGCCAGCGCCGCCGGGTTGATCATGGCGTACGGATTAGGGATCATCGCCGGCGGCCACATCAAGGCGGGATTCGGCGGCGCCTGGCTGGGCGTCGAGCCGTTCGCGGCGGCGGCAGCCGCGGCGAGTTGAGCGAAAGCGGCGTGGGGAGGCCACATCTGCGGCACCGGCATGGGCACCGACGCGGATTGACCTTGCGCGGCCGCCGCGGGCTTCGAAGGACCGATCTCAATCTTGGGAGCGATGCGGGTCGGCTTCGGCGGTCCATTGGAGGCGTCGAGCCGAGGAGGCGGAGCCGTCTCGGGTTGCTCCGACAACTCGGGCACGGGCACCCCCTTCTCCTCCGCGATGACCTTGATGTCGTTTCGCAGATCCGTGTTCTTGCTCGCTAGGGTCTTCATCTCGTCGTACAGCGCGTGGACCTGGTCCCTGAGTGTCTTGTTGGTCTCCTCCAAAACCTTGGCGCGTCCGCTGAGGTCGTCGTACAGTTCGTGCTTGCGGCGAATGGTTTGCCTCGCGCTCTCCCTGTTGGCCTGCACGCGACGCAGCCGCTTAGCCTCCCTCTCCTCCTCGGACTCCTGCACCTTGTTCGGTCCCCTGCCCCGCTTCTTGACCTGGCCCTTGCCGCCATCCGCCTGACCCTTCTTGCTTCCAGCCTTTCCTCCCTTGGTGCCCGCGCTCTTGCCTCGCTTTCTGCCCCTCTTCTCGAGGTGCACGCCGGCGTCGGCGAGCTGAAGGAGCGACTCGAACCCGAGGTTTTCCTCGTCCGTCGCCTCGGGCACGTGCCTGACCTGGGGTTTATCGACGTGCTCGGCGCCCGGGTCGGCGCCTCGAGCCTTCTGGCGACCCCACTGAAGGGGCGCTTCCGCTCCGGCTGCTGCCGCGGGCTGATTCTCCATCTTGGAGCCTGCTCCAATTATTCCCGCCTCGCGTCGGCCTCCGCGGCTCCTCGCGCGCTTCGCAGTGGCGGGAACCACGCCGTTACCGTTCGAAGATTTCTTGGCGGTGGCTTTCGCCCCGCCCTTGCCCTTGGCGGCGGGCATGATGCTCAGATACCGCTCGAAGTCTGCCTGTCGTGGTGTTGACGCGGGGGACGCGGGGGATGTCATCTCAGCAGAGAGCTTGGAAAAACGTTGTGCAACGCGGTTCGGGCAGGCTCGCGCGAGCGTCTTCCACGGCGTCGGGGAACGTCCGAACCGCGCTCTGGCGCTGTGAGGCACCCAAAAATCGTGTTTCAGCGCGTTCGCGACGCGCGCACGTCATCGCAGCCTCGATGACGCGCGCCTCGTCAGCGCGGAAATGCCAAGTGGAAAAGTCCAACACGCGCCAAAAGAAAACCTTTCTGCGGAGACTCGGGGAATGTACCTGTCGACGACCGCTCTCGGGGAACTACGAACGCGCCTCACTCGCACCAGGTGGACTCCGATGCTACGAGGGGCTCGAATACGGGTTCCCGACGGCTCGCGCGCGTCGTTCTGCTCCTCGGGCGGGGCTCGGGGGTTCAAATTCACGGCCGCCGGGTTTTTGCTTTTGGCGCTTTTGATGTCCTTTTGAACCCCCGCTCGACCAATGAAAACGACGAACCCAACGAGCAAATGTGCCAGCTCGGACCCGAACTGGTTTGGCGGGGGAGCTTTTATTCAAGAATCAAGGGTTTGCGCGCACGAACTGTACGAAACGTCGTTGATTTTTTTTTGCAGGCGAAAGAAAAAAAATATCTTGCCGATTGCGAGCAGGCGAGCAGCATCGTCAGCCAAAAACAAACGGCGTCCGTTCCTCTCCCTCCCCGAAAAAGATGAACAGCGCCGACGTAATCGCATCCTCGGCGAGAGCGTCGCGATCATCACAACCATTATCTTCAGCGAACGTGTCCTCGAACCCGAGTAACCAGCACTTCCACTCC
>MDSX01018169.1_pt1 | contig 25952 bp, 28 predicted proteins | sample 811141 | NCBI WGS metagenome assembly MDSX01 (sample SAMN05326642, study PRJNA326480) | marine metagenome | isolation source: seawater | place: Atlantic Ocean: South East | collected 2010
CTCACGTCGCAGACCACGAACGGCGGCCAGGGCAGCATCAACACCCTCAAGGACAAGCTCGCGATGCGCAGCATCTACCTCACGCCGCTGAACATCATCCAGGTTGAGAACCTGAAGCGGCTGCGGGACATCGAGGATGGAAAGGTTGACACGAAGGGATACGTGCCGGTCATGCCGTGGGCGAAGCAGATGCTGAGCCTGCACGTGTCCAAGGATTACTACCACGCCGCGGTGTCGGACACGCTGATCATCACCATGAAGGGCATCGCCGCGGGCATGCAGAACACCGGCTAAAAACAAACACGCGACGCCGCGCTGACTTCCTTTTTTGTAATTTGTATTCATCTATGCCACCGTCGCCGCTCGTTCTCTCTCTCTCTCTCTCCCATGGATCGCCTCTCATGGATCACCGGTTCTTCCTCTCGGACCTCTGCTTCTTCTTCGGCGCCGGCGTCTTCCGTTCGTCTTTCGGCCCGAGGATCAGCTCCACGACGCGGGGATGCTTAGCCTTGGCCGCCTCGTAGTCGGCTGTGAGAAACTTTTTATCCTTGGCCTTGGCGTCCGCGCCGTTGTCGAGCAGGATCTTCGCCGTGTTCTCGCGCCCGTGCTTGGCGGCGAGGTGCAGCGGGGTGCGTCCGTCGTTCGCGCGCGCGTTGACCTCGCCGCCGCGCGCGATGAGCAGCCGCGCGAGCGCGTCGTGCCCGCCTCGGGCCGCGAGGTGAAGCGGGGTGAGGCCCTCGGCGGCGGTCTTTCCTCGGACGTCAGCTCCGGCGTGGAGGAGCTCCAACGCGATGGGCTCGGCACCGTTGGCCACCGCCTGGTGCAGCGGCGCCATGCCCCCGTCCCGAGGATCCATCGCGCACGGATCCGCACCCTTCGACAGCAGCAGCTTCGCGGCGGCCAGGCACTTGGTCCCGGCGACCGCCTCGTGAAGAGAAGTGTGCCCGGACGAAGTCGACGCGACGTCGACCTGCTCGGGATGTGCGTCGAGGTACGCGCGTATCGCGGCCGTATCGCTCATGCGCACCGCCGCATGCAGCGGCGACGCATCTTGAGAACACGCGAGAGACATGCCCGGCCTCACGATGCACGCGTGGGGCGCGCGAGAACGAGTGCTCGTGGCTCAAACGACTCGTCACAAACGAGACGTCACTTTGGAAAAAAAACACTCGTAAAAGTTTCAGATTTTCAAGCGCCGCTATCGTATGATTGTATACGCCAAACTAACTCAACTCCTGTGGAACCCCAGCCCGCCCTCGTGCCTCAGCCGCCGCAGCTCCTCCTCCACCTCGCAGTCGTCCCTGTACCCAAACACGCTGATCACCACCACCGCACACCCCAACCCGATGGCCCCGTTGAGCGGCGCGTCAAACAACCGATTTCCCATCACAGTCGTCAACACCAGCGAAGCGCAAACCGCCACAGTCTTCGTCACGCTCGATGAATAGAGCACGGACAGCGCGACGAGGACGCCGCCCGACGCGTGGAGGCACGCGATCCCCCAGACCAGCGGCGTCCACCCCTCCAGTATGTTCAAGCCGCCCACGTCCAACAGCGCCATCGGTAAATATATCGCGATTGAGTACATCGCCAGCTGGATGTTCCTGTCCCAAACCGAAAACTCCGTCCCAGTCTCGCTATTATCGCCCCCGATGCGTCCAAGCTTGAGCATCATCTCGAAGTATATGGACCCGAACCCGCTCAGCGCCGTCTGCACCGCCGCGCACATGATCCCTACGGAGTAATCGCGGGTGATGAAATCTCCGCTGTTCGATTTCGTCAACCCGTCGGCATCCGGCGCGCTCTCCCACGACACGAGGACGACGCCGAGGACCATGACCGTGAGCGTCCCCCACTTGCGTCCGCTGATGGTCGTCCCGAGCATGAGCACCGCGAAGAACGCGGTGGCTAGGACCTTCAGCTGCGATATCGCGGTGAAGACGGCGGCGTCGATGCGTTCCAGCGCTGTACACAAAACATGACGTCATACTAATTGCCCGTACGGAAATAAAAATGAACTCACCGGGGTAGGAGATGAGATTGACGACGAGGTAGACGACGGCGGGGATGGCCATGGGGCGTGATCCGGCGACGACGGATCGTAGATGTGCGCGTGCGCGCCTGCGCCTGGTGGCCTTGTTGATGCCTGCTCCGTGTGGATGTCCTCCGGAGACTTTCGTGTCGCGCGTGGTCACGAAGAGGCAGAACGCGAGCTTCATGAGTTCGTTCACCGCCAGCACCGCGTTTTTGCTGAACTTGAGCCGGATGATCCCGACGGCGTATCGTCGCGCGAGCATGGATGCTGTGTTCTCCACGGCCAGGATGCCGAGGAACAAGGTCGCGAGGAAGGGATTGCCGTGGTGGTTGGCGATGGTGCCGGATTGGGACCTCGGGGATCGAGCGGTCTTGACGGACCCGCCGGACGTCGTCTCCACATCGTCCTCGTTCACGAGCAAGGTGCCGCCGTGATGGGCCTCGGTCGCGCCGTTGGCGTCGGGGTGGTGGCGCTGGTGGAGGTGCTCGATGGCGATGCCGTTGCTGGGCGGCGACGTGGCGATGTGACGGTCCATGCCGGACTCCACCATCATCATCGCCTTCATGGCGAACCTCGTCCGCGCGCGTGCCAGTGAAGAAGGGGTCCATCTTCTTTCTGTGGACATCCTCTGCAAGATTTGAAAGCGCTTGAAAGCAGCCGATCGGCGCTTGAAAGGAGTTGAAAGGGAACCGAATATTTTTTCACCGATGAAAACTTACACGTACATATTTTTATCATTCCCAGATTAGAAGTTGACCGATTTTCATCGACTGTCCGCGTAGCTCAGAGGATAGAGCGCTTGACTTCTAATCAAGCGGCCGCGGGTTCGATCCCCGTCGTGGACACTGTCCATTCAAAGGAGCTTTCTTTTTGCATTCTGAGAAGCCCACGCGACGCCTCAGACCCACACGATGACACCAGGACGACGATGGAACGATTTGTGATATTCGTAGTATCGCATTGCATGAGCGCCGGGTCCGTCGTCGTGACCGACCAGCGTCTCTTGAAAACTATAAAAAATCGAGCGTCTGTTCAAGACGCCCTCTACGTTCGCGAGCCCCGTGGTAATATGTCGGCTCCTTCGCTGCTTTGCTTTCCTCCTCCCATGTTATTCTCATCACGCCACACCCTCCTCCGTGCGCGTTGCATTCATTCGACGCGTCCACATACGCGTCGTCTTGACACCCGCCGCCGCACCCCTCTCTCTCTTTTCGTTCTCACGAACCGTTTACAGGGAGAAGTTGCCCATGGCGTTGGGGTCCATGGCGGGACCGCCAGCCGCCGCGGCGGCCGCCACGGGCCTCTTTGGGATGTCGGTGATGACCGCCTGGGTGGTGAGCACCATACCGGCGATGGAGCAGGAGTTCATGAGCCCGGACCTGGTCACCTTCTTGGGGTCGATGACGCCCGCCTCCATCATGTTGACGAACTCGCCGTTCATGGCGTTGTAGCCCATCTCCCACTCGCTGTTGAGAACCTTCTCGACGATGACGTCGCCCTCCACGCCGGCGTTGTTGGCGATCAGGCGGCAGGGCGCGACGAGAGCCTTCTGGACAATCTCCGCGCCGAGCTTCTCCTCGGGGTTGGTGAGCGTATCCTTGAACTCGTCAACCATGAGCGAGAGGTGCACCAGGGCGGCGCCGCCGCCGGGGACGATGCCCTCCTCGATCGCGGCGAAGGTGGCGTTCTTGGCATCCTCGATGCGGAGCTTGCGATCCTCGAGCTCGGTCTCGGTGGCGGCGCCAACCTTGATGACGGCGACGCCGCCCGCGAGCTTGGCGATGCGCTCGGAGAGCTTCTGGGTGTCGTAGATGGAGTCTGAGTTTTCGAGCTCCTTCTTGAGCTGCGAGACGCGAATGTCAATCTCCTCGCGGGACGCGGAGTCCGCGATGAGGGTGGTGGTGTTGCTGCTGATGGTCACCTTGCGGGCGTAGCCGAGGGTGTCCAGGGTGGCGGACGCGGCGCCCATGCCGAGGTCCTTCGCGAGGAACGTCGAGCCGGTGACGATGGCGATGTCCTGGAGGAGAGCCTTGCGGCGCTCGCCGAAGCCGGGAGCCTTGATCGCGGCGACGTTGAGGACGCCGCGGATCTTGTTGACCACGAGGGTGGCGAGGGCCTCGCCGCTGACGTCCTCCGCGATGATGAGGAGGGGATCACCGCCGTTCTGGGACACCTGCTCGAGGATGGGCACGAGATCCTTGATGGACTCGATCTTCTCGTCGGTGACCAAAACTCTGGCGCCGTCAAACTCGACGGTGAGCTTCTCGTTGTTGGTGACAAACTGCGGGGAGATGTATCCACGGTCAATCTCCATACCCTCCTCGACCTCGACGACGGTATCGAGGCCGTTGCCGTTCTCGATGGAGAGGACGCCGTCGGCGCCAACCTTCTCGATGGCGTCCGCGATCATCTGGCCGATCTCGTCGTTGTTCCCCGCGGAGATGGAGGCAACCGCCTTGATGTCGGAGGAGCCGTTGATGGGCTTGGCGAGCTCCTCGAGCTTATCGGTGAGCCACTTGCGGGTCTTGTCGATGCCGCGGTTGATGGAGATCGGGTTGGCGCCCGCGGTGACGGACTGGAGTCCGAGTCGGATCATCTCGCGCGCGAGCACGGCGGATGTGGTGGTGCCGTCGCCGGCGGAGTCGTTGGTGCGTCCGGCAACCTCCTTGATGAGCTGTGCGCCCGCGTTCTGGACGGGGTCGCGGAGCTCGATGGCGCGCGCGATGGTGACGCCGTCGTTGATGACCTGTGGATGAGAGTGGGGGGGGGAAGTCGGAGGTTAGCGAATGAATCCGGTCGAGAATTCGTTTTGTTTGTTTTGGCACGCGCCAGCGCTTTTGCCCTAAACCCTGTAAATCGGCGTTGGTTGGTGGCGACGCGCTTTTGTGGGCGGGGCGCACCTGGGGCATGCCAATCGTCTCGGCGAGCACGACGTTGCGGCCTGAGGAGAGGAAAAGGAAGCGATGGGGTCAGCCCCTGCGGGGTGTGGACGGGCGGATGTACAGCTGGCGGGGGAGGCACGACGACGAATGGGCAGGAAACTCACCACGGGGGCCGAGGGTGACGCCAACCGCGTCGGCGACGATGTCGATGCCCTCCTGGATCTTCATGCGGGACTTCATGTCGAAGGTGAGCTCCTTGGCATCCGCGCGGACCTTGAGGGTCGCGCCGCGGACGCGGACCGCGCGGGTGGCGCGGGGGTTGGTCACCTTGCCCGCGAGAGCCTGGTCGATCGAGGGGGATGGGATGGGAAGAGAAGGTTTAGCCGCCGCTCCGTGGAAAAACTTTAATTACGTCGCTTCGAGCGCCGAGTCGCGAACGCGCGCGTCGACGGGTGACGAGCGCATCGACGGGACGACCACACGCGACGGGAACCACGCGTGGTTTCTACGCGTGGACATCGTGCGCCGGTGAAGCCGCGTCGTCGCTCGCGCGTCCCTCCGTCGACGCGTTTTCGGAACCCGTCCGTCGCGGAAAGATGCTTCCATTTGCTGCATCCCTCAAAGCGCGGATGAAATTTTGCCGAGAGGAGATGCGGCGAAGGTGCGGGCGCGTACCGTGCGGGCGGTGAGGGTAGAGGCCTGCATGACGCCGTGCATCTTGCTACGACGGGGAGTGAGGCGGCGGGTGAGGTTGTCACGTGCCGGTGCTTCCGAAGAGTGCGACGCCGGGCGGTTTCCGGCCATCCTTCATTCCTCGAGTCTCGAAAAAGTTCACGGATGGATAAGCAGAAAATGCGGCGGATGAAGATCTCTGATTCCGTTAGGATCTGTATGTCTTTTGTTCCTGATAGAATCTGACGTAACCACAAACAAACGCAGATGCACGTGTATCCAGTCAATGGTGATTTCACCCCGGCTGATGGAAATAGGAGCAGGAGGTCAGGCATCTTTTCCGAGAGTACACATTGACGCGCACGCCGCGGTTGACGCTTCATCGCGACCGGGGTCGGACCGGCGGGACTTCAGGGTTCAGCGAGAGGACGGACACATCGAAGAGTCTCCCCTCGCGCGATGGGCGGCAACAAAGGCAAGGTAGGCGGCGGGCGAGGAAGGGGCGGCGGTCGCGGGGGCGGTCGCGGGGGCGGCGGTGGAGGAGGCCTCGGCCGCCTCAACCCGCGCTGGGCCAACGGCAACATGTTGTCGCTGTGCTCCTGCACGTCCGAGGAATGCGACCGGCCTCACGAGGGCGACGAGGACGTTGAGGCCGCGGCGGCCCCGACCAAGTTCCCCGTCCCGCTCGCCATGTGGGACCTCGGCCAGTGCGATCCGAAGCGATGCAGCGGACGCAAGCTCGCGCGCCTCGGTTGCCTCCGCGAGATGCGCATCCAGCAGAGGTTCCCGGGCGTCGCCCTCACACCGTCCGCCACCGACTGCATCTCACCCGGGGACTACCACCTCATACACGCGGATGGACTCTGCGTCGTGGACTGCTCATGGAATCGCCTCGACGACGTCCCGTGGAAAAAGCTGCACTCCGCGGCGCCGCGGCTGCTCCCGTGGATGGTCGCCGCCAACCCGGTCAACTACGGCAAGCCGTGCAAGCTCAACTGCGCCGAGGCACTCGCCGCCGGGCTGTACATCAGCGGTTACAGAGACGCGGCGGAGCTGTTGATGAACAAGTTCAAGTGGGGCCACGGGTTCATCACGCTCAACCGGTGAGTATATTTGTATCTTCGTACGGGCAATTAGACTGACGCCGTGTTTTGTTTGTCACAGGGACTTGTTGGAGTCGTACGCGGTGTGCACTACTGGGGAGGAGGTTCTGTCGACGCAGAACAGGTGGCTCACCGAGGGCGGGCCCAAGCGCCCGCCGCGGACGATGCCGGACAGCGACTCCGAGTGCAGCGGAGAAGGGAGCGAGAGTGAGAGTGACGACGGGATGCCGAGGTTGGAGCCCAACCGGAACAGGACGGATTTTAAAATCGGCGGCGGTAGTAGACGCGCGGCGTTCCCGGGTGAGATGCCACCGTCGGAGAGCGACGAGGAGGAGAGTGAGGAGAGTGAGGAGAGTGAAGAAGGGGAAGAGGAGACGGAGACGGAGGATGGGTTGAGTGCGCGGATGGATGCCGTGACGGTTGGCGGGGAGGAGTGAGCCGCGCGTTGTAATACAAAGGGAGACGGACACGACTTGTTCGTCGTGACGGGGCTCGAGAGTCGTCCCGTCGGTATCGTTTGTCTTTGCGTCGTCTTCTTGCACCTGAAGCGCGAGCGGTGTGTTCAAGCGAGAGGATAAATGAGAGTAACTCTCAGGCTTCACTTGATCATAGCGAAGAAGGAGAGTTTCTGCGCGTGCTTGAACACACCGCTCACGTGCAAAGAGTGCAAGAGGACGACGTTGAAGAAGTCGGCAACGAGCAACGAACGATACCGACGTAGCGGCGAGGTCGTATCGGAGCGTCCGCTCTCACACCTCGCGCCGGTCGACTCCGTTCATGTCGCGCGGCGCGGGCGACAGCGAACCCACCGCCGTGCGCTTCACCCCTTCCTCGCCGACCCCGTCGCCGCCAGGGCTGGCTCGCTCGGGAGTCTTCGAAGGCTTGTTCCCTTGCTTCCTCTTCCGTTTGCCACTCTTGGTGAGGTCGGCGTCGGCGCGTATCGCAGCCTGGATCTGCTTAAAGTCGTCGTCAGCCTCCTGCGCGGTGACGGTGAGCGTGAAGTTGGGCTGCACCGGCGCGCCAAACGCGGGACGTTTCGCCGGCGCCCTTTCTCGCGAGGGCACGCCCCAGTAGTAGACGGGCTTGGAGTTCCTCTTGGTCACCGCGTGGCCGTCGGGACCCCACTGCGATAGTTCCGAGCGGAGGAAGCCCGGCGTGATGCGGATGGCGTCGGGGTCGAGGGGTTCGACCATGACCGGGATGCGTTCGGGGCTGGATGGGGCGGAGGGAAGTGGTGGAGTTTGTTATCGTCGTCGTGGCTTTTCTTGGGGCGCTTCGCCGTGGCTTTTTATTGGACTTGTCAGGCTTTTTATTGGACCCGCCGCCACTTTGACAAACGAGTAGCACCAAGTCTGAGGACTAAATCACTTCGATGTGTATAAAACGAACACTCCCGCCCCACGCGCTCGCACCCGAATCAGATCAGGTCCGCGACGTTCATGGGCATCTCGTCAATCTGCGTCGAGTAGTACTGCTCGATGTCGCGGAGGATCCGCACGTCATCCGCCTTGACAAAGTTGATCGCCACGCCCTTCCGCCCGTACCTTCCGGATCGACCGATGCGGTGGATGTAGTTCTCCCTGTTGTTGGGTAAGTCGTAGTTGATCACGAGCGACACCTGCTGCACGTCGATGCCACGCGCCCATACGTCCGTGGTGATGAGCACGCGGGTGGTTCCACCGCGGAATTCACCCATGATGGCGTCCCTCTCCTTCTGCGGCATGTCGCCGTGCATGCTGCTCACCGTGAAGTTGTTCTGGCGCATCTTGTCCGTGAGCCAGTCAACTTTGCGCTTGGTGTTGCAGAAGATGACCGCCTGGGTGATGGTCAAGGTGTCGTAGAGGTCGCAGAGGGTGTCGAACTTCCACTCCTCCTTTTCCACCGCGACGAAGAATTGCTTGATGCCCTCCAGGGTGAGCTCGTCGCGCTTGACGAGGATGCGGATCGGGTCAGTCATGAACTTGGTGCTCATCTCCAGCACCTCCTGCGGCAGCGTCGCGCTCACCAGCACCACCTGCGTCTCCGGGGGTAAATACCTGTACACGTCGTAGATCTGCTCCTTGAATCCTTTGTTTAGCATCTCATCCGCTTCGTCCAAGATGAGCGCCTTGATGTTCCTGGTGCGGAGGTTTCGTCGCTTGATCATGTCGAAGACGCGGCCCGGGGTACCACTGACGATGTGGACGCCGTGGTCGAGCTTGCGGATGTCGTCGCCGATGGACCGCCCGCCGATGCAGGCGTGGACCTGCACGTTCATGAAGTTGCCGAGCGCGAGCGCGGTCTTCTCCGTCTGCGTGGCGAGCTCGCGCGTGGGCGAGAGCACGAGGGCCTGGATCTCGCGGGTGTTGGTGTCGAGCATCTGGCAGAGCGCGAGGGAGATCATGGACGTCTTGCCGGTACCGGACTGCGCCTGCGCGATGACGTCGCGGCCGCTCGTGATTGGCACGATCGCGCGCTGCTGAATCGCCGAGGGCTTCTCGAATCCGTACGAGTAGAGACCGCGGAGGAGGTCCTCGCGGATGCCCATGGAGTCGAAGGTGGACACCACCTTGACGCCCTTGGACGTGTCGAAGGTGATGTTCTCATCCTTGTCGAAGTCCATGCTCGTGTCCCCCATGTCGATCCGCTCTTCTCTGTGTGTGTGTCTCTCTCTCTCCTGGTGAATCTCCCGCCGACTGCACTGTCAATTGGCTTTATGCGCCGCGAGATCTGCGCTGCGGGTGGGTCGCGCGGGGGTTTACGTGGCGTGAGGCGGCGCGGAACCGACGATCGGAGGTTGCGTTCGTGTCACGTCCGGGCTGTGCGTCCTCGAGTGCCCGCGGGGGACGCGCGGGGGCGCCCGAAAGCCGCTCCAATCGCGGCGGCGGCCGGTCTCAAAAATAGGTCGGACCTCGGGATATTTTTTCCCGCCGCAAGGCTCACACGTGTTGACACACCGTGCTAACAACACACACACAACGCACACGCAGCCACCCATGGCCGCCATGCCGGCCCACGTATCCGCCGCGGTGACTTTCACCACCACAACACCGCGCCCCGACGGCTGGAAACCCGCTCGGGTGGCCGGTTCCCTGGTCCCCCATAGGCGCGCCCCTCATCATCGATGGGCGACGGTTCGCCAACAAAAACGTGGGGGCCCGAACAACAACGCCGCGTTGGCCGAGGACGCCCCCGCATCCGACGCCAAACACGACACCGGCCCGCTGAGCGGCACCGAGACCCTCACCCTCGCCGTGTTCTCCGCGTCCTCGTACATGCGCCACACGCAGACCAACGTCCTGGAGGAAGCCTTCGGCGCATCGAACGTCCGCTCACTGGACGTCAGCCTCTCCCCGACCACCGCGCCGCTCGCCGCCGGATGCAACGCGGTGTGCCTCTTCGTCAACGACAGGGCGGACGCCGAGACCATCGACATCCTCGCCGACCTCGGCGTCCGGTTCATCGCCATGCGATGCGCGGGGTACGACAGGGTCGACCTCGACGCGTGCCAGCGACGAGGCGTCGCCGTCGCGAGGGTCCCAGCCTACTCCCCTTACGCAATCGCCGAGCACGCCATCGCGATGATGCTCGCGCTCAACCGGCAGCTCATGAAGGGCCACGCGCGAGTCCTGCAAGGTAACTACTCACTGAGCGGACTCGTCGGCTTCGACATGCACGGCAAGACGGTGGGCGTGATCGGGACGGGGAAGATTGGAAGGTGAGCTTATTTTTAATTTCCGTATGGGCAATTGGACTGATGTCGTGTTTTGTTTCAACTCTTACAGATGCACGGCGAAGATCTTGTTGGGCATGGGGTGCGAGGTGCTGGCGTACGACCTGTTCCAGTCCAAGGAGGCGATTGAGATGGGTGTCAAGTACGTGGACACCGTCGAGGAGCTCTTACCGAAATGCCAGATCGTCACCCTGCACTGCCCGCTCATGGACGACACGTACCATCTCATGAACGACGAAAAGTTCAACCTGATGAAACACGGAAGGTGTGTTTAATTTAGTTCTCGTATGGGCAATTGAACTGACGTCGTGTTTTTTAACAGCATGCTCGTGAATACAAGCCGCGGCGGTCTGGTGGACACCGCGGCGTTGGGCAGGGCGCTTGATACGCAGAAGATCGCGTGCGTCGGCATGGACGTGTACGAGCACGAGGCTGGTTTGTTCTTCGAGGATAAGAGCGAGGAGACGGACGCGACGCCGGGGAGTTCCTTGTCGCCCGACTGGGACCTCGGGTTGAGTGCGCTGGCGTCCAGGCCGAACGTGCTGGTGACCAGTCACCAGGCGTTTCTCACCGCCGAGGCGCTGGGAAACATCGCGAGCACGACGGTGGATAACTTGATGGAGTTCGCGGGGGGCGGGGGCGGGGGCGAGGGGGGTAAGTACGTCAACGAGGTGGTCGGCCACTGACGGGTAAAAGTTATTGGTTGTGAACCTTCGTTTCGGGATAACAGAATGACTCCACTCGTCACTCGTCACCCGCGCGCGTCTCACGATGGCGGCGATCGCGCCGGCTTTGGCGGGTGTTCCCACCCGCGCTATCCGCGCACGCGCTCCTCGGATATCCTCGCGCGCGTCCGTTGGGCCCGCGGTCATCGCCCGCCGAGCCCCGGGCCCCGCGTGGACACAGCTGGCATCGTCATCATCATCGCGCGATCGCGACCGGATACGATGCGGAACCCGGACGTTCGCGGCGGCATCCGACGCGACCGCCGCCCCGGATGCCGCCGCCGACCCGGATGCCCCCGCAAAGCTGGACCTGAAGGGCGATGAGCTCGTCCTCGTCGTGGGCGGCGCTGGGCGCGTGGGACGGAGGATCGTCACCCGCCTCACCTCATCCGGATGCCGGTGCCGTGTACTCACCCGCGATCCCTCATCCAGCGCCGCGTCGTCGCTTCTCGACGCGTGCCCACCCGGAACCGTGGAGCTCGCGCGCGGCGACGTCACCGAACGCGGTCCCGAAGGCGACGCCGCACTCGCGGCGGCGATCGCGGGGTGCACCCAGGTCGTCGCGTGCTTCGGCGCGCAACGACTGAGCAAAATCACCGACATCCTCGGCGTCGGATCCCCAGAGACGAACGATCGGACGCACCCAGCCTCGGTCAACCACCGCGGCGTCGCGCGCCTCGCCGCCCTCGCCGCGAGCGCCGGCACGGTGCGCCGCTTCGTCCGTGTCACCGGCATGTCCGTCGGATACCACCCCGCGAACTTCGTCGCCGTCGCGCTCAACGCGGTCCTCTCCATGACGATCACGTGGCAACTCCTCGGCGAGAAGGCGGTGCGGGACAGCGGGTTGGAGTACACGGTGGTTCGCCCGGGTAACCTGTTGGAAACCCCACGGCCGGACGGAAGCGTGGTGCTCGTGGGACACGGCGACGCGCACGTCCCTGCCGGTAAGGTGAGCCGCGACGACGTAGCCGAGCTCATCGCATTATCGATGTTTCGCGCCAACTGCGCCAATGCGACGATCGGCGTCGCCGGCGCGCCGGCTCCCACGGGCGGGATTCGATCCGAGATGGCGTGGGACCCCGCGCGGGGTATGCACTACAGGGCGGTGGAGCACGAGGAGACCGTGTACGAGGGTACGGATTTGGACGGTATGCTTGCAGGGGTTGGAAAGGATATCGGCGAATTGAACGAGAAGAGGCACAAGCCATTCGTGGCGGCGTTCGTGGCGCTCCTATGCGGGGTTGGTGTGGCGTTCGCGTGGGCGCTCGTCGCGGCTGTGCGCGCGGTGTTCAAGCTGTAGTAATACGCTTAAGTGTCTCGCATTTATCATTCATCGATGAACTCGTCTCTACCGACTCGTAGCACTACGCACTCCCTTGACGTTACTTTCGGATCGCCGAGAGCCGGACGTCGAAGAGGAGCGTCCGGTTGAAGTCCTTCAGGGTCCGGTTATCCAGCACGAAGTCCAGGGTCCGCCTGCCGCCCAGCGTCGACGGTATCGGCCCGACGTTGTACCGTTGGCTCGGATCCCGTGAGTACGCCAGCTTCTCCTCCAGTTCACCCGGGATCTCGATGCGTCTGATGCCTCCGACTTTCATGTCCGCGACGGCTTCTTCGAATGCCGGGATGGCCTGCCCCGCGCCGAGCTTGAACGTGTACGGCGTGTCGGTCTCCCTGGTGGATTCGATCTTCTTAGCCTGGTAGCCGCTGGTGTACCCGACCCACTCGACGACGACGGTCTGGCCGGGCTGCGGCGTGGCGCCGGTGCCCTCGCGGAGGTCGGCGAAGCGCGCGCCGCACGGGGAGAGGACGAACGGCTTGTCCCCTGGGGCGAGGGAGGAGTTGGAGTTGCTGCACTCGGTGCACTCGGTGTCGGCGAGGGAGGGCTTCGCGGAGGCGGTGATGAGGGCGGCGGCGAGGGGCGCGAGGGCGACCGCGCGGCGCGAAGGGAGCGCGACGGGGTCGTGACGCGACGAAGGGGCCGACTCATCATCATCGCCCCGCGTCGCCCGCGCTCTTGAGACGATGGCACTGCGCGCGGGTCGGCCTGCGGCTGTGTTGACGCGGCGGCGGGGCGCGCGGATGGCGCCGGTGCCCGTGACGCACGATGCACTCGACACGGCGTTCATGTGAAAAGTCAACCCTGGATCGACGACGTGCACGCGCGTCGAGGAGTGGTGAGCTCACGACCTATCGACTGCAGGTCCAGTCAGCACGAGGCGGATAACTCTGCGTCGGCCACGACAGCTCTTTTCACCACTCTCGCGAGCGCACACGCACGGCGGCGACGCCCGTTGTCACGAACACGTCGTCATGGGATCCGTCCTCGGGAAGGTCACGGAGGAGCTCCCGCGCCACGATGTCGTCAAGAAAGCCGCGAGCGGCTTCTACGAGATCAGGCGATACGCCCCCGCGGTCGTCGCGGAGACGTCGTACGCCACGAAGAAAGGAATGTTCGAGGGCGACCAAGGCGGATCGTTCATGCGGCTGGCGAAGTACATCGGCGTCATGGCCAAGCCCCAGAACGACACCACGACCGCGATATCCATGACCGCGCCGGTTCTGATGTCGCACGCGGGCGGCAAGGCGGCCGATACCCCCGTCGGCCCGTCCGAGGGATCTGAGGGAGAGTCCACCTACAAGATGGCCTTCTTCATGCCCGCCAGTCGCTTCTCCAAGGCTTCGGACGCGCCCAACCCCACGAACCCCAACGTCACCATCAAGGACGTCCCATCGCGGACCCTCGCGGTGCACACGTTCAGCGGCAACCTGCGACAGACGCTCATCACCGAGCGCGGAGAGGAGCTGCGAAGGGCGCTGGAAGCTGACGGGGTCGAGGCAAAGCGCGGGGCGGAGGTCATGGCGGCAGGGTACAACCCGCCGTGGACGCCGTGGTTCCTGAAGACGAACGAGGTGATGCTGGAGGTGACGGGGATGTGAGCGATACGCGCTCGGAACACCGCGACGGCGCTCGTGGCGACTGGTCAAGCCCAGGAACCTTTTATCTCGGTCTTCGTGTGGGTACTGAAACGTATGTTCCTCGACATTGTTGTTTTCGCAGGTGATGCCGCAGCCATCTTTACCGTACCCAAAGCTGCGTCATCCCCTCGCTGCGAACAATGTCGAGGAACGCACCCGCGCACGAAGATCGAGACGTGAACCAGTCGCCCCGACCGCCGAGCATCTTTCTTTGCCAGTTGCATCGTGTTTGTGGACAGTGGATTAAGTTCCTCGACGTGGGATCAGGTTCCATTTGGGAGCATGATGAAGAGTTGCCTCGACATCTTCTTTTCTCATCACCATGAGAACATCATGCTCCCACGAATCCCACGTCGACGAACTACCCACCCCACGAACACGACGACTGACGAGAAGATGCCCCGCTCGCTAACACCGTTCCCGTACTTCATTCACATCTGTACGAGTTGCTAAGGTAGCCTAGAGCTCTAAAAACTTGTAAAAAACCGCCGCGGATTCATTCACCCTAATGACAACTCCGCGCCGTCGTACTCCCTACGTACCACATCCAACACCCGAGCCTTGACACCTTCGAACGCGGCGGACCAAGCCGACCCCGGGGACCCATCCGCGAGCGACTTACCGCACAGCATCAACCGCCTCGTGGACTCGAGGTGATGCGCCTCGCACTGCGCCTCGCACTGCGCCGCGAGCAGGTCACCCGCGACCCCCACGTCCACATCTCCGCCCTGAACGCACGTCGTGAGGGCCTCGCGGAAGGCGTCGATCGCGGCGTCGGTTGTCAACGGCGTCACAGCGTCTTCACCTATGGCATCCGGCCCCGGCTCGATAAAATCGCCGCCGTCGATATGAACCGTCGGTAGGTCCTCACGCATCTCGAAGGGTTCGATCTCGGGGTTTCCAGCTGTGGTGCGCCGACGTTCCGCTACGGATTGGTAGTGCGCCCTGAGCCTGGCGCGCTCTTCCTCGCCGATGACCTCCAGGAACGATTGGTCGATCTGCGAGTACGACTCCGGTAAATCCAAGCCGACGTCTCCAGAGGCACCCCCAGAGATTCCTCCGTCGTGTCCGACAGTCTCATCCGCGGGTCTGGCCCTCTTCCCCCCCGCGCCGTCGTCGCCGTCCCTGCGCATCCCCAGGATGCTCCCGAACGCGTCCCAGCCCCGCTTCGTGGCGCCCCGACCCGCCCCGACGCCGCCGTCGGTCGATTCCCCCGTGGTACCCCTCACGACGGCGTCAGCGAGAGCGCCCCCCGCTCGCGACATGAACCGTCGCAGGCTCGGCTGGTTCGGCCCCGATGAACCGCCGCCGCCGCCACGGGCCCGTGTACCGTGCATGAGCTCGGCGCGAACATCCGCGGGCATCGCGGCGAGCGTCGCGGGGTCAACGCGGTCCATCGACAAGTTGGCGGCTTCAGCGAAAAACGACGATCGGCGCAGCTCTTGCTGTGGCGGCGGCATCAGACCCCTCGGTGACGGTCGATGACGATCGGCAAATCCCGCTGGGGACGGGCCCGGCCTTTCACCCCCGGCGCCCGCGACGATGATGTCATCGGCGACGGCGTTGGACCATCGGACGGTTCGTTTGCGATCGGACGAGTGCCGCTCTTCGTCATTGCCGGGCGTTTTCATCGCCGACTTCAACCGGGCGCCCGAGGACTTCCCGCTGAAGCTTCTTCCCGGGGTCTTGGGGTCGTGCGGGAGCCGAGCAGGATGACGCACCGACACCACACGCACGGTCCCTCTCCGAGGCACGTCCTCGACGGTCACCGTGGAGGCTTTCGCGCGTATCCCGGCGGCGGCCATCGCCACCGCGATGACACCGGCTTCTGAGCCCGGGTCTGCGTTGACATCGTCTGTCTCGTGCGCCACGAGCGCCTCCCCCGCGCCCACGGGCACGATCCGCGTCGGGTCGACCGCCGCGGCGAGCGCGCCGTACGCCGCGGCGGACGCCACTTTAGCACCCGCGAGCGAGGTGGCGTCCTCGTCGGAAGCCGCGAGGTGGTCCGCGACTGTGAGAAACTCCACCAAAATCACAACCGAACCCGAACCCGTCGTCGTCACCGGGGTCTCCGTATGGGTAGTTAGACTGCGGGTCTCCGTCACGTTCCGTTCATCGTCCATCCCATCGTCGTCGTCGTCGTCCTGGGTGGGTAAGATGTCCACGTCCTCTTCCTCCTCCTCCTCAGTCTGGTTTCCATCTTCCTCGGGGTCGACCTCGGGGTCAGGGTCAGGGTCGGGCGGTGGCGGGGGCGCCTTTCTCGCCAGCATGGTCGTCATCCTCCGTACCCCCGGCTCCAGCGTCCCCTCCAGCGCAAACTCCGCGCACGGCAGCGTCTTCCCAGCGTCCAGACTGGCCGTCACCCAATCGGGTGTCACCACCGGGGGATGGTCTCTGTCCGACCGGCGCAGCGCGTCCAACTTTGCGTTTGTGAGATGCTGGCACACGATGTGTGTCACGACGCTTCTGGAGTAATAGTTGGCAAACTTACCCCCGTTCGCGAGCATGATCTCCTTGATGTCCATCCACGGGGGCGTGGTGAGCCCGTTGACGTAGACGGAGACTCCCGCGAAGACCCCGACGCCGGCGCTCACCGCGTCGTTCTGCTCGCCGAGTTTCTCGATCTTGTGCGCCATGTAGTTTTGGTGCCTGCCGTCGTGGTGCCGTGTGGCGGGGTCCCCGCCGCCGGGTTTACCGCCGTGGTGGGCCCCGCGTGGGCGCCGCGAGGGTTTGTGGACGTCCTCGGGGCGGCAGCTGAGCGCCTGCGCGATGGACCTGGTGGGTTCTGAAGGGGCGAGGTCTCCAATGGACTCGGGCGGTTTTTGTTGGGCACCCTCATCGTCCCATAGGGCTGATCCGTCGAGGGCGGGGGCAGGCGCCGGGGGCGTCCCCTGGGACGACGAGCGACGCGTCCTCATGCGCCGTCGGGTATCGTGCGCTCGCCGCGTGCGGCCATCGCGACCCGTCACTCGCCCCCCCTCGTATCGCGTCGAGGTGTCTCGCCCCGCGCGCGCGTCAAAAACTGGCGGGCTCGAAAACTTCAGCTTTTTTTACTCGGGTGCCAAACTTTTCACAACGAAACAGGGCTGTCGCCAGGTGCCCTGTGGTTCACTGGACTCGAAGCGGCACCCGACGAAACCAGCGTGTCAGACCCTCGCGTCCACTCGCGTCGCGCCAGCTGCGCAGTTCGAAAAAGGGGCGTGCGACCACGACGAGCCCACTCAACGACCAGTGTTTGCGGCGCCCCCGCCGTCCTCGACCCTTCCAAGACTTCACCCAACCTTCATCGCGCGTCCCTTCCCGACGCACCCCGCCGGATCCGCGCGTCCCCCGCGGGGTACACACCGCTCCCGCACGTCACGCGGCGCGCGAGCCCCCGTCCGGAGGCTTCTCGGTCGAGGGCACGCGCCCCGCGAAGCAGGGTTTTCAAACCCCGAAGAGAACCGCCGCTTATCCGGCACGCGCCCCGCGGGTCGGCGCGCGACGACCGCCGAACGATGGGGCTGATGTGCGCCAATCCGGCGTGCACCCGCGGAGTACGTCTCAAACCTTCCCACCGCGTCCCCAACTCGCCCCCGCTCGGTCCCCCACCCCCGCCCCGACGCCCAAAAGGAGCCCACCTTCAAAAGCCAAACGCACCCAAAACCAAACGAAAATAACCAAAATAACCAAAATATTCAACCCCCGCGGCTTCACCACCGACGACAGGATACCCCCATGTGGCGGAAAGGGTGGACCCGACCGAACGAGACGGAGCCCGTCAGCCTGTGCAACGCGTGTGGGATCCTCTTCAAACGCGGCTGGTTCTGCGTGCACTGCGAGGAGGTGTACCGCAAGCTGGAGGGAGCCGATGACGACGCGGCGGGACCCGCGGGGCCGTGGATCGGATGCGACTTTTGCGAGCGTTGGTCGCACGTATCGTGCGAGCTCGCGCACGCCCCCGACGCCCTCGCGTCCACCTTCCCTGTCGCCACCTCCACCGCCAATCTCTCCGACGCCGCCGCGGAACAACCACCGCGACAACAGGATAACGCCGAGACAGTTGTCGAGATCAAGCCGCCCGCCCCTTCGATCACGGATCCCCGAGTATCGCTGTTCAACGCCGACGGTGCGGCCATGTCCACTACGCCGTACCGGTGCCCCGAGTGCCGCGGGAAGCCGAACGATGCCTACCTGCCCCCGCCGCGCGCGCTCGCGTCGCACGCGTCGCAGACGTCCCTCGCCGCTGGCGCCCACGTATTGGACGGCCGAGTGGTTCACAACCGACCGTTCCTGCGAGCCGGCGACAAACGAACCACCGGCGGCGGCGGCGGGGGCGGGCAGGGCGGACGAGCCGCGGCGGCCAGGCCCAACGCGGACGGCGCGGCGCCCAAGGGTAAACGTTCGCGCGGTGGCACGCGTAAGCCGGCGGTGAAGTTCGAGCCCGGTGAAAGTTTATGTGTATTCGCGTGTTGGAAATTAAACTGACTTCGTGTGTTGTGAACAGGAGTCGAGCGAGCGACGGTGACCGCGAGGGCCCCCAAGCGCAGGCGGACCCGGCCCGCGAAGTTCACCCCAAACGGCGGTGAAGGCCGCGCCGCCGGCGGGAGGTCCTACGCGCTCGGTAAGCGCAAGCTTCTTCCCCCGCCATCCTCCCCGATCGCCCCGCAGACAATGCCGAAAATGCTCGACGACGTTCCGGGGGAGTCGCCGCTGTTGAACGCGTCGCTCTTCAACGACGGGGGCAGCCCTCCCCCGCGGTCGTCTACGCGGGGCGTCCCATCAACGGTTTAAGCTCTCACGACGCCGTCGCCGCGAATTCGTGTGCGGCGCAGGCTGCATCAATCGCCGCCGCCGCGGAGCGCCGACGCGGTTCGAGGTGAGTATTTTTTTATTCTCTCGACGTTTGCCATACGAACTTTGTGCTTTTTTTCAGGGTCGGGGTCGACGCGGGGGGTATGGGAACACCCTCGGGGCTCTCGCTACTTCGCCGATACTCCACAGACGAGGTCAGGCACGAGTCTGAGAACGCGGTGTACTCCCCGGGAAGCATCTTCACGCTCGAGAATCTCGCGGGGGGAGCCGGTAAGTTCATTTTAATGCGTGTAGTGCTATGGGCAATTCGACTGACGTCGTGTTTTGTTTACAGGGTACCGTACCTCGAGTCGAACTTCGCCGTCGTACAATACGGCTCGCGCGTTCATCGCGCGGAACGGCGGGACGTGCGGGACGTCACCTACCGCGCACACGGCCCCGGGTGAGTTCGGGAGCTCCTCCGCGCTCGACGCCCTCGGGAGGATCCCGGCGAGCGGTCACCGCCGCGCCGACGGCCTTCACTGCCCGCCGACGTCTTCTCACTCCAGAGCGCTCCTCCCCGCGCGCATGCCCCCGCCGGTGACCCCCGCGCTGCCGGTACCGCCGCGTGACCCGATCGCCCTCGGCGGTACCGGCGCGATATGGAACCTCGGCGGTAAGCTGGACTCCCTCCGCGAGACGCGGGAAGAGGACGACTTGATGGAGCCGGATTCGCCCCTCGAGAGTTTCCACAGCTTGGTCGTCGAGCGTTTCGAGGTACGTTCATTTTATCTTCGTACGGGCAATTAGAATGACGTCCAGCCGTGTGTTTTGTACAGGACCTTCGCGAGTCCGCGAGGCTCCTCGCCGCGTACGCCGCGTCCGAGGGGCTCGTCCTGAACCTCTCCCGCGGCACTTCGCCGGGCGACGAGTACGGCTCCGGCGGATCGGGATCGCGAGGATCCGGAAGTGGACCCGGAAGCGCCTCCGGATACGACTTTGGATCACCCGACGAGTCCGCCGCGTTGACCACGATGGCGCACCTGTCACTGGCGTCGTCGGCGACGAGGGAGCTGGTGCGGCGGACCAGCGCGGGGGAGTCTCTTTGTATTTTCGTATAGGCGATTAGACTGACGTCATGTTTTGTTCACAGCGGTTCCTGTCGGCGCTTTGCTCCGCGGGAGTAAGAGCGTGGCCGTGCGTGAGGCGGCGGCGAGGCTCGCGGCGTCGCCCGCGTGGCGCGACGCCGTGGCCCGCGAGATCGCATCCTTCGAGCTCGCGCTCACTCCCGTTGATACTCCCGTCGACGCCGCGGTCGATGGCGTGGTTGTCGGCGGTGGCGAGGGTTACGCGCTCGCGCCGTCGGCGGCGGCGGCGGACCCTTTCTTCGTCGCGGGCGCCGAGGCCATGCGCCCGGCGGGGACGAACTCCGCCGGCGGCGTACGCGAGGAGGTACTTCCGGTGGAGGTTGACGAGGAGGCGCTCGTTCGGACGGGGAGCGCGGGGGCGCTCGTGCCCAAGCCCGCGGGCAGCGCGGGGATCAAGGGTCACGAGCTCCGCAACAGCGTGATGTGACCCTCCGCACGTGGAGGGACAGGGGAGACGGACAGACAGGGGAGGGGACGATCAACGAATACAACGAATGCACGCACGGACGGACGCACGGTGAACAGACAGAGACGAAGATGGACCACGACGGTCGCGAACCCCTAACACTTACTACTCATAGCTAACAGTTTTTTGGCTATTTCATTGCTAACAATCCGCTCCGCCCCTCGTGTTCACTCCCACTTGACCCTGCTCGCGGCGCCGGCGCTGTCGTTTGTCGATCCGTGGGCCCCGACTCGCCTGGACCCCACCACCGCCGGTCGCGTGCCGTGCCAGAACAGCAACGCCCCGAAGAGCGCCGCGTTTTTGAAGAACATGATCATGTCCACCTGGTACCCCGCGCTTCCTTCGTCGTGATTCAGCCAGAAGGGGTGCATGACGGGCGTGACGACGAGCGTGAAGAGCATGAGCATCTTGGCGCCCAGTGACGAGTCCGCGATGAACAGCGCCGCGCCGATTCCCTCCGTCAGCGCCGCCAAGGTAAGCAGCGTCCGGTCCGTGAAGGGCAGCAGCATCCAGAGCGGGAATCCAGTCTTGTCACCGAAGAGCGCGCGCGCGGCGGCGAGGCGCGGGGCGATGGACGCGAGCGTCGCGGCGCCCGCGATCGGGTCGCTCAGGGTCTGGAGCTTGTTGAGCGACGACGCGAGGAAGACGAAGGCGAACATGCATCGCCCGACCAGCGTCGTCGCACCCATCTCGGCTGCTCTCCGTCGCCCTCCTTCTCCGCGCCCCGAGGAATGAGATCGAGCCGGAGAGTCCAGTCACAGCAGCTGTCCCTGCGTTGCCCTCTTCAGGTGAGACGAAACGTCAGCCGCGACATCTCTCTTAGCTCGTTCTCATACACGCGCGCGCGACACGTCCTATACACGCGAATTGAAGAGCGCGGACGTGATGAAGGTGATATTTCTGGACGTGGATGGGGTGCTGGTGACCCGCAGGTGCGTCGCCGTGCCTTTCGCCGCGCCTTTCGCCGCGCCTTTCGCCGCGCCTTTCGTCGCATTTCAACAAACCCATTCTTCCGGAACGCACGGCCCGAATGCGCTCGGACCCCGAGACACCGGCGCATCGCACGAGCTGACTCGCACCGTCCATCCCCCATCCCATCCCGTACCTCCAGGCCCGGCGTCGCGGAGGATACGCTGGTCGAGAACCTCCGCGAGATCGTCGAACGTACGGGCGCGCACCTCGTGCTCAGCTCCGACTGGCGTCGATGTCCATTGGCCCGCGACGAATGCGCCCGGGTCCTCGCGCGACACCGCCTCGCGCTGCTCGACAGGACCCCCGAGCACGGCTCGCCGTACACAGAGCATCGTGCGACGGAGATACTCGCGTGGGTCGAGGACCACAACGCGCACGCGCGCACCGTCCGCGCCGCGCAGGTGGACCAGCAGACCAACCGTCACTCCTCCTCAGCCTTTCCCAACGCGGCCGAGACGGTGACGCACTTTGTCGCCGTCGACCATCGCGCCTTGGTCAGCGAGCTCTGCGGCGAACTCCTCGTGGGCAGGCACGTCATGACGCACCCGCGTGAAGGCCTCACGCGCGCCGCCGTGGAGGCCGTGGTCGCGTCGCTGTCGTCCGAGCAAGCCGCCCTCCCCGAGCGTCTCCTGCGTCCGGCCACCAGGTCAGCGGTGACGAACAAGTACGTCGGGACGCCGGTTCCGTGGGCGACGTATTAGGAAGAGGAAGCCTTCCCGCCGGCACCCAAGCCGTCGCAGGGCTCCTCGTCGGTGGATATGGATACCGCGCACGGCGATGAGGTGGTCATGACCGAGTGTCACACGCCGAGGGGCAACGACGTCGTCGCGACGAGCCCGAGCGTTGGAAATAATATGTTCGGCTTGGCGCCGTCCACGCCGGCGCAGAGTTGGGACGGGGGATCGATCGGGTCCGTCTCGGCGGCGTCTTCGGACGGCGAGTCGAGACCCGGGACCAGATGCGGACGCCGCCCGATGTCCGTGTCTGTATCGAGGACAACGAGTTCGACACAGCTGTGCGGCATTCACAGCTGTGCAGTCGTGGGCGTCTCCGTGGGAGCCGCGCCGGGGACACCGCCGCGGAGAAGGCCGGAGACCGCGGCCAGCTCGCAGCGCGGCGGGGGCAGCCGGGGGGGAATCGAGAGGGGTGTGGAGAGCAGCGCGATTCGCGGGGCGAGCGCGTGGCCGCCGCAGCTGCCGTGGTGAGTCTTCTGACGAAGTGTACGTATCTTTAACCGAAGGTAGCTTTCGAGTCGCACAGTAAAGTATTTTATGATTCAAGAGAGCGTGTTAGTCATCGAGGCACGGTCAACCGCGCTTGGTCCTCCTCCTGGTGGCGGTCTTGGGAGCCTCGTCCTCGTCCTCCTCCTCTTCTTGCTCGTCAGCCTCCTCCTCCTCGGCCTCGTCGTCGGGCTCCGTCTCGTCAGTCTTCTTAGCCTTGGCCGCCTTCTTGGAATCCTTCTTCTTTTTGTCGGCGGCTTCATCCTTTTCGCCACCGGCGAAGAGGTCGGCGACGGACGTGACGATCAGCGCGATGATCAGCGCGACTCCCACGACAAAGGCGTAGAAGGTTGGGGTGTTATCGGGATCCTCGAGGAGAACCGCATAGTCGCTGAGCTTGTCGCCCGCGGCGCCGGGGAGGACGGACGCGACGCCGGAGACCGCGTCGACAACCATACCTTTGAACCCACGCGTCGGGGAGACGGCTTCTTGCGCCGCCTTGGCCTCCTCCGCGTCGGCGACATCCTTGACGTTCTTGAGGGCTTCGTACTTGGGGCGCCACTGGGTTTCCTCGAGCTCCTTCGCGGCGACGTCGTCGGCGGCGACGAGCACGTTGTCGATCACGATGCCCTTGGACATGGTCCAGATCTCCATCGCGACGGCGCCGACGGAGCCCACGTTCGCGAGCGGAGTTTTGTCGTCGTAGTGGTTCGGGTTGGGGATCTTTTTGGGTGCCCACGGTCCGACGTAGTCGGGGTTATCGATCATGGGCGGGTACCACTTGCCCTTGTAGTCGGGGTTGTGAGTTTTGGGGCGGATCCACTCGCCGCATCCCGGGTTCTCGCCCGTGCAGAGCGGGTTGGGCACCAGCGGAGCTTCCCAGTCGCCGTCTTCCTCGTCGTCCCAATCGTCGGGCTTCTCCGCGTCCGGGTCGTCGATCTCGGCCGGTTCGTCGTCGAGCCATCCCTCGGGCTTGACGGCGTCCGCGTCGTCGATCTGCATCGGGGCGTCCTCGTCCCAATCGTCGGGTTTGGAAGCTTCCGGGTCCTCCATCTTCGGAGAATCGATCCAATCAGCCGGTTTGGAATCTTCGGGATCGTCGATGGTCTCCGGGGGGTTGAACGGGGGTTCGAACGAATCGAAGAGTGATCCCTCCGACTGCGTCTCGCCGTCAACCTTGACCTCGAATGTGTTGTCGGGGTTGACGACGAGGGTGTAGAGGTGGGGAAGGCGGTCGAACGGAACCGCGGGGGGCGAGGTGAGATGTTTCTCCTCGATTGTCCCATCCGGCGCTTTGTGGCGGAAGATGACGTGCACCTTGTTGGTCCCGCCGCACTTGTCGGGGCCGAACATGACGGTGTACGGGGAGTCACCGTTCAGTCCGGCGGCGTCGTGAGGGCCGTCACCCGCGGTGAGGAACTTGAGATACGCGCCTCCGCACTCGAGGCCATCTTGGAGGGCAACCTCGTACTGGAGGGTGAGCCCATCCTTGGGATCGAAGGGTGCGGCGAGGGGCGCGGAGTAGCCGTAGTGGCGGGCAGCCTCGGTGACGTAGAGGCCGTCGTCCTCGGTGCCGTCCGCCTTGACGACGGTGGCGACGCCGGCGTACTTCTCGTCGCTCGCGGAGGACCAAGCGCCGAGATCGCCGGAGGTGAAGGTCTCCAGGAAGGCGGTGGCGCCGGTGACCGTCACGGGGGTGAAGGGGTGGACGCTGTCCGCGGCCGTGGCGCCGGTGAGCAGCGCTCCGAGCGCCACCGCGCCGGTCGCGACGGTGATCAGCTTCATGATCGTGTGCGTGCGGGTGTCTGCGGGGACGTGCCACGTGCTGTGAGGTCAAGGTGATCGCAGCGCGATCGGAGTAATCAACAGACGGCGGCAGGGGAAAATGACGCAGTTCGACCAATCAGAAGGCGGTATTTTGGGATGAAAAGCGCACTGGAATCAGCGAATCACCAATTTTAACCTTGATTGCCCATACATCAAACGATTAGTTAACGTTTAGGCGTCTGACCAAAAAAGCTGCAGTGCGTCGTGTTCTCGAACCGTCGTCCCCGACGAAGCGAAGCGATGACGTCGTCGCTGCTGTCGTCATCACTCTCGACAACACGATGGTAGTGCTATCGACCATATCGCCGCCGGCCCGTATCGCCGCGCCGGCATATCCCGGACGCGGCGCCGACGTGATGAAGCGCGCGGCGGCATCCTCGTCCTCGCCGTCCGGGCCGGCCCCGAGGAGGTCGCGCACGGTCGTCCGCGCGACGGGCGGTCGCGTGGGCACCAAGAACATCCCGGCATCATCACCCGATGAGTCCGAAGGCCTCTCCAGGCGCACGCTGCTCGCGGGCAAGGCTCTGTTCACCCTCGGCGAGGCGTTCATCTTCCCGTGGGCCACCGAGGGCGCCACACGCCCGCCGTCCGCCGCCGCCGCCGACCTCACCCCGTTCTCCCCCGCGTGGCTTTCCTCCATCTTATACAACGAGACCGATCCCGCCTTGAAGGCGTCGGGCAAAGCCGCGCTGCTCGCGGGCGAGGCGCTCCAGGCGGAGGGCAAGCACGCGCAGGCCATCGCCAAGTTCGAGGAGGTCTACGCCCTCGCGCCCACCGAGTACAAGATGTGCCAGCGCGCGGGCCTGCAGACGGCCGTGTCCTACAAAGCGATGAGCCAAAAACTCGGCGACGAATTCGACAAAAAGGCCAACGGGGCGAAGGGCGTGGTGTGGTGGTGGGGCCGAGGTACGCGGTGGCCGGGGTGGTACATCATCGCGTACCTGACCGGGCGGAACGTGTGGTTCACGGCGAAGGATGATCCGGTCGGGACGTTCACGGTGACGGAGGCACTCGGGTTGTTAGTGCCCATCTGGCTCGGACTCCTGTACACCCTCGTGACTTACGGCATCCCAGACTACTGAGATGACAACTACTTAGACTCGCCGCTTGCTGTAAAAGACTTGAATATTTAGAACGTATTGTAGTTCGTAGTTCGAATCGCTCCCCGTGTCGCGATCGTATCGCTCCTCCATCACTCCTCCTCCTCCTCGGAGTCGGAGGACTCGAGGTCCGGCAGCCGTCCTCCCCGCGCCGGCGATTGATCGCCGAGCGCCGCCAAGAGATCCTCGGCGTTGCCCCCGCCGCCGCCACCCTCTCCCAACGCCAACACCGCCTCGAGCTCCCGTTCCAGGTCCGCGTACCGCTCCTCGCCCGTGCGCTCCTGCGTGGGCGGGCGCATCGGGTCCGACCTGGACCCGTGCGAGGTGTTGGACGCGTC
>MDSX01013588.1_pt1 | contig 25937 bp, 21 predicted proteins | sample 811141 | NCBI WGS metagenome assembly MDSX01 (sample SAMN05326642, study PRJNA326480) | marine metagenome | isolation source: seawater | place: Atlantic Ocean: South East | collected 2010
CTAATAGATCATTCCAATTTTCAAATGTCTCTGGGGAGTGTTGATGAACATTACTTTTAAAACTTTTTACTACATCATCACGGCTAGTAATGATTACATTTTCTCCTTCATTATTTATTTCATATACGTTAGTTAAAATAATTTTCTTTTCAGTTAGTGGAACAACAATTTTATTTTCAGGATGCTGTAATACAAAACTATAGCAATAATTTTTATTTAAATCTTCGAATTCGATTTGCTGTTCATTCATAGCATCTAAAAATAAAAACCTAAATGTTTTATCACTATTCCAACTACATCGTGCCCCAATACAACTTTTAGTGTGTATATTCCATTCGTCAGCAGTTTTATCCCAAAAAACATTTACCATAGTTCCCTCAACAAAATCCAATTGACTACATTCGTTTATATTATTTTCCTGAATAAATCTATTTTTATTTAATGACTTTGGTGGAGAAAATGATAAAACTTTCAATTTACCGTTAATAATAGCACATACAACAGATCTAAATAACCCAAGATCTGTATCATTTGCTTCATTAATATATTTTTTATTATATTTTAAAATATATTTTTCCTCGTTGTTATCCTTTACAATTATTTGTTCTTGTTTAATTTTGCTATATTTTTTATTTTCAATAACAGAATGAATTAACTCTTTAGAAAGTGTAAAAACCATATATAAATCAGTTGTTAAGATATCTTTATATTATATTTATAATGAATTTATCTAATTAGAGAAAAATCTATTGTAAATATAAGTAATGGAAGAAGAAAATGAACCAAAATTATTTTTAGAATTAGGTCAGGTTATAAAAATTGAAGCACCAACAGACCCAACATTACACGACAAGATATATTTAATAAATTATTTAGATAACAATTTAATAAAATTAATTGATAATCAAGATTTAAGTGAAAAAGTATTGAAAATTAATAACGGTGAACTTACTAATAAGTCAATACGTAAAATAAATATATTAGCATCACAAGAAGAAAAAGGTTATGCTCGGCAAAATGGATATACACCAGGTAATTGGATTACAATAGAATTTGCTGGCGAGGTTCCTGCTATTTTTAATGGTAAAATAACAGATTTAGAACAAGATATGATAGAATTAACAATATATGAAAGTGGAGAAAAAATTTATATTGACTTTGAAGGTAAGGGAATACCATTGGATTTACCTATAACAGAAATACGTCCTTTTTTACCACCTTCTATAAAAACACAAGATGATGAGGTAGATGAAGCATCAATGGATTTAGAAGATGATGGTGAATTGGATATTATCGATGAAGACGAAGAGTTAGAACTTATTATAGATACAGAAGATTTAAAAGAAAATGTAAAAAACCTATATATTAATTTAGATGAATTGGCTTTAGATGACGAAGATTTGGGTGAAATAGAAGAAATGGAAATTGTGGATGAAACCCAGAGACGGTTTGGAATTGAAAAACAATCGAATGATTTATTGGATGAATTATTAGCAGATGTTCCAAGTGATAAACGAACAGAAAGAGTATTAAATAATATTCATATTTCAATACAGCGTTTTAAGGAATTAAGAAGAAAGTTTTCAAATTTTGATGAATCGGGAAATGCTGAAAGTATAAAGATTAAGGGACACGAATATAAACCATTAGTAGAAAAAATGAATAAGTTGAATAGTCAATTATATTGGCTACTACCTATTGTAAAAAATAAACACAAAATTTATAATTTTGCTGACCAAGATAATGTTGAGTCGGATATACAAGACGAACAATTAGGAATGGTATTAAATGAACAAAATGAAATTATAGATCAATATGTTAACAATAATGTTCCCGATGAAAGGAATAAATATAAATATTTAATAAAAAATTTAAATAGCTATTATACACCATTTTTACAACCAGATAATGATAGAAATATTATTACTCAACAGGAAGTATTAAATAATATTGAAGTAGTTATTGTTAATTTAGGTAATTTTTATAGTAATTTAATTTATGGTTCTGAAGTAAGAGGAAAGGGTGAACCTAGTTATAGTTTAAAAAATCAACGATTTGTAATTGATAGATATAATTTGGGTATGAAAAAATTATCAAACGATGAGCCAAAAAATAAGAAAAGTAAAAATTATTTAGAACAAATAACAAAAAGCGATACCGTATCATTAATAGGTTTAATGTCTTTAACTAACCCATTTATTCAATACAGTAGAATTAATCTACCAAAAACATCTATTTTCATGAAAGCAAATTTACATAGATTTAATTTTATGTATCATAAAATTCTTTTAAATGATTTAGAATTAAAAAATAAGAGAATTAGTGAAGAGGATTTGAAAGATAAGAATTTTAAGGTGGATTTTAATACTAATGTATTTAATAATTTTAGATTTCAAGAGACAAAGTTATTAACAGATAGAAATAATGAGGAAGTATATAGGGATTTTCTTCAAAAAATTATCCCACAGACCCGTATTTTATTTGAAACTGTAAAAAAATATATTAAAAATGATACTTCTTATATTAAAATTATAGAATATCTTGAACCTTTCTTAATATACGATGAGGATATTACATTTCAACAATATAAAACAATTATTGAATTTATAGAAGAAAAAATATCAATTCATAAAAAGAGATTAATCCAGAAAATATTGGAATATAAAACATATGCCGGATCTATTGATTCTTACTTTATTCCAAATATCTATGAAAATATGCTTAAAAAAAAGAATAATGGAGAAGTTGTTTTTGATGAAAAAAATTACAATATTAATCAAATGATTGATAGTAATGATGCTTATAAGACAATGATGAATTATGATTGTTTAAATACATTTAATAATGCTATTGCTCTATCACAACTTTCTCTTATGCAACCCATCGATATTGAAGCAAAAATAGAAAATCTTTTGGAGGAAGATAATGAAGAGAAAGAAACAAAAAATATTGATCCGTGTGCTGAAACGTTTACTCTAGCCAAAAAATATATTGATTATGATGACTTAGAAGCAGACAATGGTATCAGTTTAGCAATATTTTTTGATAAAAAATATGATGAAACTCCATATGATATTGGAAACGAATGGTTAAAGCAACATGGAGAGATGCGACAACAATCCGGTCAAGATATTACCGAGGATAATAATACAACTATTAATCTTTTATCTGAATTTTTACAGAAAAATAATGGTATAAAAAAGGAGAGAGCAGATATAGATGCTGAAGCTATGGTTTATGGTAATAAATTTATAAAAGACGGACATTATGCTATTTTAGAGGATGATACAGGTGATGTTAAATATTATGTTAGACAAGGAGATAAGTGGCGTTTGGATAGAGACTTAACTGGTAAAAACATAGATAAAATTAATTTTTGTAATTACAAACCAAGTTGTTTTAAGGTAAAAACTGAGTGTAAATCAGTAGATAGTGCGAAAGATGTTATTGAAAAGAATTTATTAGATGAAATATCAACGCGTTTTAGTGAAGAATTGACAGAAAATATTCAAGAATTAAAAAGTAGATTAGAAAAAGAATTTAAGTATAGATTAGAAAATTTGTCGGATCTTAAATTTTTATTAACCAGTAAGATTCTTAAAAAAGATACTGAAATGGTTCGAATTGCCTCTACTTTGGATATAGATGATTCTAGAATAAAATCACCATATGAAGAATTAAGGGATATTATATTGGTAGAAACGGATTTGGTAATAAAGTATAACAATATTTCAAGATTTGTTGAATTATATTGTAGAAATAATATATTGGATGAAAATGAATTTTGGTATTATTGTAATGAAACAAATGTCCCATTATTACCTACATTTTATAGTGTATTGGCGGAAGGATTTCGTTTAAGTAATTATAAAAAGGCATTAGATTTAGTAAAGAAGAAAAGAGGAAAATTATCAGATGATGGGGATAAAATTATTGATGAATATAGTGGATATGTTATTGATGTAATTAATTTTGATACAGATGAAGGATATGATAAAATGAGTGGATTTAAAATTAAATCCAGAGATGTAATGACTGTTAGTACATCAGATAAATTAAAAAATATTATTGATAAATCTTTTAAAGCAAAAACAGAACAATCAAAAAAAATCCAACAGAACGTATTAGCTCTTAGTAATAAACTAGATATTGATATGAGTGAGCAAATTTATTTTGTAAATAAAATTATGAGTGAATTATTGAATAATACAACTGTTATTAAAGATGAAACAAAATATAATAAGCGAATGAAATTGTTAAAATCACAGGGAAAAAAAACAAAGACATATGAGAAGTATCATGATGAAAAATATTTATTTATTTTTCTAGGAGCATTTGCTATTACATTACAAACTTCTATTCCTAGCATTTCTTCTAATAAAACATATGAAAATTGTATTCGATCATTTGAAGGATTTCCGTTAACCAACGATAATAATTTATCGTTTTTAATTTATTTAATTTGCGTTACTCGTTTCTTGGGAAAAGGTTCAAAAAGACCTTGGAAATATTTAAAAATAGGTAATAAAAAAAATAGAAAAGAAAAGACGAATGATTATGCTATTAAATTAAAAGATTTCATAGTTGATAAAATTTTAACACTTTCATATGTAAAAGAAAGACTAGACGAAAAAATAAAATATGATAAAACAAAAAAAAGTGAAAATGTGATTAGTAGAGATATTAATGTTTTAAAATGGGATACATTTTTACCACCATTATATAATTTTCGTGTAAATAGTATTAAAAATATTGGCGTTGAATTTGAAAGACTTCTTAAACAATCTATTATCAATGACGACACTAGAATGCAATTTAATTATATTTCATCACTTTATGGTAAAATGTCTAGTTATTCATTTGCTATCATAGAAGCAGTCCAACGGGCTGTTAATAAAGAACCTTTAATACTTGAGACTATGGATGGAATACCATTTTTAGAAAATGCTTGTTGTAATGAGGAAGGTATAAATACAAATGAATATTTCTCAAGTAAAGAAAGTTCCATAAAGAAACATAATAAAACCTTATTTGATTTGGAAAGAATGTATATTAAATATAAAAATTTACATAAATCTCCAAAATATACAATTAATAAAAATACTAAAATTGTATTTCCAAAACTAATAAAAGAATTTTCACAAGAGACGATATATTTATCATTTATTAAATATTGTAAATTTAATAGTGGTATTGTTTTAAATGATACGTTGAAATCTATTTGTTTGGAAAATAATGCTAATTATAAGGAAACCGACAATCTGGAGAGAAAAATAGAAAAAATGAAACTAGAAGGATTAGAATATGATTCTAATTCATTAAAGTCTTTATTAAATTATATTAATAGAGAAAATATACTTCCATATGATATTAATCCGCGAGTTTTAACTGAAAAATTGCGTCTAGAAAGGGCAATTAAAGATTTAAATAAAAAAGATAATGTCTTTTTATGTGGAGGAAATATAATAGAAAATTTCAAAAAAATATTAGATAGGTATGATATAGCAATTAATGGTAAAGACGATGTTATAACAGAAGAGTTTTTACAATATATAAAAAAAATAAATTCAAGATTGGCTTCAAATTTAAAAGAAAAAATGATAGAATCGGGTAAAATAAAACCAAGATCTATGATAGATTTTATATTAACAGCGTCTAAAAGTAAATTCATTTTAAAATGGGAATTAATGGGTGATGAAATTTATATGAGCAAAGAAGACCATACAGGATTTTATACATTTAGATATTTTAAACAAATGGTTATCAATATTTGTAATGTATTTCCTACTATAATGTTAAATTCTAAAATGAAGGAAAAAATTCGAAAAAGATCAGTTCCCAAACATTGGAAATTAAAATCAGGACGTATAAAAGGCCAAATTGAAAATTTGATGAAAGAAGAATATAAAGATTTTGCTCCTTTTTATGGTAATAATAAATTAATTCCTGTGTTAAATTATGTATATGAAAATAGTAAAGACTTAATTCGATTAATGAATGTAATACCATTTTATGCTAATATGGATGCGGAATTAGGTAGCATTTTCGATGGAAAAATGCTAAAACATTTAGGATATTACTTTCTATTATGTGCTTTGAGTTTGTATATAGGTGCTACTGAGGCTAACTTAAACGTAGAAGAAGAACAAGATATTGATTCTTTTAATACTGTTGTAGAAGATGTATCGGAATTAGCTGAAATCGAAGGACAACGCGAAAGTATGTTGAACGAAGTTTGTAAATTACTTAATGTATATATTAAAAATTTCAAAAAATATAAGGATATATTATCTAGAACCAAAGAACATATTACAAAACAAGTATTAAAATCCAAGGAAAAGGAAAAGGCAGGTATAACTAAAAGATTAGGAGATTTAACAATGGAGCAACGTGAAGTTGAAACTATTCATAAAAATCAATCTTTGGGTATTTGGAGTGTTGGGCAGACTAGAGCAATTTATGAATATGATGATGATCAATTTGATAAAGAATTTATAGCAAGAGAAAAATTAGAATCCTTAGAAAGACTTGTTGGACAAGATGCTTCTGACCAATTAAGTCATTTAGAAGATCAGGAAATACAAAATAGGATAAATGCTGAAATAAATGACTTAACTATGATTCCTGAAGAAGATAATGACAACAGAGAAGAAATTGATTATATGTAACTTTTATATAAATTAAAACCTAATATATATATAAGTTAATGTACAGGCAATATATCCGTAGAAATATAACATCAGTATCTATTATTTTATTTGTTGGTTTATTTATTATTACACAATATTTAGAACCAGCATTTTTATATGAAAAAGATGGATCTTTAAGAAAATTTGGCGTAGGAAGTTCTAAAAAGACTGTTATACCTATTTGGCTTGTTACCTTTATTATTGCTATTTTTTCTTATTTATCTGTTCTATATTATTTATCTTATCCTAAAATTAGTTATTAATTATTAAATATAAATTAATTAATAACTTAAAATCCCAATGACCATTTCTCTTCTTTCTTTTTCTTTTTAGGATTATTCAATGAATCTTCAACAAACGCATTCAAAGCATCTGCATTTCTGTTACACTTAATCGTTTGTATGTAACTATTTGAAGTATTTATTACTAAATTACCTACTAATCCATACCATAAAATCTCTGCTATCATGTCTTTTATTACAACAAATTTATATAATTCAGGAAGATGATCTCGGAATTTCGCATTTAATATTGATCTATTACCACCACGTTGCTTTTTTCTTCCTCCTTTTAATACTTCTTTTTCTACAGGAACCGCATTAGCTATAGGTATTTCATCTGTTCCTCCTTTTTTACCATCCATTCTTGCTATAAATAAGTCGAAATTTTCAGGTGTTATTTCATTAACTAATGTTGATGGATCATCGTATACCATTTGTAATAATTTACTTTGACCCTCGTCTTGTTTTAATATTTTAAATAAAGTATTGTTTATACCAAATAACCATACACAAACATATCCTATTGTATTTGAAAACGGTGCTTTCCATCCAGGCATTATAATTAAAATTAAAAGTAATAATCCAAAAATAAATATATTTGGGATCAATGTGTAATTAATTGCAGGGATAAGTTGTGGAGTTCCACCACATTTATCTTTTGCATTTTGATAATTTATATATAATTGATTACCTATTATTATTGCTAAATAACAAATTGTAATAATTAACCCTAAATATCCACCATTATTTCGTGTTTTATAACCTTTAGCAACAAAGTATTTTATTACAAATGCACCTAGTGTTATTGTCATAAAATATGTAAAACTTGTACTTGGACTTATTTGTGCCATTTATAGATAATAGGTATAATATTTTTTGATATTTTAGTTGTATAATTTAAATGGCTTATAGACCCATATTAACTGAACCCGGGGTTAAATATTTTTTAGGAGAAACGTTAAAAAATTGTAAAAAAAATAAAGAAACGTTTAATATTAAGATATTTAATTTAGCATTGTTTATTGGATTTTTGTTTGTTGTAACAGCATTATTAGTTTATAAATATAAAATGAAACCAGGACCTGAAGAGAGGAAAAAAAAAGATAATCTTAAACGGGATTATTTTATTAATAAAGTTAGACAATTACAGGCAGATAAAGCAAAAATTTATAATAAATCCATTACAAATTTACCTAATTTTGAAAGCCCCTTTGAATTATTACATAAAAAATTTTATAAAACCTAAATATAAATGAGCGACAGTGATGAAAGTCCCTGGATTACAGAAGAAGGAGATATATTAGATGATGACAAAACTATTGATGAATCTAAAGGAATTAGCAAAGAGGATGATAAATTATCTACACCTGATATGGATAAATTAAAAAGTTTAATGATATCTAGTCCTAATTCTAAAACACCTTCTAATTCTAGAACACCTTCTACATCCGGTGATTCTTTTGAAGAAAAATTATTAGAATATTATGAATTAAAGGAAGAGTATGATCAAAAATTGAGAGACGCCCATACCCAGTGGAATAATTCTAAACCACCCCTTTCTTTAGAGAAAAAAAAAGAAAAATATCAAATTTTTATGAAAAATAGAAAATGTATTAATTGTAACAATGGACCTGGAGGTACCATTTTTTCCCAAGTTGGATCAGGTCAAACAAGAAAAATAATCGCTATATGTGGGTGTGTGGAAAAATGTAATTTAAATATTGAAATCTACATGGGACAAAGTGCGTATTTACCTGAATATATTGATTATTACAAAGATGAAGTTCAACAATTAAAAAAAGAATTAACTGAATATAAGTTAGATTTACTTTTTAATTTACGAGACGAAGAAGTGGTATTAAATGAATTTAGAACTATTAAAGAACAATTAACAGAAAGTTTAGATCAGCTCATTAATTATAAAAAAGCCTTTGATAAACAAAATGAAGAAATTGAACTTGGTAATCAATCTTTAGTATTATTTGATTCTTTAAAACAAAAACCAGAGCCGAATGAAGATGGGGAATATATTGTAAATAGAAGAAAATATGTAGATGTTATGAAAAAGCACCTCAATAATTTGATAAGTCAATACAAAAAAGATGTAAAAATATATAGAAATGATCCTAATATTTCAAAATTAAAGGAAAATTTTGAATTTCTAACAAATGAAATACAGACTGTTCAAAATTCTATTAGAAATGAAAAATATCATATTACATATTTAGATACCTCTGAAAATAACGCTCAAAAGGGCTCTAAAAAACAAAAAATGATGGATACCTTTACTTTTAATCCTTCAAAATATAGTTTAGAAAATGAAATAATTACTTTTGGTAATAAAATTACTCAATTTCAACGCTAAAAATAATCAAAAGGTATAGTATATGAAATTTATAAGTTTCCCCATATTTTTAGTTAGTTTGGCGGTTGGATTATTTATTGTATATATTTCTTTACCAAAAATGAAAATAATATACGTATATCCTACTCCAGATAACGAAGATAAAATAACATATCAAGATAAAGCAGATAATTGTTTCCATTTTAAATCTATAGAAATAGATTGTCCAAATGATGAAACAAAAATTCGCTCTTATAATATACAATAAATAATATCCAATTATTATATATGAACTTAAAACGACTTATATATAGTGATGTTGGTAGAATTGTTATCAGTATTTTATTAGGTTTAGGATTAGCCACATTATTTAGAAGAGTGTGTAAAGAAAGAGACTGTTTAGTATTTCATGCTCCTGAAATTAATAAAATTAAAAATCAAGTCTTTAAATTCAAAAATAAATGCTATAAGTTTGATGAGGAAATTGAAAAATGTGATAAGAACAAAAAAATTGTTCAATTTGCGTAATAATACATAATATACCAATATTAAGTATTATTATATATAATGGCTACAGCAATATCTTCTTTACCCAATGAAGTAACTAAAAATCAAGTTGTTAGCAGAGTTGAACAAAATACCGAAGCTGCTGTTAATATGAAAATTGCTAATCCACCTACACAACAACCTATAATGGTTCCAAATTCTTCTACAGAGTTAAGTCAAGAATCAATACAACAAATTGTAGCTGGATTACAACAAGCACAAGGGGGCACTGGATTACCCAGTCGTGATTTATCAACTAATAATAATCATATTACACAAGATGAACAAATACAACCTAATTATATTCCCAAGGCCAATAATACAAATTATATTGATAATGATAATGAATTTCAAACACTCATTGACCAAAGTAAACATAAAAAAGTAGAACAAGATAGACTTGACGTATTATATGATGAATTACAAACACCTGTTATCGTTATGATCTTATTTTTCTTTTTTCAATTACCTATTTTTCAAAAAACACTAGCCAAAAATATTCCTTCTTTGTTTTCCAGAGATGGAAATCCTAGTTTTTCCGGATATTTATTTAAAACTTCCGCGTTTGGTCTTGTTTTTTATGGATTAACTAAATTAACTAAACAAATAAGTGAAATATAATTTATTTATAATAGAATATATTTACTCATTATTATTTCTTTCTTCGTGTTTTCTTTTTCTTTTTCCTTTTTCTTCTCTTTCTACGTGTTTTTCTCTTTCTACGTGTTTTTCTATTTCTTTTCATCCTCTTTCTTTTTGTTTTCTTTTTGCGTTTACGTGTTTTCTTTTTACGTCTTCCACCACCTTGCTCTTCTTCTTGTCGTTGTCTTTTATCTCCTACTACAGCTTCATCATCATAGATTTTAGCTTCATCTCCATCATCTTTATTTTCATTATCTCGTTGTTGTTGTGCGGCTCGCTGGGCTTCTTCAGCTGCTGCTTGTTCTGCTGCTTGTTGTTCAATAATTTTATCTATTACTATTTGACGTAATCTTCTGGATTGTTCTAACCAACCAGCATACCATCTTTCATTATAAAACGACCGCTTTTGCCTTACTTCAGTGTCACTGGAAGCCCATACACTAAAACTTTTCAAAACACCATTATTCCATGTGTCCGATAGTAATTCAGACGATTCAAATACTGTACTTCTTAATCGGTTAATAATTGTACTTTCATCAGCACTAGTTAAATTCAACATATTTGTAACAAAATCAAATGTCCTTAATGCTAATCCTACCTTTAAAACTCTGACTGGAATTTTTATTTCTGACTGTGATGCTTGTTCACCTGTTGTTTGACCCCATGTAGGAAGAGCAGGACGTGTTCCATCATCATTAGCCTTTATAGCATCCAATCTGTGTAATTCATTCCAAGAACGATTAAGGGCCATCCATTTTCTCTTATATAATTGATATTTCTTAAATACATATTCCTGATCTTTATTGCTTTCACTGCTAGATGCTACACCTTGTTGTTTTGTTAGTGCATCAAATTGTTTATCATTTAATTGTAATTCTACTATACGCTGCATAGCTGCCGACTGTGCTCGTTGATATCGTTTCATTTGTAATATTGTTGCATCCGCCATATTTTGTGCTTCTTCATTGTTTAATAATTCTCTATCATTTAATACTTCTAATCTAGCAACGTATAACATTTCTTCATTATGCAAATCTGGATTAGTTGGTGTAAAAATTCCATCTGTCTTTCCTAATAATCTTGCTGCTGTATCAGAATCTATTCCAGTATTAGAACCCCCTTCAACAGTTTGTATTGCTCTTTTAATTAAATTAGTATTAGCCAATTTTACATTATTTGATGAATATAACAAAACCATTTGAGGTATAATTATTTCTCCGTCTGGACCAGCACATTTATAAATAATATCAGTACCATCTTCACTAATTTCAGGGGGCCCCGAAATTCTCACTTTTATATTAGGTAAATTACTGCCTACCTCTGATGGTAAATTTGTTAGTGTGCTTTGTCCTTCTTTTTTAAATTTTTCTTTTATTTCAGTTATTTTTTCCTGTGTGGGGATTTCAACCATGTCATTTACATTAAAAGCAGCATAATTTGGATTTTCTAATCTTTCTTTTGTAATTTGTAATCTTTTCTGTGCTCTAATTCTTGCCTTATTCATTCCTGTTAAAGCTAAGAAATCTTCATCGTTCATAGACATTACTTCCAATACAGCCGCATTTTGAGATAGTTGTGATTTGGTTGTTGATATCATTTCTTGTCCCACAGTTCTATCGTTATTACTACTTGATCTAGTTTCCATTAAAAGTTGTAATTTCTGCTGGGGAGTAGCATTCCTTAATTCTTCAAAATTTTCCTGAGCCGCTCTCAATACACTATGTGTATTGCTAAAAATGAACATTTGTCGTGTGTTAGGTCGGCCATCGTTAAAAATAACCATATTTAAATCTACAGCCGAATTTATTTGTTGTTGTGTTAGTGAACCAACCGTATCTTCTACGTGTTTCATAGCAGAAAAAGTATTAGCCATCCATCTAGGATAACAAGAACACGGTTTTGTTCCTCCTAATAAGTCATATGTGGCTAATTTACGTGTAGAATAAGGCGTATTAAAATCACTTGGATCTCTACTAATACCCAAAGCAGAAAAATTACTATGATTAGCGGTTAAATAATCTTCGTCTCTAGATGTTTGAACTGTATAATTCCAAGTATCCATTTCTTTAATCGCTCTTCTTAATTCCAAATATTTTCGTTCCCTAGCTTTGTCTATCTTTATTTTATTAGAATCGCCATTAGCATTTATTGAATTTGTATTTAACATTATTAGTTCATTTGTTAATTTTTGAATTAATAGCACAAAGTGCTTATAAACCATATATAAATATACAGTATCTGGATTACCCATCTTCACATCTAATTCTGCGGTTATTGATTCTATTCCTGTAAATGATTCTATTAGAACTTGTCTCAACATACTAAATTTTTCCAGAAAGGAAGGAGGCGCTGGTTGTTTTCCCAGTCTTTGTTGTTCTAAAGAATGATTAGCTAAATGAACCTTCCATCTTGCTGAAATACTAGTTTGAAATCTATCACTATAATATTCCAGTTGGTGAAATAAACCTTGTTCGAAACAATCTGCTAACTCAGATGGGTTCATAAAAAATAATAAATTCATTCTTGTATGATCATCTAGATCTGGTGATAATCCTTGATCTAATGGTATTATTTCACGAGAAATTGGTAATTGTGTAAAATAATAACCTATACCATTGGAATCTTCAAGATATAAACAATTTGCTAAGAGTGTACTCTCATTTAAAAATCTCAGGTCGGATTGAGACTCTGTTTGTTCTAAGTTGGCTTGCGGTGTTCCTAATGTTTGTGTTAAATATGGATATACACCATATTCCGTGGTTGGTGGGGGTCCTAGTAAATTTCCAGCTTGATCTTTTCTAGCTACGACAAAAGTAGTGTATCCTGGATGATTACACATTCCATTTGCCGCGGCTTCCAGTTGTTTGTTTCCAAATCCTGGAGAAATTTTTAATGCTATAGACTGTCCAATACCAACATTTATTCTACCGGTAAATAAATAAAATACTTTTTTATTTGTTTCAAAGAAATTAGTTGCCGCACTTAATCTTTGAGTAATAGTATCCATCATATTACTGTATCTAGCTCTTTGTTTTAATGAACCTCTACCTTGAATAGCTGCTCCTTCAACCATTCGTTGAAATGCTGTTGATAGTTTTGTTCTTCCTATATTAGCATATTGTCTTGTAATTTCTGTTGATGTGGGTTGGTTATTTATTTCTATAGCTGGTACTTGAGCTGTAAGATTAATACCACTTGAACTACTATTATTATTAGAGTTACTTCTAGAACCTACACTTTCTTTAGACATTCCGCTACTGGAACTACCATCCATTCCCATCATAGGTGGACTTTGGGGACTAAATTCTGGACTTTTGGGATAATTCTCTCTATATGTTTTTAAAAGCTTTGCCTTGTTTCCTTTTGGTATAGTAATTCCCATTTGTGTTAATGCCTTTTTGATTTGAGGGACAGTTAGAGAGGTTGAAGGTATTGGAAGTGCGGGTGTACCTAAACTAAAATCTTCAAATATTGCTTGGTCGCCATTCATAGTTACGGCTGATCCTAAATTAGAATTATCTTCATTCGTTTCATTTACAAATCCCTGTGGTGGTTGGGATCTGTCTTTTGCCTTTAACATAGCCCAATTAAGAACTTTAATCGCATCATTTTTTGAAAGGTCTTGGAACGTGCTCATGCTAGCATCCCAATTTCCATCATCATCAGTAAGATTTAAAGAGTCGAATTCTTCTTGTGAAGTAAAGTGTGGGTCGCCATCGTCGTCTTTTTCTATAAAATCCCCATCTAATAATGCTTGCACTTTTTTTTTTATAGCTTCTTTTGTACCTTGATCCATATTTTCAATATTATTTAATGTTGTTGATGTCAAACTTGCCATTTCTTATAATATAAATTAATATTATTTATTTATATTTTAATAATAGACACATCTAATTGATTAGCAAATACCTTTACAAGTTCGTCATTTTTATAATCTTCTAAATATTTTATTTCTTTTATCCCAGCTGCTAAAAGTAATCGCAAACAAATGATACATGGATAATGTGTTACATATGCGGTTGATCCCGCACAACTAACACCACGTTTCGCACAATCACATAACGCATTTTGCTCGGCATGAACTGTTGCTTGTTCGTGATTATTTCTTACAACTGATGTGTGAGGGCATCCTGGCAAAAATCCATTATATCCTTGACTCACGATCCTGTTATCCTTTACCAACAAACATCCTACGTGTAACCTGTCACAAGATGAACGTTCAGCGGTAACTTTTACAATCTTAGCAAAATACTCGTCCCAAGATAATCTCTCACTCATTGTAAGTATAATAAACAAAATAATTTTAAATACTTTTTATAATAAGATGGATAATAAACATATAAATAATTTAGTAGTTAATCTACCTGAAAAAAAGAATTTGGGAACAATTGATTTAGTTTTAGAATCAGGAGCAGCAAATGGTAGTTATCAAATAGGGTGTTTATTATATTTAAAAGAATTAGAAAAACAAAAAAAAATCAAAATAGACAGAATATCAGGCTCTAGTATTGGTGCTATTAGTGGATTTTATTATTTTACAAATACATTGAATAAGTTTCAATCTGATTATGTATTATTAACCGAATGTTTCAAAAAAAATTTGAATGTTAGTGTTTTAAAAGAAATATTGGAGAGAAAAATGAAAAATATCTCAGAAGAAGATATAAAAGAATTAAATGATAAACTTTTTATTGTATATCATGATGCGCAACAAAAAAAGCAAGTATTACGGAAAAAATACAAAAATAAAGAAGATCTATTAAATTGTCTTTTAAAAACGTCACATTTACCCTTTTTAGTAACACAAAATAGCTTATGTTATGAAGAAAAAAACAAGTTTTATATTGACGGAGGTATTCCCCATATATTTGAAAATAGAGACGATTATGATAAGAAAATACTTTATATATCAATACTTGGATATAATAATTTAAAAGGTATGTTCTCTGTTAAAAGAGAAAAAAATAATTATGGTCGATTATTAACAGGTGCTTTAGACATACATAATTTTATGCTACATAATACAAGTAAGTTTTGTAGTTATGTAAATGAATGGAAAATGAGGGACTATACTTTTTTGCGTTTAAAACAATTTATAGTTAAAATATGTGTACTTTTGGTTATTTATGCACATTTAATAGTTTCTTTTATACATCCTTTTATTGAAAATACGACAATTTATAATCATTTAAGTCCATTAATTTATAATTTTTATAGAGATTGCTTATTATTTTATTGTTTATAATTATATATATATGGGAATATTTCAAAATCTTATAAAATATAACGTATCTAATGATGCTATGGAATCTATTATAAAAGCACTTTTACTTTTAGTATTAAGTATATCAGGTAATTTTTTAGCGGAAACGTTGGGTTGTCAAAGTCAAACTCTATTAGATAATATGCTTGCTAAACACTTATTAATTTTATTTATGATTTATTTTACTATTGATTTCACTGATAAACAACACGTTAATCCATTTATAAATCTTGCTAAGGCATTTGCCGTTTGGATTATTTTTCATTTTTTTACACATATGGATATTATTCCAACTGTTATTTCAATATGTTTAGTAATGGTTCTTTTCTTTATTTCAAATTACAGACATTATTTATCAAAAATTAAGAGTGGAAATAAGAAACTTGATAATAATCTTAAAATAATACAAGAAATTATTGCTATAGGTTCATTATGTCTAATACTAATAAGTAGTGTAATATATTATTTAGAAAAGAAGACAGAATATAACAAGCATTTTAGTGTATGGAAGTTTATTTTTGGTGTTAAAAAGTGTAAACAAAGTACGCCTAGTAAGGCAAAATTTTTTAATATGAAAAGAAAATAGAAAGTATCATTTACACCTGTCAAATAATTTTATACATTTACACATTTAAAATACTGAGTTTAATCTCGAAAAATTATTATATATTATATTATAATAATGTTTTATTCACAAGACAAACAAGATCAGTATTTAGAAACACATATTTTCAAAGGTTATAAAAATGGTGTTTTTATGGATATTGGAGCGCACGATGGAAAATCAATAAATAATACATTGTATTTTGAAGAAAGTAATAATTGGACAGGTGTAAATGTTGAACCTATAAAAAAAGTATATAATGATTTAGTGGTAAATAGACCAAATTGTATAAATATAAATTGTGCAGTTTGTAATAATGATGGAATTAGTGAATTTATATGTAATAAAGGATATACTGAAATGATTTCAGGAATTAAAGATACCTTTGACCCTAGGCATATGCAACGATTACAAAGAGAAAATAGACGATACGGTTCAACTACAGAAATAATTGAAGTGGAAACTAAAAAATTAGAAACAATATGTGATAGTCATAAAATATCACATATAAATTACTTATCAATTGATGTAGAAGGTGCCGAGTTTGAAGTAATTAAATCTATTAATTTTGATAAAATTTATATAGATGTAATTGCATTTGAAAATAATTATAATAATACAAGTATACCTATTATAAAATATTTAGAAGAAAGAAATTATGTGGTTATACATAAATCTTTAGATATTTTCATGATACATAAAAATTCTATTTTTCATAAAAAATAAATTAAATCGCATTTAATATATTCAATTGTGTAAAAATATTTGGAGAGAAATATATTATTAACTCTTGAAAATATTAGTTGGTTTGTTTTATTTTTTATTAATTTTCAGTAAAAAATAAATTAATTGTGTTTTTATATCAAGATATTCGTTATTAAAACAAAAATAAATACAAAAAAGTTAAAAAATTATAAATAATTAATATTCAATATCTTCCCAATTAATACTTTTATTTACTGGTGATTCATGAAAATACCTAAATTCTTTAACATTGGACTTGTATTTTTGTTCGTTTTTTTTTATTAAAGTATTCACTAATTCACTATCAACTAAATCTGGATGAATATACCAATCTTCATATGGATAACCTTTATGATTAACATCACTAAAAACTCTTACATATCCTCTATCTTCAAATATTTTTCTAGATGCTAATCGTGTATTCAAATAATTTGTATGGTAAATATCATGTTCAAAAGTAATTGTGGCAAATTTATGTTTATCCATTACCTCAGAATTTAATTTTTTTAGAGTATTTAAAGTGCTTCCATTATCAGCTTCTAAATCTATTTGTAAATAATCTAAATTCAAGGGAACATTATTTATTTCAAATAAATTTTTATAATCTATTTTTGTTGCATCATTTATTATATGAATACTATTTGGTCTGAATTTTTTATAATCATTTAACCAACCATCTGAATATTCAATCATTATACCATTCCACTCATAATTTTTTTCTAAAATATATGAATTATTAATGTTAATTGGGTGGTTTGAACCAATTTCTAAAAAAAACCCTTTTTTTTTATTTTTTAATATATTTAATACAAATTTATCTTGTTCTGCTTGACCATTAAACATTTTTTAATATAAATATATATGAATATATTAACAATTAAACGCATTAATATTTTCAAGAATTAATAATATATTTCTCTCCAAATTATTTTCGTCGAACCTTTTTAGATTTCTTTTTTCTTCTTTTTCTTCTTCTTTTAACTCTTCTTGTTCGTTTCTTTTTATTTTTACGTTTTCTAGTTTTTCTTTTGCCCTCGCCTCCCATAGGAACTATAGCATTATTTCTTCTTCTTGTTCTAAAAAAAGATCTATTGCGAATTGCTCTAGTTCTTTCAACCAAAAACTCTTTAACTCTCCCTGCTATTTCTTTCATTCTACGTAATCTACTAGGTCTTGTTACAGGTATTTCAGCCATTTCATTTCTTAATCGCTGTGCTTCTTCTATTGTAGGTAAAACGGCTCTTCCCATTTGAATAGAACCATCTGGGTTTTCAACAGGAACATAAACTGAACGAGTATCTTCACTTGCTTTTAGTCTTATTTCTTCTGCTTTTTCTTCTGCTTTTTCTTCTGCTCTTTCTTCAGCATCTTGAACTTCTTGTAAAGTTGCGAAACTGGGATTAATATTCTCTGGTAGAAAATTACTAACTCTATTTGCTCTTTGTCTAAGTTCTGCTTCTCGTCGTCTAGCTGTTCTTCGATCTTCTTCTTGTCTTTCTTCTCCTAATCTTCTAGTTATAAATTGGTCTATTGTTTCTTCTTGTCTAAGACTAGGACCGTCAGAATTTTCTTCTGTAGAAAAACTAAGTCTGTTAAACTGTCTCACAAAATGTCTATATCTGTTTAAACTAATATTATTTCGAAATGCTGCTCGCTCTTCTGGAGATGGTCTATTTGTTTCATCATATCCACCTTTCTTATGTCTTTTTCTTGTTTTTCTTTTGCGTGCCATATAATATATAATTAGATAAAACTATATATTATCTTCTACGTTTTCGTCTTCTTTTACGCGTTTTACGACCTCCAAAACCTAATCTGCTTAATATTCCTTTTTTCTTACGCTTTTTAGTTTTGCGTTTTGTCTTACGTTTTTTCTTTTTATTCTTTGGTTTATTCTTCTTGTCGTGTTCTCTGGGTAAATAACGCAAAAAATACCAATCGTAATCCTTTGATTTCTTTTTATTTTTAAGTTCCTTATATTTTTTTGACTTTTCTTCACGCATTTCTTCCATAGTTTCTTGTTTACCATAACAGTTCATACTGAAACGTCTTAATAAACCATTTTGTTTTAATCTGTTTTTTTCTTGAACTTTAAATAAAAATTGACTCATACATAAAATACGATTAGGGTCATAATATGGTCGATTTACATAGACAAAAGCCAAATAGAAACTTAACATAGTGTCTAGTGTTGCTACTCGCATTTTAGATGGCCCTATACTAATTATATTATAACTATGACAAGCAATTGGTTTATAAATAAATACAATAGTTTCAGGACCGATACTAACTTCATAATGTGGTGCTATAATTTCACCAATTCCAGATTTTTTTGTTATTTTAATTTTTTTAATACCTATTTCTTCCAATCTTTCTTGTATCATACGAGAAGTAGTTTCAGGATCTTCACTTAATACATCAAAATCAGGAACTTTGGGAATATCTCTATTTCTAAATTTTTTTAAATCCTTCAAATACATTCTATTGGCGTAAGCTCCAAAAAATACACACCCATTACTAATTAACGTATCTTTTACAGTAAGAAATACCCGTTCTTCAATATTTTCCAAATATTCTTCTTCTTCACTAAAGTTATCAGGAACTCTATCTTTTTTTCCACCTTTCATAAGAATTTTTTTAGTGCCATATTGAAATAAACGTTGAATATCAACTAAATTACAAGATTTACCTTTTAATGGATAATGTTTATTTAATAATGTAAGCCGCTTTAACACTTTTTCCCATCTACTAACATCCCCATCTGGTCTACTTAATTCTAAATACATGGCCATACGTAAATAATTAGGAGGAGAATAATAAATTCCATTAACTTTTATGGAAGATTTCAATATATTTTTATAAAGTTCAGGAACTAAATAGGTAATATCAGCAATGGGTAAAAAATTAACAAACACTTTAAATGTACCAGCATGCATTCCAGATTTAGCTTCAACTTCTGTATATCCCAATTTATAATAAATATCTGCTAATTTTTTAGCATCATTTAATGGGTCGGGAGAAAAAAAATCATAGTCAGGAAGTTCGCTAGATTTATCATAAAACTGATCTTCAAGGGGTAATATATTATTAATAGCAGTTCCTCCGTAACAAATACGTTTAGATTTTTTTAAAAAATCTTCTACAATTTGTATTATATCCTGTATCTCAGGATTATTAATTTTTTTCCGCCCAGATTTTAAACCAATTTTATCTACCGCACTTCTTAAAATTGCTAATTCACATTCTTCAAAAGACATTTTTCTATCACAAGACATTACTTAATATATATTGCTAAAAAAAATATATATATATTAATATTTAACCTAAAGGTTTGTAAGCACCTCCAAGAAATGATAATTGCTTTGGACCAAGGGTTAATCTTTTATCTTGTTTTATAGGATCAGGTAAAATAGTTTCAAAATATCTTAAGTGGTCGGGTTTTAATCTGAAAGCAGAACCGGATGAGGCAAAGAAGTTGTTGTAATATATAAAATTAGCATCAACAACAGAATAATTCATCATTACCCATTGACAACCAAATTTATGATGTATTGGAGCAGGAGGATTTAATGAGATTTTTGAAAAATCCGGCATAGTAATAGATAAAAACTTCTTATTTTCTTCAATAAGTGATTTTGAATCGTATGTTTGGACTATATCAATGTTTTTATGTGTTTTAGCAAAAGGCATGCCTCCTCCATCTTTACCTTTTCCTGAAATATTTACAAATTCGTGAAACGGTGTATCCCTAAAATTAAAATTTGGATCACTGCAAAAAATAATTACCTTGCGTTTTAAATCTAATAATGGTAGATTTCCTATAACATCTCTACCAGAAATGTTATTTTTTCCTTCAAAATTATACTTACTAGATAAAAACTGCCCTGAAAAGGTCTGGCGCATAATATTAGCCATAGAATTATAAATATTTCCATTATTAGTTTTAATTCTAAAACTTAAAACCAAAGGGTCATCTGGATTTGGTGCTCCTCCAGCTCCACCAGAAAACGCTCTCATTCTAACTTGTTGCATAACTTTTTTTAAAGATAAACTATTATAAGTTCCTTTTAAGCAAAATTTACCATTCGTTGTTGCTTCTGGACCAGCGGCAACAACTGGATTATTATCTATAGAATATATTTCAAAGTCCAATAAACGAGCTCCCCGACCTATAACTTTTTGCAAAGGGACCATATCCACAAAATCTTTTTCACTATTTCCCCCACAACAACTATTATAACTACTAGCCATATAATAATCTCTCAATAAGTGTTTATGAGAAGCATTAGCACTATTTATATTAGATATTTTGGACCCTTTTATGGAATCCAAATTAGAAATCATATTTAAATTATTAGTATTTAATAAACCAAGTTTATTTCTAATATACCAAAATATTAACCACACAATAAAAACTATAATCAATATTAAATACATCAAAAGCCATTTATTTTTATCTTTAAGCATATTTTTAAAATTTTCAGTAGCTGTTTCTATTCCATTCATTGCTTTGTCTGTTATATCCGTATTCATTTTATATATATATAGATAAATACAATAAATAAATATACAATGCTAAAATAAATGATTTATATCTACTAAAATTTAAAATAATTATATTATAATATTTTAAATATGACTGGCGGTTTAATGAATCTAATTGCATATGGTAATGAAAATTTATTATTCAATGGAAACCCAAAAAAAACATTTTTTAAATCAACCTATCAGAAATATACTAATTTTGGATTACAAAGATTTAGAATAGATTATGAAGGAACAAAAAATTTGAAATTAAATACAAGTACAATATTAAATTTCAAGGTAAATAGACCAGCTGACTTATTATATGATACTTATTTAGTTATCAATATACCTACAATTTATAGTCCAATATATCATTACAAAACTGAAGAAGATGTTGATGATAAAAACGGACACAAATTTGCTCCTTATGAATTTAAATGGATAGAAGAACTAGGAACAAATATGATAGAAGAGATTGAAATTTTTAGTAGCGGAACCACTCTTGCGAAATATAGCGGTGAATATTTAAATTGTATGAAAGAACGTGATTTTTCTACTGAAAAAAAAGATCTATGGAATAGAATGACTGGAAACGTAATAGAATTGAATGATCCGGGAAACGCCAATGGTAATGTAAATAGTTATCCAAATACGTTATTTACAGATGCATCATTAAGCCCTGAACCATCCATTAGAGGTAGACAATTATATATACCAATAGATTCTTTCTTTTGCGATAGTAGTAAATTGGCTCTGCCCTTGGTTGCGTTACAATATCAAGAAATTTCTATAAAAATAGAAATTAAACCACTAATAGATTTATATACCATTAATAACGTAAATGAAATACCTGAACAAGTATCTGGATTAAGTTACAGAATGAAACCGAATAAAAATGTGTTAGAACATCAATTATGGAGATTTTTACAAGCACCATATGACTTAAATGCGGACACATCGAAATATAATAAAAATATTACCGATTGGAATGCGGATGTGCATTTAATGGGAACTTATGTATTTTTAGGACAAGATGAAAGAAGAGTATTTGCTTCTAAAGAACATAAAATCTTGTATAAACAAATTTATACTTATGATTTTTTTGATGTAGCAGGAAGTAAAATTGTAGAAATTGAAAGTAAAGATATGGTAAGTAATTATATGTGGAGATTTCGCAGAAGTGATGCTTATTTGCGCAATGATTGGTCTAATTATACGAACTGGCCATATAAAGATATAATACCACAATCTATATCACCTATAAATACTAATGATTTACCTAATCCTGCATATCACCAATTTACAGGAAATATAGGTTCAACATACGTTGACCAAACTGGAAATATTGTTTCTGAAGATTATCCTGTTAATTTAAAAAATATTTTACTGGAGTTGGGTATTACAATGGACGGGATTTATAGAGAAAAATTATTAAACGCTGGTGTATATGAATATATTGAAAAATATATGAGAACAACGGGTGGTGCTAAAGATGGACTTTATTCTTATAATTTTTGTTTAGATAGCAATAGAAGAGTATATCAACCTTCTGGTGCTATGAATGTTAATAAATTCAAAAAAGTTTATTTTGAGTTTAATACTATAGAAGTCCCTATTGATGCTAGTGGAAGTAATGTTGAATATATATGTGATTTAGATGGTAATGCTATTGGTTTTAGAAAAACAAGTGCTATATTAAATCAATATAATTTTGATTTGCGAATTTTTGAAGAACGATATAATATTATTATTATTCAAGGTGGTCGAATAGGATTATTAAATGCTAGATAATTTCTTATTAATATATAACAGATGATTTCATTTACACCTTTATTTAAATTTAGAGGAACTACTATGTGGAAAGCGTGGGTTATTAATGCTATTATTATTGGTATTATATCAGGGTTTACAGTAGAAATTAGAGATTATATGGACGAACATGATTATACTGTATTTTTACCAGATTTTCCACATAAATTGTTTGCTACTGTTTTAATCTCTTCTTTAGCGGGATTTATTACATTTTTTTTATCAAGGATTATATTTGGAACGGGCGAAGGAATGATGGAACCAATCAAAATGCATCCTACATTATTTTAAAAGTAACATAATATCCCAAGCATAATTAGCAATATGTTCAACAAGCTCAATGGGTAGTTTTTTATTATACATTTTCATTATTTCTTTTTTATATAAATAATCCCTGGAATTTGAAGATAATATTTTAGCATATTTTACAATATCTCTTCTTACACTATAAAGTAGTTTTTCACGTCTATCATTAAATATTGGGCGAAAAACGCCAGCAATATTATAACCAACACAAATATATGTTTTATTTATCCAAAAACCTATATTTTTATTAACCAATGGATGATTAGCTTTTTCCCATTTATCAGTATCTGGGTAACAATTATATATATCCATTATCAAAACTGGTTTGGTTATACAATAATTATTTTTTTTAATAACATATGACCTATACTGAGACACATTTAATTTGTTAGTTTTAACTTTGTAATAATTCGACATTGTTATAATAATAAAAATTTATTTAAGGATCTTATTTATCAATTTTCCAGTCCCCACCTTCCCATCATTTGAACCTTATACTTGTTCTTGGGTTCTATATACCAGCGTTTTTTACTTTTATCCCATTTTGCTCCCATTTGTTTAGCTTCATCTTTTTCATCATAAGGAACATTTAAATAAATTTTATTTTTGATACGCTGATAAGGACAACTTTCAACTCCAATAGCAAGATTTGCTAGTCTATCTGCGTTATCATTACCGATTGAGTGTTCGTCTTCTAAACCTGTATGAGCTCTTATATGTGTGAATTGTATATTTTTGTATTTTTTTACAAAATTATATGCTACTTCAACTATTTTTCTATTAGGAATATCTTTTCCTTTTTGAACCCATCCTTTTTTACTCATTTTTTCACCATAACTTGTACAACATCTAATAGAGTAAGAAGAATCGCTATAAATCATTATAGGTCTTCCTTCCTCGATATCTTCACGTAAAATAGTTAGTGCTTTTATAATAGCTAATAACTCGGCTCTATTATTAGTTTGTGATCCTGTAAATGATTCGCTTGTATTTCTTTCATCACCATATCCAAACCAAATACCGAACCCTGCTCTAGCATCCGACTTACCATTATTTGAACACGCACCATCTGTATAAACATTAATAGTTTCTAAATTTTCTTGTGGCTTAGGATTTTTTCTTATTACAAAATTATCCATCGTTATAAATAAATTTGTAATTATCATTCTATATCAATTTTATTGACTAAATAATTCCCAAATAGAATCATATGGTTTTGGTTTTTTTCTAGGATCAACTGGTCTATATTTATTTGTATAAGCACTTTGATTATTTACTTCTGATACTTTGTTATATAATTTACTCGAACCACCCAATCTATTATCCGAACTATTCTCGGCGTTTTTAGGAAGAAACTTATAATATTCATTCGAACCCATTAACCCTTTTACTATTTCTTCACTACGCATTTTATCTTTATAATCTCCTTTTGTATTTAGTGTATTTCGTAATTCATATTCATATTTATTTGAATTTAAGGTATTTGGTATTTTACCTGTTGTTGGTAATTTACCTGTATTTAATACGTCATTTATAATATCTACCAATTCTTTCTTACCTGAAATATTAGACATTTCATCTAATTGATATTTATTAACTACTTTTCCAATAGTAGTTAAATCCTCTTTGCTAATAAATGGTAAGGTAAAATTTCTAGCCATAGATAATTCATTCATAAATTCGAAACCTATATTTTTATAATTTATATTTGGATTGGTTTGTTCTTTGTTGAATTTTGACCCCGATAATAAATTATTAACAGTTTTATTATTAAATAATCCAGCCCTTGTTCTAGCATAACCGTGGCAATTTTTTGGTAACAATACTGACCCACAACCTTTACACATAGAATCATTAATTGAACCTTCTCCTATCCATGGACAATTTCTATAAGCCTTTCCACCTATCATTTCATTTGAACATTTTTCATTATCATATTGAGGCACCTTACATCCATTTTTGCAAATTCCTTTACCTGGTCTTACTAAATAATTATTAGGAAGTTTGTAGTCATTTTCTTTATACTCCATCTTTAATGTATATCTTGGTTGGGTTTGTGGTGGAGGTGGTGGAACTACTGTTGGTGGAGGAGGAACCCACGCAGGAACTGTTACCGTGGAAGATGCCGTAGGGGCTGGAGTAGATACATTTCCACCCGCCATACCATCCTTACCAGCAATAC
>MDSX01001970.1_pt1 | contig 25915 bp, 17 predicted proteins | sample 811141 | NCBI WGS metagenome assembly MDSX01 (sample SAMN05326642, study PRJNA326480) | marine metagenome | isolation source: seawater | place: Atlantic Ocean: South East | collected 2010
ACGAAAGGGTTCACTGGTCATCCGATGGGCGTAGGAATTGAAGATGCAAGTATGTTCTATGGATTGCTCTCAAAACGTATCCCGCCAATTGCCAATCACAAAGTACTCGATGAAGAGCTGGGTAATTTGCACCTCTCCAAGGGAGGCGACTATCCAAATTTGACGTACGGACTGCGATTCGCTGCTGGTTTCGGTTCACAAATTGGCCTTTCCTTTGTTCGAGCCTGGCCTGTGAACGGCGAGCGAATTGATGGTAAACGCCTTCTCGCATGGTGTCGAAATCTTGCCGGCTCTCAAGACATCCAACTTCGCCTCTTGGACAATAAGTTGGTTGCATACGTTGATGGTGATGATAATCTCCATGGTGGTATTCAAGGCGATGTCTATGACATTACAGCACCATACGAAGGCCTTCCAAGTGAAGAGCCATCGGTCAAGCAACCTACACCTCCTGCCTCTGTGCCTGAACCAGAACCTCCTCAAGCCAAGCCAGCCCCTGCTCCTATGCCCGCTCCAGTCAAGACATCTGCGAGTGGCGATATGGTACAAACGGTGATCGATGTTGTCGTCAAGCATACTGGTTATCCTGCTGATTTCGTTGAATTGGATCAGGATTTGGAAGGAGAGTTGGGTATTGATACGGTCAAACAGGCCGAGATCATGGTCGACATCCGTCAGCAATTCAATCTCCCAGTGGACGAAACGTTTGTTCTTTCAGAGCATCCAACGTTGAATCACATGATTGGGTACATTCAACGGATGCAATCTGGTGAAGCCCCTGCTCCATCCCAGCCCTTTGTTGTTGAAGCAGAACCAACCCCGGAACCCGGGGTTGTCGAGGAAGTCCGGGTTGTAGAAGCCCCAACTGTAGTTTCCGATGAAGGTATGACGCAACAAGTCATCGACGTCGTTGTCAAGCATACGGGTTATCCAGCCGATTTCATTGAACTGGACCAAGACTTGGAAGGAGAGTTGGGTATTGACACCGTCAAGCAGGCAGAGATCATGGTCGATATCCGTCAGCAATTCAATCTGCCAGTTGATGAAGACTTCTTGCTTTCGGAACATCCAACACTCTCTCACATGATTGCGTACATCGTCAAGATGACGGGTGGAACTGCTTCAATCAGCACTCCAGTTGCCGCACCAGAACCTAAACAGGTGTCCGTACCTGCACCTATCGAAGCACCGTCAACCCCTCTTCCTACCGATTCTGGTATCGAAGCAGCACTCATTGAGGTTGTTGTCAAACACACCGGCTATCCAGCCGATTTCATTGAAATGGATCAAGATCTTGAAGGTGAACTTGGAATTGATACGGTCAAACAAGCCGAAATCATGGTCGACGTACGAGAGATTTTCTCTCTACCGGTCGATGAAGACTTCTTGCTCTCAGACCATCCAACCCTCAATCACTTTGTTGCTTACATTGTCAAGATGAAGGGTGGTGCAGCGAAGGTTGAGCCTCCATCAATCGGTGAAACGGTTGAAGACGTACCAGTGGTAGAACCAACTGCTTCAATCGAACACGATGGATGCCGAAGGTGGCAGGTCGAGGTCGAGGAAGCAGAAACCACATTGTCCTCCCTGTCGCTTGAAGGAACGGTCGTTGTCACTGACGATGGCTGGGGCATTGCAGAACATCTTTGTTCACGCCTTGAAGCAAGAGGTTTGTCCACGATTCGAGTCGGATTCGAGGTTGGAATTCGAGATGTATCCATTCAATCAGAACAAGGACGAACCGTTCATCGGGGCGACCCAGCCAAACCAGAGCATATCGAAGCCATCACAACTGCACTTTCAACCATGAACGTCGTTGGATTGCTCCATCTTGCACCTATGAAACTCGCTTCAGCGAGTTGGTCTGAAGATACGTTGCCATCAGCTCAAATTTCCCTGGCTGCACATGGTTGGTTCGGATTGCTGAAAGGGATGGATGGTCACTTGGCAGGATTGAATCAAGGGCTTATTGCAAGTGTTACAGCAATGGATGGTCGTCATGGGAACATCGGAGAGCGGTTCAATTCCATTCAATGTGCAGCTTCTGGCGTCACCAAATCGTATGCTTTCGAGCGTCCAAATTTGCGAACGCGTGCCCTCGATGTACATCCTGAACTTATCTTTGATGCGGAATCAGCCGCTGAGCAAATTGAACTTGAGTTGTTTGAACATTCAGGTGAAGTTGAGATTGGACTTGATCGAGATGGCCGAAGGTGGCTGCTCGCTGCCTTTGCCGAAGACGTTGTTGGTGATACTGAACCACTCAAGTCCGATGATGTTTGGCTCGTATCCGGTGGAGGTTCTGGGGTCACTGCTGCGTGCATCGTCGGCGTTGCGAAAGCAAGCCAAGGGGCCGAGGCCTCCTTCCACTTACTCGGCAGGTCTGTGCTTATTGAACAGACTGCGGAATGGTTGGATTGGAGTGAAGAGGATCTCATGATGGAAAAGATGGCGCTTCGAGAACGGTTGACAGAAGCTTCATCCACTGGAAAAATCACAATGGTTGAATGGAACAATGCGTGGCAGAAATTCACTCGTAGCAAAGATGTTTACGAAACACTTTCACAGATTGAATCAACGGGTAATCGGGCATTCTATCACTCGATTGACGTCACCGATGCTAACGCATTAACGTCGTTAGGTGCATCGCTCAGCAACCCCATTACAGGTGTTGTTCATGGTGCTGGTTTGGAGGATTCCAAACTTGTTGCGGACAAAGCATGGGAGACCTTCGACAAGGTCGTTCGTGTCAAGATTGACGGTTGGAGTGCATTGATGAAAGCAGTTGAAGCGTCAAAAGGAACACTTCGCTTCGCATCGGTCTTTACATCCGTTGCAGGACGCTTCGGTAACGGTGGTCAAACCGATTATGCGGCTGCAAACTCGATCCTTGATGCCGAGATGGCACGTTTGACTGCACAAGGTTCCTGTCGAGCTGTAGCCATTGGATGGACCGGATGGCGGGACGTTGGTATGGCGACACGAGGCAGTATTGAAGCGGTCTTTGAGGCTGCAGGTATTGAGACATTACCTGTTGATGTTGGAGTTCAAATCTTTGTTGATGAGGCACTTCGAGGTGGAAAGCGTCGTGTAATTGCGTGTGGGTCATTGGGTCTGATGGATCGTTTTGATTCCTTTAGAGAAGCACCGTTGATGCTACCTGCTGAGATGGCTGCTGTTATGGCGGATCCATCTCGCTTCCCGTTTATTGACAAAGTACTCGCATTCGATGAACATCAAATGGTGATGACACAAAGCACACTCTCTGTAGCAGACCATCCGTTCCTAAGCGACCATGCCATCGAGGGCGTACCGTACCATCCGGGTGTCATGGCAATGGAGATGTTCGCTGAAAACGCCTTGGTTCTTTGTCCAGATGCATGTCTTGCTGGCTTTGAGCAGGTCAAATTTGGTTTACCTGTCAAAGTGATGAAAGGAACAATGCGTGTACGTGTTGAAGCAAAGGTTGAGCGAACCAAAGGAGATGTGACGTGGGTGAAGTGCCGCCTTGTGTCCGATTTGACCAATTCAGAAGGCGTTGTCTTTGGTGAGCGGGAGCATCACGAAGCAATGGTTCGGTTGGTGAAGAAATCCGATGATTTGAGTTCCTTCTTGCAATCTGAAATTTCAGAATTGCCCTCGATTGGAACACCACCTTCAGGACGTCTTGAACATCATGCATCCTTCATCTATCTGCGGTATTTCCACGGTCCGCGTTTCCAATCACATGGTGGCGTTTTGCGAGGAGTTGGAGATGCCTCTCAACCAGGTGTTGATGGAATCGCCCTGATGCGTCATCAATTACCAGCAACCGACCAATTCGCCCATGAGCGAAATGGAGAAGACGTCCTGCTCGAAGCTTTGCCGATGTTGATTGAGGCAGGATTCCAAAACGCAGGATTGGTTGCCATGGAATCTGAAGGATTCAGTAGCTTGCCGGTTGGGATTGAATGGTCAACCATGCTACGTGTCCCAGAGAAGAACGAAGAACTCCGTTTGCGATCGATTCGTATTGCTGCCGAAGAGGCAGGAGTCACTGTCCATGATGTACTCATCGTTGGTTCAGATGATGCTCCTGTGTTGGCTTTGAAGGGTCTTCGATTGAAAGCGATGGCACCAGTGCCAGACGATCAAAAATTCTCTCTTGACCGATAGGGTGATTCATTGGCAGCAACGTATCGCTGGCTTGAACTTGGTGATGGAATACGTTGCCTCCTTGCAACTTGCCCGATCGTAGAACATACGCCAACAGGCCTTCAATTGATTGACTGGGATGAAATTACGACGTTCAAGACACAAAAACGAAGCAACGAACATCTCTCTGCCCGTTGGTTGTTGGAACAAGCTCTCCACGAGTGGGGAGGAATGGACTGTTCGCAACTCACAATCTCACGAACCGATGAGCGTGCGCCATATTTGCAAGCCATTCAGGGGTTGTGGATTCAACCCAAGTTGCCGAGTATTTCGATTTCACACAGTGAGGCCCTTGCCTGTGTTGCATTGATTGAGCACGGTTGGACCGTTGGTGTGGATGCAGAACCCCGCTCTCGACCACCGAGTCCATCCGTTTACGATATGATGGCAAAAGGAGAGGAACTGACTCTCCTACGCAATGGAACGTTGGATCCGCTCTGGGCTTGGACCTCCAAGGAGGCGGTACAAAAGGCTGCCAGGCAGGGAATGCATCTCAATCCACGTGATGTTGTTGTAACACCATCCTTGAAGGTAAATAAAATCCCAATTGGAAATTTAATTTTGCAATTGGAAAATTTATCCGATGATGAGTATCAAATTACTCTTGCATGGGGCAAAGATCGACATCCAATCCGGACAAAAGAGGATGATTTACTGGATGAGACACGCAAGGCCATGAATTCGGGAGTCGACTGGACGGTAGGATGTTCAACCGTTCGCAAAAATGCTTGATCATTTGTTCCAGAATCGACTTGATTCCCATTCAAGGCCCAACAGTATGCCGATTTCGGTGAGAATCACGTAGTTAACCAACAAGTACGTCAGGTATGCGGTGATTATGACAAGTAAGGAGGTATTGATGACTTTCCGACGCTGACGTTTCACATCATCGAATGTGCAAATACCTCGATTTCTGAAGTAAATGAACAAACCAATGATAACGGAAAGTGAAGCGATGGCAAGCATCGTTGGCCGGAACCACTCATACCCCTCTCCGCCCCAATAGAGGGTATCGGATAGAGCTGCAGCACTGCTAACGCTCGCAAGTCCGAACAAGACGAGTACGATGCTTGGTAAGCAACACATCGAGGCAATCACAGTTGATGTTGAGATGAGTTTGACCAAAGATTTGACGTTCTTTTCCTCTTCTATGCGATCACCTCATGAGAAACACTCTGCAAACAGCTTCGCTTCACTTGGATGCGTATAGGCCTGTATTGGCAACACGTCAACACCATCGGACCATTTCCCCATGTTGGTCAGCATGCCTGTGTTGATAAGGTTAGCATATGCGAAGTCAGCCGTGTTGAGATCGCCTCGACTATGGGCAACAACCCAATCTGCTTGCGCGTCAACTCGGCGATAGAACGCCCAATCAGCGAGAGTATCATGCGCTTCGTTGGCTGGTATGTAGTGCGTTGCGACCAATCTCGGGAATCCATACCGATCGCTAGGAATGTACAACAGGAGTGACTGATTGTCATCGATTTGGTCAAACAGTGCGTGTTGGTGTACGCTGTTGCACTGCCCAACCGTCATGTCATCTTCACTCACCACCAAGTGTACGATTGAATTCTCTGGAAGATTGGTGTAGTCCGGCAACCATGCCTCTTGGACGGGTCGTGCCGCTGCCATTTCTGTATCGACGAGAAGGGTTTCACTTCCCCATTCCATTGGTTGCACCATGCCGAGTGCCTGAAGAGAGTAGGCTCCCCCAAGGCTATGGCCTCCAATCCAAAGATGCTCAGGCATGATGACAAGTTCGCCAAGAACGTCATCGATGGCAGCATCACGAGGTGCAGCGCTGATGATCTCGTTCAGTTGCTGCAATGCGGATTCTATTGACAGCATACGAGGGACATGATGAGGCCAGTCTGATGTACCATCAACAATGACGGCCTCAAAATCGTCACCTCCTTCGGGGCGAACATCCGTGGGGTATTGGATGTAGGCGACAACCATCCCTTTAGCAGCGAGGTGATCAATCCAGTCCGAGTACGAATCAATCGAAGGATTGTTGAAGGCATGGAATAAGATCGCCAGTGGTACACCTTCGATACCTGGTTCTTCAGGTAGGTGAGGGAGGGTCAGATAAATCGAGAATTCAATGTCCTCTTCTGTCGGGCCTTGAATCGCAATGACTTCTTCGGGCAAATCGTAAGCATATCGTAGTGTGGTCCGATCAAATGGTCCAGCCTCTGCGCCATACCCTAACGACGGGGCTAGCGGAGGCGAAGGTGCGATTCCAATGAGGGCGGGAATACCGGGCATGACCAGCCATGCTGCGAGAAAAACTGTGATGACGTGAAGCACAGTTGCTCCCTTTTCTTTCCAATTTTGGGATGAATCAGGAAGTCCTGGAGGACCTCGAACTGCGAGTGTCGTACCGAGCAGGATGATTCCGTAAATCGTCGGCAAAAGGAGGAATGCTCCACGAATGTACCGATAATCCATCAACACGAAAATAATCCATGAAGCCATTACTGCCCCAATGAGACTGAAGAAGAGGCCTTGAATTGGTTTCGAGAGACGACGTCCACGATGTTGTTGAATTGAGGAATACACGCAAAAGCCGAGGAACAATGCAGAGAGGATTGTTATGAGAGCGACGTTCTCTCGAAGGACAAACGTCCACGAGAGTGTTCGTACGGCTTGGGGCCATACTGCGTTTTCGATGGATTCACCTTGAACAAGGATGAGCAACGATTCTGCCATGGCAATAAATGCACCAAAAGCAATCATCATCGCTGGGAACGATGAGGACGAAACGTAGCGTTGGAGGATAGAAACACTTTGAGTATTTTCTTCTTCCATAGTTGGAAGATGTTCTTATGGTTCAAAAAACGTCGTTTCGATGGTCAAGCATTGACGTTACGAATTTCCGGTGTTTGGTCAGCAATCATAAACTCAAGCATTGCAGCCCACATGACGAATTCCATGCTCTTTTCCAGTTCGTCCACGCCACCAACCATTTCGATCATGTTGTCCAAAGTATCGTCCGGAGAATGATACGCACTGTAGTCTGAATCATATGCACCAAGATGGAAGATTGTTTGTGCTCCAAGGTTGCGGAACGTTACGTGGTCAGAACGACCAAACGTATCCTCATGGACGTCGAGAACGAGGTCTTCGTGGTCTTCCCAATGTTGGTCACAACCTGAACCATACGTACCATCAATTCGAAGATCCATCGGCGCTTCCAAGATGTTTCGATGAACATGATCGAGAACGGTTGTTATTTCAACATCTTGAACGTCTGGATCAAAGTCAGGTCCTGACCATGCGTGGTAAGGATACGGCTCACCTGTTGGTTTTATTGCAGGATATGAAATTCCCATCATGTCCATGTTGATGTAAAATCGTAATTCTTTGTCCGCTGGTAGGCAATAGTCACACTGGTTGTTTGCGAATGCATTGGACCCTCGCAACCCTTCTTCTTCAGAGGACCACAAGGCGAGGAAAGTGTCGCATTCGACTTCGATGTCGACAAATGCCTTTGCAAACAGCATCATACTGACGGTCCCACCTGTATTGTCGTATGCACCTTCGTACGTACCTCCGCCTGGCGGACCGCCAGGGAACATGATGTCCATGTGGCCACCCATGCCCTGGACACAGGATGGGTCGCGACCTCGCTTCCATGCAATGACGTTCAGGCTTTCAGGTTCTGCTGGGTTTCCGTGGTCAAAGACTCGGAGGATGTGTGTCTCATATCCTAAGCCCTCAAAATGACCTTGGAAGAAGGACGCTGCTCGTTCGAAGGCTGGATTTGGTGAACCCATCCATCGGTTGATGTAACCACCACATTGCGTTGTGTCAGGACAGACATTCGTGATGTATTCCATCTTGTCCATCCATTCCTTTCCGTTGACAATTGGGGTGCCGTTTGTGATTTCGAGATTGTAGCTATCGCCAGTTCCGTCCGGATGTACAATGGTAATTTTTAGTTCATCGACGTATGGTGTCAACAGGAGTTTTCCATTGATCGACTCACCCTCTACTGAAGCGTACCCGTTCGGAAGAATGTATCCATCAACGAACAACATAACGTCGTTCGGAACAGAAATCGCACGGCCGTTTCCTAAGAGTTGAAATTCATGCCACTCCCCACTTTTCATTACAACATCCTCTGGCATCTGATAATCGATTTGGAACACGATTGGAACACCTTCTTGGACGGGTTCATCTTCTCCAAAGCATCCAGAGAGAGATGCAAGCAGCATAAGGGTCACAAGAAACATACTCGTCGACGCACGCTCAACTTGCATGTTTCACCCTAACGAAGTCAATTGATAGGTTTTGTTGGTGAAGGTGCGGATAGCGGGAGTCGAACCCACGACATAAGGTTGGAAACCTCAGATGATAACCACTTCACCATATCCGCACGGTGGTAATCTCTCCGAACAAGCATCCTTTTTTGAGCGCATCGGTTGAAACGTATCAGTTCATGCCTGGGGGTGGTGGCACTGCATCGTATCCCAATTCGACTCTTCTTTGTTGAACAACGTCTCGATCACTCATCATTCTGTTGTAAAGAACTTGGGCTGCCTGTGACTTACGTTCGTCGTTATCTTTGAGCCGACGACTTTTGCCACGTATGATCAGCAACCCAAAGAGTAAGCCCAGAAGAATTGCAGCGGAGCCTGCTTGGAAGATTGGCATTTCAAACACATTATCCCATTCAAATGATTCATCAGACTCAGTCGATTTTGAACTGTTGTAGACGTTGAGTCGAACAGTGACAGTATCCATTGCAATTTCAGCACCGGGTTCAGTGGCCGTCAGAATGAGGTTGTAATTCCCTTCATCGGTAGCTCTACCCTTGAAGATTTTTGGAAGAGTAGGTCCAGTTTCCGACGTGAAAGTCAGCGTCTGTGAATATGAATCTGCCTGAATACCTGTCGCAGATTGTAGATCGATTCGTACGGTGAAACCATCGCTCATGCCCGTCGTGACCGTGCAAGTGAAGACGAAGTTGGCACCAATTACCGCGTCCGTAGAATACTTGGAGGGGGTACATTCCATCGATGCTTCGCCTGCATTCTTGTTCGGGTCGTTCGGCCAGTGATCTGGCTTGTGTGCTCCGGAGGTTTCGTTATCGCCCCATCCATCGCCATCAGTGTCCAGATGTTGAGATGCATGATTCGGGAATGCATCTTCAGCGTCAGCATAACCATCACCATCAGAGTCAGGACAACCATAGAGTGTCCCTCTGAATGCAGTTCCGTATTCACTTGGGCATTGATCTGGAGCGGTTCCGGAGGATTCGTCACCAAATCCGTCCATGTCATCATCGTACCATTGGGTGCTGTCATTCGGCCAGAGATCGTTCAAGTCGGAATAGCCATCACCATCGGAATCCACACATCCGTATACATCGTTTGTTGATGTTCCTGCATCGCCAGGACAAGCATCACCTTGACTCCCGTTGACCTCGTCACCATAGCCATCGCTGTCTGTGTCATTCCATTGTGTCGAATCGCCAAGGAAGACGTCGTTGGAATCAGACATTCCATCCGTATCTTCGTCACTGCATCCGAACACATCGCGGAAGGACGTTCCTGATGTTAACGGACAATCGTCTGCCTCAAAACCGGCTGGATTGTCACCAAATCCATCCCCATCTTGGTCAGCATGCTGAGTTGCATCATCCGGGAATGCGTCTGAACCGTTGATCGTGCCCCAATCAACATCACCGTCGGAGTACCCATCGCCGTCAGAATCGGTACATCCGAGTCGATCAAGGGAGGAAGTACCAGCAGTCAACATACATTTGTCTTCGAGATCATCGTATCCATCACCATCGACATCACTCGCTCGAGTCGGATCCGATGGGAAGGCATCGTTCTCATCGGATATGCCATCTCCGTCGCTATCGACACAACCGTAGCGGTCTATGGTGGATGTTCCTGCAACTCCTGGGCATGCATCGGGTTGTGGACCTGTGGCATTATCACCAAATCCATCAGCGTCCTGATCAAGCCATTGGAACTTGACATTCGGCAATTCATCGATAAGATCGTCCCAACCGTCACCATCCGAGTCGATGCAGCCATATCGGTTTCCTTTTGTTGAATTTCCACTGGTACCAACACACGAGTCAGCCGTGGTTCCACCAGGGTTGTCTCCGTAACCATCTCCGTCATGATCCGACCATTGTGTGATGTCATCTGGATGCGAATCTTGAGCGTCTGCCCATCCATCTTGATCTACATCTGGACATCCGAGTGTTGAATTTTGCCAAGAATCTCCATACTCGGTTGGACAAGCATCTGGATAGTTTCCGCTTGCATTGTCACCATACCCATCACCATCTTGATCCTGCGATTGGGTTTCATCATAACGGAACGCATCTGCTCCTTGTGAAACGTTCCATAGGCCATCTGCGTCGGAAATACCATCACCGTCCGAGTCAGGACAACCAATTCGGTCAATGGTTGAATATCCGAATTGTGTAGGACATGCATCAGGGTTATTTCCACTCGCATTGTCTCCGTACCCATCACCATCGGTGTCTGTATCTTGCGTAGAATCACTCGGGAATGCATCGGCTCCGGAAGCGACAGTCCAGCTTGCGGTTGCATCTGATCTCCCATCGCCATCGGTATCCGTGCAACCGTTTCGGTCGATGGTGGAGGTCCCATGTTGAGATGGACAAGCATCTCCGTTGGTTCCGGTCGGATTGTCACCAAATCCATCTCCATCGCTATCGGATTGTTGCGATGCATCGTTCGGTAGGATGTCTGCTCCATCTGCAATGGTCCAAACAGGGCCATTTGTTCCACTCAAATCTTCGTCGGATGCTCCATCTGAATCACTGTCAGGACACCCAAAGCGGTCCGAGGTCGAGGTTCCAGAAACAGATGGACAAGCATCGGGATTGTTTCCTGTGCTTTCGTCACCGTATCCGTCTCCGTCCGCATCGTTCCATTGTGTTGAATCATTCGGGAACGCATCGTCTGAATCAGCGTACCCATCACTATCCAAGTCACTGCATCCGAGATTTCCGAGCTCTGTAGAAGTCCCAAAGGTTGTAGGACAATTGTCAGCATCGACTCCACTTGCGTTATCACCGTATCCATCGCCGTCCTGATCGGACCATTGTGTTAGTTCGTTCGGGAATGCATCAGCACCGTCGATCGTTGTCCACAGTGCATCGCCGTCAGAGTATCCATCCCCATCAGTATCAGTGCAGCCAAATCGATCTTGATACGAAGTACCGGGTGTGCTATCGCACGCATCCCCTTCGGTCGCAGGAGGGGGATTATCTCCGTATCCATCCCCGTCACCATCCGCCCATTGCGTAGCATCTCCAAGGAATGCATCAGCACCTTGTGCCACGGTCCAAACGCTTCCGTTAATGCCCGTTGGGTCGGGGTCAGAGGCACCATCTCCGTCTTCGTCAGGACATCCGTTCCGATCGATGGTTGAATACGCCTTGACCAAGTTGCATGCATCTGCTCCATTGCTTACGAGCCATGTTGCATCATTGTTCGAGAAGCCGTCACCGTCATCATCCAAGCAACCGAATCGGTCGGTTGTTGAGTTTCCAAGAACGGATACACAACTGTCCGGTTGGAAACCTGCTGCATTGTCACCGTATCCATCAAAATCCTGGTCTGCCCATTGAGTGTCAACAGAAGGAAACGCATCTGCTCCGTTGTTGACAGTCCAAGTAGCATCTGGATTGGAATAGCCATCACCGTCGCTGTCTGGGCATCCTTCTCGATCGTTTGTGGATGTTCCGTACGTGTTCGGGCAGTCGTCATCACTGTCTTCAACACCGTCGAAGTCAGCGTCCTCAGTCAGATTAACCAAATCGGTTGGTTGATTCACTGCAAGAGAGAAAAATTGTGGTCCTGCCGGTACGTTTGTTCCGTTGACGTGGACTTCCCACGTTCCCTGTGCTGGATTGGAAAATTTGAGTCCTCGAAGGGTGTCAAGATTGTTGGAAAGTTCTGTCCACGTCCCCGATGGGTCTTTGATTGCAAGATCCAAATCGTTGACGAGATTCGTTCCTGCCGCAGGTGTTGACTCAAAATCAGTCCATGCCAGAACGACGCTCAAATCTGGGGCGTTGACAGGGAGATTGAAACTCCATCCTCGATTCACTCCAGTCGTCAGACTTTCATTATCCACCCAGGTCGTGTTCAATGCACTGCGCATGTCAACACGCCCCCATCCTTCGTGGTTGTTTGGTGAAGTCTCACCTGCTCCATTTGTTGCTGAATTGTATTGTCCAACCATGTCCGTAGCACTTGCTGCAAAGATTGCTTTGACGAGTGAAGAGTTTGGTTCATCATGCCCCATGTTATCGATGAGATGTTCAAGGAGAAGTGCTGTAGCACCTGCTGTGAGCGGCGTGGACATGCTTGTTCCGCCCATGTAAACATAGGACTGATTGTACGCCATCCATCCCACAGATTTGGTATTGTATCGGGTTAAAGCGGACAAAATGAACGTTCCCGGTGCCACGATATCAGGCTTTAATCGGTTATCATCGGTTGGTCCGCGACTGGAGAATGCAGCCAACCCAGAGATGTTGTCTGCCAGTCTATCGGTACTGATTGGTGCGCTGTATTTTGTGGTTCCCCAAACGGAATTTATGGTAGGACGATCGTTTTCACTCGCTCCGACGGTAAGTACGTTTTTCGCAGACGCAGGCGCTCCGAGAGAATCCAAATCAACTTCGCCGTTGCTGTTCGTATCAACTCCACTGTTTCCTGCAGAAAAGAGGATGGTCATGTTTTGATATTCACGCGCAGCAATGTCGGCTTGCATTGACGATGTCGTATAGGCTCCAGCCACCGATGAACCCCATGAATTGGTGTGCACACGAGAACCGTTTTCAGCCCCTTCTTTGAACAGCTCCGTCAAGTTGGACGGTAATCCATTGAGTGAATATCGATAGTCCCTCGGTGAAGTCGCCGCATTTGCACACCATACTCCGATGGCCTGGAAGTACAGTTCGGCTTCCGGGGCCGTTCCTTTGATGTTCCCCGAGGAGTTTGTTCCATCGCCGAGTACTGAACCAGCAACGTGAGTTCCGTGACCATCGATATCAGACGCTCCATCGTTGGCAACGGAGCCGCAAGAGGATGCCTCTGCGGGGGTCATGCCCCATGATACGATGTCGAGGATGTGGTCTGAAAAGTCAGCATGCATTGTGGCATCGTCGACACCGCTGTCCAATCCTGAATCTGCTACGGTTACGGTGATTCCAGTACCGTCGACCCCATTCCATGATGAATTAATTCCAGTCATGGTCGCTTGAGACCAAAGATCTGGTGCTTTGAGAATATCATCAGCAACATCGTTTGCTGTGACCGCCCACATTTTTTCTTCAAGCCATTCGACCTCGTCCTGATTTGCTAACCAAGCAAGAGCATCGGTAGAGCGGTCAATGTCGAACGTTGCGAATCGCCCAACATGGTACGTAACTCGGATATCGTCGCGGTGGTGAATATTTTCTGGTAGAGATTTCCCGCTTAGGACGCCATAGACTGGAACGAATTGATTCTGATAGAACAACGAAACAGGACCAATGTCCTCACCCAGCATCGCCTCAACCAATCGCATTCGTACTTTATCTGTCGGATCGAGTTTCAAAACTCCCTCAACATCAAGGTCGTTTAGTTGCTCAATGGATTTCCTTTTGACTTCACAGTGGAAGCCAGTATCCGGAAGGAACGAGAAACAATTGATTCCGGCTTCTGCGAGACGAGTCACCCACTCGCTTGGAACTGGGAAGCTGTGTGTGAACACGTAATTGCCTTCCAAGATGTTCTCTTGTGTTCGTTCTGTCCAGTCTTGCAGGGGTGTGACTGTTGCATGCCGGTAGAGAAGGTCGACTGTACCGACTCCTTCACTTGGCTCGTACCATCCCTGTGCATGTTCCTTGGACGGGACGATACCAACTTCCGACAACAACTCCAAGTCCGCATCTGTTCTGATTTCGATTGAAGGAAGAGGCTGGCTCATCGCTAACGGTGTTGCCAATTGTGCTAGCATGAGACATACGAGGAAGGTTGACACTCGGGTGCGAGAAGCCGGCATGGTTCCCTCTTAGCACCGGTCACTCATCAATGATTTGCATTGAGCAAGTTCAAATTGATAACGAGCATTGAAAACAGGTTCGCGTCACCCCACAACATGCGCGGTGGTGGCTCAGGCAGCAGTGATGCGATGGAGCCGACCGATATCAACGAGAGGACACAGGTCGTCGGTCGACAAATCTGGCGTGTCGTACCATATGCTAAGCGATATCCCGGCCGTGTTTTAGCGGGTATTTTTGGCAATGCAATGGCCCGTTTCTTTGACTTGATGCCCTTTGTTGCAATCGGTCTTGCAGTTGATTATTTCACAGGTGGAGTGTTATCCGGTCCTGATATTGTGCAGAACTTTGTCACATCATTTGGAGGAGATCCAGCGGTTGGTTACGGCGTACTCATCTTCCTTGGATTCTTTTGCTTGGCAATTTTCCAAGGCATATCAGAGTATTCTTGGCAAACACTTGGCTATAAAATTCAACATGACTTACGGATGGATGCTACAAAGTCGTTGATTGCAATGGAGGCAACGTACTACGACATGCGTCAAACAGGACAGATTATGGCTGTCTTGTCAAGTGACGTCAATCAGTTGGAAGACGTTGTATCAGACTCGTCAACGTCCATCATTCGGATTATTGTCACTTTTTTTACTGCCTTCTTGATTCTGGTGTTGATGTCGTGGAAACTTGCAATTGTTCTCTTCGGGCCAATCATTTTCATCGTGCCAATCGTCTATTGGTTCTCGACAAGTGTTCAGAGGAAGTACCGAAAGCAACGCGAATCAACAGGCGACATTACGGCTGTTCTCGAAAATCTCATTTCAGGAATTGCAGTCGTTCAGGCATACAATGCAGAAGAATGGGAAGCAGACCGTGTTGATCGAGAATCAGGTGCTTACCGAGACCAAGCCATGGGGGCAAGTCAAGATCGCAATAGATTCATCCCCATGATTTACGTTGTCGCAGGAATTGCATTTGGGCTCTTGGTTACAGCAGGTGGATGGCTGGCAAAGGAGGGCGAAATTACAACGGGACAGTTGGTGACCTTCCTGCTGATCAGCACTCGAATGACCATGCCGATGTTCATCTTCGGAATCCTTGTCAATCAACTTCAGCGCGGTGAAGCAGCAGCACGACGTGTCTTCGCAGCAATTGATTTGGAACCTACGATTGTTGATGACGAGAATGCAATCGAACTGTTGAGTCCAATCGAATCCATTGAATTCAGGGATGTCCATTTCACCTATCCAAATACGACCACGAAAGTGCTGAGTGGGATTTCCTTCAGTGTTGCAGGTGGCCAATTCCTTGGTGTCATGGGGCACACGGGTGCTGGAAAGACAACCATTCTCAAACTGTTGATGCGATATTATGTTCCTGATTCTGGTGAAGTTCTCATCAATGGAAACAGCATCAATACCTTCACGCTTGCCAGTGTCCGTGATGCGATTGGTTTCGTAAGTCAAGATCCGTTCCTGTTCTATGGTTCCATCCGGGACAATGTGCAATACAACCAGGTCGCTGAAGAAGATGACCTTCGTCAAGCACTTGAACTTGCAGGTGCGCTTGAGTTTGTAGAAGAATTGGAAGATGGAATCGAAACGATGGTTGGTGACCGTGGTGCTTTACTCAGTGGGGGGCAACGTGCTCGCGTCTCGCTCGCTCGTGCGCTGTTGAAGAAACCCTCTCTTCTGATACTCGACGAAGCATCGAGTGCTTTGGATGCAGAAACGGAACGTCGAATTCAAGAAAACCTTCTCAGTACAGGATCTGGACGTGCAACCATCGCCGTTGCTCACCGATTGAGCACCATCCGTAATGCAAACGAAATCCTGGCTATGGTTGATGGAGCAGTCGTTGAACGCGGCAAGCACGATGAGCTGCTCGAGCATCAAGGTGTCTATTCCAGTCAGTGGACCATCCAAACCGGCGATATGGCTGGAATGTGATTACGTTCGTTCCAGAATCGGACGAAGGATGGTCGTCATCTGTTCTTGGGGGCTGACAGGAATGAAGGCTTTGTTACCCCACAGGATTAGCATTGAGATCACAAAGAACAATGGTATTCCCACAATCAATGACCAAATTGCTATGGTGAGGTCGAGGAAGTAGTATTCTTCAAACAATTCAGAGACAACGATCGTACCAAAGAGCACGAGGACACGAGTAACTGTAAGGACAGAACGAATGGTCAGCCAAATCTCCTCTTCATCGGATTTCTCCTGAAGGGTCCGTTCAGCCATGAGGCTTCTTGCTTTCATTCATTGAAAGGGATTGCGTCGATTATGCGACTCAAAGTGTACGTTCGCGGTCATCGATTTGACGACCAACTCCGGCAGCACCACCGGTTTGTCGAATTTCACGCCATGCTTTGTTGACGCCTTGGCCGTATGCCCAATGGGCAAGGAAGACGAAGAGTGGAGCCAAAGCAACGGTACTGATCGAACGATGAGGACTTGTGCCTATGGCTGCACCAAACCACGAAAGCCCGATGTAGAGACCCATCAAACCGAGGGTGCCGTGAACAGCAATTCGAGACAGTGTCCAATCACCATCGATTGAGAACCATGGGTAATCGGTGGCTCCTCCTGTAGCAAAACCTGCAACTAACGCAAGCATTGACGCTATCGTTAGCCAGGGGAAGAAACCGATTGCTGTGTGCGACCATGTCGCAATTTCAGGCCATCGCTTGTTGGCAACCATTCGTGTGTAACCATAGTTTCGCATCTGCTTCATGTACGGTTTGAACGGGAGTCTTCGACGATGAGGCATGACGTTTGATGGGTCGATGAAGAGTTTGTGGCCTTCTCGCTGGATTTTAGCATCGAGGACGACATCTTCTGCACCGATGCATCCTGGTTCGAAGAAATTGACCTGGCGTAGGTTCTCCATCCTGTGGGCGCAATTCACGCCCGGATTGTGTGTAATTGGTACCAATTCACCTCGAGGTTGGGCACCATATCGTGTTCCAGCAGTCATGAATTTGGTACAAAAAGCGACATCGGCGCATTTCGCTCCGAATGGGTCATCATCAGGGGCAAAGTTTGGTCCGCCCACTGCACCGACCTCTGGGTCCTTGAACCAACGAATTAATTTCTCAGCCCAATCAAGCGGAGGGACGGTGTCATCGTCTGTGAACAGAACAAGATCATGATCCATTTGTCGAAGCGCAAAGTTGCATGCATCTGCTCGATTTGTTGAAGGGTCTTCGATCCAAGTGGCTCCGTACTTTTCGCACACATCTTTTGTGTGGTCTCTTGATTTTGAGTCCGCAATCACAATCTCAATGTCGGGATAGGTCTGTTGTGTTAGCCGGTCAAGAACGGTAGCTAACTCGTCTGCATTGTTAATGGTAGGAATCAAAATGGCTACCTTGTAGGGAATCCCATCTTCCTTCAGAACAAGCTCCACCATGAACTTGCGTGATGGAACTTACATATCAAAAAGATGCTTCAACCTCGTCGAGGTTTTTCTTCTTTCATTCCTTGGGTATATGTTCGATGTCTTTGGGTTCTGGTAGAGCGGTTTGAAGAGTTTCAGAAACCTTTAGGTCGTCCAATCTGCGTCCTTGCGGAAGTACACGAGTCTCGTAAGAATTCATTGTCTCGTTGTATGTTTTCGCTGCATTGGACAAATGGCCCCCAACTTTCGAGAAATGGGTTATCATGGTATTCACACGCTTGTAGAGTTCACGGGAAACATCGTAGATTTCCTTTGCACCTTCGGCAAGCGCATGCTGTTGCCAATACAGAGCAACGGTCCGTAGCAATCCGAGCATCGTAACGGGCGTTGCAATCAATACAGATTTGCTCATTGCGTACTCCATCAATTCGGGGTCACTGGAGAATGCTGAAGCAGCCATCGCTTCACTTGGGATGAACATGATAACGTGGTCGAATTCACCTTCGATTGTGTTTTGATAGGCTTTTGCACTCAGTTCAGTGATCCGCTGCTTCATTGCTTTCGCGTGTTTGATCAGCAAATCTTCTTGCTGAGGTCCGGAGTCGAGTTCGAGCGCTTGCAAAAAGTGGCTCCCTGAGGCCTTTGAATCAATGGGCAGAACGGCTTCTTGTGGCAAGCGAACAACAAAATCAGGACGACTTCCGTCCTCCAGTGTCACTTGTTCAAAGAAATCAACGTGCTCGCTTAAGCCTGCCATCTCAAAAAGTCGACGAAGTTTCACCTCTCCCCAATTTCCTCTGGTTTGGGCAGATGTGGTGAGTGCAGTGGAAAGTGCTGTCGTTCGGGTTGAGAGTGATTCTGTTTTGTCACCCAGATCTTTCAAATGGCGCTTAATACCCTCGTAGGCCCCCATCCGTTCCTTTTCCATATCGTTGTTCAGTCGAATCATTTTTTCCATTTCTTCTTTGAGTGGTTTGACCAAATTTTCAACTTCGGTCTTTCGTGTCTCTAGTGCGTGTTCTGCATCCTTTTTTTCTGACTTCCATCGCTCTTCAGCAAGACGAAGAAAGTCTTCCGAATTTTGTCGTGCGACCGCCGTGGCGATGTTTTCCATTTCAGCAACGAGCGTTGTTTTGTTTCCTTGAGCAGCCTGAACCTCTGCCTCTGCTCGCACCAACTCGGTTGAGAATTTCATTTTCGCAAGAAGCCATCCTAAGCCGATTCCTAATCCACTTGCGATGATGATCACGACAATGTCAAATGCTTCAGTCATAACATTGTCTCTCGTCGAGGGTTCTTGAAGACGTCGGCACATTGAGGGTCATTCAACGCGCGAAAAGGGTAGTTCCGGAATAGTAAGTTCATAAGCCGTCGAAAGGAGAGGGATGCTGTAGGGGTGCCTCATATGTTGAACGTCACAGCTCGCCAAGAACTCATTAGCAAGATTTTGGATACATTAATGATTGTCGTAGAAGATGCAAGATTCGACTTTGAAGAGGACGGACTAACCGTCCGCGTCGTCGACTCATCACACGTTGCAATGATCAAACTCACCGTTGATGCTGCAGCGTTTGATGGATGGGAATTGGATGCAAAGAAGATCGGTCTAGAAATGAAGAAGATTCGAGAAGTTACCACACTCGGTGGTTCGGGCGATTTGATTGAGATCTCTCACCAAGAGGGAGGAGATTTCACGATGAGTCTTGGTAAGATTGTTCGAAATCTCCGCCCACTCGACAATGCAACAATGGCATCGCCTCCGTCCTTGCCAAAATTAGACCTACCTTGCAAAGTTGTAATGAACGGTGCAGAACTTGGACAGGCCCTGAAAGCTGCAAAGCAAGTTGGAGATTTGGTCAATTTTAGCATTGATGAGTCATCCTTCAAGGTTCACGTTCGAAACAACACCGACTCGGTCAACATCTCCTTTGACAAGGACGAGATGGATGAATTGGTGTGCGATGGTGCAGCACGCAGCCAGTACAGTCTCACCTACCTCGAGCCACTTTCGCGTCGGTTCGGACCGAGTGATAACGTCACAATCCAATTCGGCGAAAACTTCCCGCTTGCGATGAACTTCACTTTCGAAGATGGTGCTGCTGAAGTTGATTACTTCCTTGCTCCACGTGTGGAAAGCGATTACTGATCAGTATTCTCGCCAACCGTGACCGCAGTCTTTGCAAGTTAGCATGCGTGTTTCGGGTTCATCTGATGATCGGGTTTGCTCAAGGTAAAAATAGACATCAGTACAGTCGCACTTTGGACACATGTAGGATTCGGTGGAAAGGACACCTCTGATTTGGTCCGAGTCCTTGATGACTTCATATTCACGCTTCTCTGCTTTCGTCGTCGTCTTTGTTTTTGAGAGGTCGATTTCTTTTCCATCGACCTTCATCTTGACGTTTGCAGGTCCCGTATAACCACATTTGTAGTTCGTACATTTGATGTCACCACTGGGACTTGGAAAGGATAAGGTCCCGCATTCAGGGCAAAACATACCCGAGCCATCGACATTTTACATTTAATGATGGCGGTAATGCCTGCAGGAGGATTTAATTTTTTGAGGTGAATAAATTTTCAGTCGGATGGAACGTGACAACATTCAATTCCAACCGAGAACTGGACGATTCATGTGGCTGTGGTATTCTTGGCAATCAGCAGCCGTCGTCAATGATGATGGAGACGTTCTCGATATCGAATTCAACAATGCTCGATTTTCAGTTCATGCTGCCAAGGATCGTTTGCAATTGGTTGCCAATGGACACATGCCACCGGAAGCCGTCGTGTTATCCGAAAGATTTCCTGATGCAAAACCAACGGCTCACGGTTCTGATGAATTGCCGGATTTTGACCTGCCACAACCGACCGACGACCAAATTGAAATCGCTGACCAAGCTGCTCTTTTGCTCGCAAAAGAAGGTGTTGCAGTATCTGCAGCGGATCCAAATCGCCGTTTAGAACATCTTCTTCGAGCGAGTGAAGAATTGCGAACACTCCATTTGACAATGGAGGCACGTCTCATTGAATGGGTCGGCCTTTTCCTTCCTTCAGCACGCTTTGATTCCAACCGTTCTCAAGTTGCAAGCCAAGTTCAAGATGTCGATTCTCTATCGGAATTCGCAGCGTTACTCGACGTTGAGGATGCTTACGAACAACCGTCTGAACCGGAGTGGAAAGCGCTTCATGATTGGGCGGAAATGGTTTCAAATCAAGGCCGACAATTGGACCGATTGGAACACGCAATTCGTCTTTCTGCTCAAAACCATCTTCCGTCGACCTCAATGCTTGTTGGGCCGCTTCTGGCTGCTCGTCTGTGCGTGGAAGCGCATGGACGATTCCGACTTGCTCGGCTTCCTTCTGGCACTGTTCAAGTGTTGGGAGCAGAGAAGGCTTTCTTCAGTCACCTCCGCAGTGGCACTGCACCTCCAAAACACGGACATATTTTCATGCATCCTTGGATTTCAAGGTCACCTCGCTGGGTCCGTGGAAAGATTGCACGAATGTTGGCCTCGAAGATCAGCATTGCAGCCAGAATCGATGCCTTTGAAGGAACTCCCTTGACCAAAGAAGATGTTGACCAAGTCGAAGCACGGGTTGAGGCGATTCGAAAGGAATTTTCCAAGCCTCCCGGGCGTTGAGGTGGTCTTATGGCCAAAAATCGACGTATGCGCCCGTTATCCGATTCTGTATTGATGGAGGGTAGAAACGTGTGGACAGTGAATGCAAATCCAGGCGTTGCTGTCCGAGGCGAATCGTTGCGAAAATTCCGTGGCGTTGAGCACCGACGGTGGGATCCAAATCGCTCGAAACTTGGAGCTGGAATCCTGCGTACGCGAAACAATCCCTCCGATTTACTTCCTCGACCTGGCTCGACCGTATTGTATCTGGGGGCAGGGCATGGTACAACAGTTTCGCATTTGCACGATCATCTGTGTGGGACATCAAATCGGCACCGTGGTCGATTGGTTGCAGTTGATCTAGCTCCTCGCTGTCTCCGTGATTTAACTCACCTTGCTGAAACAAGAAAAGGATTGGTTCCAGTTTTAGGAGACGCACGAAAGTTCGATGCATGGGGTGTGCTGATTCCATCCCGGGTTGATTGGCTGTTTCAAGACGTTGCTCAAGCGGGACAAGTCGAGATTTTCCTCTCAGCAGTACGACGATTTCTGAGCAAGGATGGAATTGGTTTGTTGTCTCTCAAAGCAGCAAGCGAACGACATCAAGACGGAGGGGATGCGGATATTTTTGCTGCAGCAATTGAACAACTATCGGATGAAGTTGAATTAATTGAACACATCAATTTGACTGGATTTGAAGATCAACATGCTCTTTTTGTCATCCGCAGGCGGTGAGAGAGTGCCAGAATTGCCTGAGGTTGAGACTGTCCGTAGGGGGTTGGAGCAAGCTATGGTGGGCCGAACCGTGACAGAGGTCATCCTACGACGCGAAAATCTTCGATTCCCATTTCCAAAGCAATTTGCATCCCGTGTCGCTGGTCGTCGAATCGATTCGATTCGTCGTCGGGCAAAGTATCTCTTAATCGACCTTGATGATGGGCAAATTCTTCTGTCACATCTTGGAATGTCAGGTCGTTATACCCTCTTTGAATCAAACAAAGTCAAGCAGTTCAATTCCACAGGTAACATCGATACAGTTTCACGTTTTGGAACGGCTACCGGATTTGCTGGACGTCACGATCATGTTGAGTTCCGGTTTGACGATGAAAGCATTGCTGTATACACAGATCCTCGACGGTTTGGAATCATGGACCTCATCGAAGTAGGCGAGGAATCCATACATCCATTGCTTGAATCATTAGGTCCTGAACCGTTTGGTGGATGGAATTCGCAGGACCTCGCTGAACGTCTAAAGAGGAAAACAAGCAGCATCAAGGTAGCGTTGCTCGACCAACGAGTTGTCGTCGGGGTTGGAAACATCTATGCTTGCGAGGCCCTGCATCGCAGCGGAATTCATCCTCAACGACAGAGCAACACCTTGGTTCGCAAAGATGGGAAACCAACAAAGAAGTTGGATTTACTTGTTGACAATGTTATCCAAGTGCTTGAGCAAGCGGTCGAAGTCGGAGGGAGTTCGCTCAATGATTTCGCAGATGTCAATGGGACACTCGGTTACTTTGGACATCATTTCCAAACGTATGATCGGGAAGACCAACCGTGTTTGAAAACAGACTGTGGCGGAACAATTGAACGGATCACTCAATCGGGGAGGTCCACCTTCCTGTGTCCACGATGTCAGCGTTAGGAAGAGATGACGCCGAGCATGACAGTTGCTGCGAATCCCCACAGAACCACTGCAGTAACTCGGTTCACGATTGATCCATTGGTTCGTAACCAGTCAAGGAGAGGTGTTCCAGTCAGGAACACTGCAACGAGAACATACCATGCCATATCAATTGCCATACCTATGAAACCAATGATGAGTTTGGTTTCCAAACTCATTCCTGATTCGAGCACTTGAGCAAGAACTGCTACGAGGAACAAGGCAATTTTTGGATTGAAAAAAGCGATTGAAAAACCTTCGAGAAAACCTCTCGCCTCTCCTTCAATTGAATCTTCTTGGGGGTCCTTGTTGTGGACCCACATCAGCCATCCATACCACACGAGGAGAACGATGCCAATCCATTGCAAACCAAGAAAGACATCAGGAGCTTCCTCAAGCAGGACGATCAATCCAAAGATTGCTGCACCCGCATAGAGCCCGAACCCAATCCCATGGCCAACAGCACACATCACTCCTCGTCGACGTCCTCCAACGATTGTGTTGCGAATCACCATCAAGAGGCTCGGTCCAGGTGAAATGGCTCCAAGGAAAAAGACCGTGCTCGCGGCGAGAATGGCTTCCCAAGCGAGGTCCATGGTGGGCGGGTGGATTCACTCCTCTTGAGTGCTTTCATAAGAGGAAGAAGGTGTATCCACCTTTCCATGGGTCGAGTTGAGCATTTGTCTTTGCTGTTGCTTCGGTGTAGATCGAAGTGTATCTTCGGCTGTGTACTGTTTTGAGAACTGCACGAAGAAAAGCCTCGTTCGATGTAGCGTCTTGCCTCTTGGTTGCCATGTACGGAAATCTACATTAAAGGTTATCAATGTTTCTTTATTTTGTCTAAACAGACAAGATATTTTCCGTTATTCGGATTTATCCTCGTATTTTCTTCAGATTTATAGAAGCCTGTTGAACCAAGGAAGAACCGAGTTGATCCTTACGATAAATTTTGAATTCTGTTGGTCCGGGGAGACGAAGATGTTGTTCAGATGGATCCGTCCCCGGTCCGTGCCAAACCCGATTGTTTGATGGAGAGATTTCTGGTGATGTGAACATGACGTGACGTGGCATTGACTCAACATTGTAGTCGTCTAAATCCTCTTGCAGAACTACGCCAGCCATCTTGAGTTTGCGTTTTGCTCGAAGTGCAGAAACCGCTTCTTTTCGATGTGATGAACGAAGAATGTCCAACCCATAAAATGCACCAATTTTTGCCTCTTTGCAATCTGGTACGTCGAACCATCGCTCTGAACGAAGTGTTGCTTGCTTGACGACTTGCAGTGATTTGAGATGGATTGCAGCTAAACCTGGAGCGACGTGATTGTACGCACCGACATCCATTGCAATCCACGCAGGACGGCCATCACGAAGCCGTATCTCGCTTTCTGAAACATATCCTGGATTTGGTCCAACTTTTGTCGTCGTGGAGTGCCCAAACACAACGGTTCGATCGGGATCAACAGCATATTCATGGGCGTAGAACCGGTTTCGTATCCAAAGCAGTTCCTTATCACCTTGCGAGTCCAATGGCATTCGGGGATCATACCCTGCATGAACCAAGCGCAACTCGTCCAGAACGATGTGATTCGGAAGGTTATCCATCCACATTAAATCGGAGGCGAGTTGTTTTTTCGCATCGTAAAGGTCGCCATGTGCACGAACAATGTAAGACCCCCATGTTGGACGTCCTCCACGTTCTAACCATGGTTGCCACAGTTCGATGTCCCCGTCTTTCTGCAGAGAACCAATGGCCATCAGTTCATGATTCCCCTTCAAACAAATTATTTGAGGATGGCTGCGTATGTAATCCACCACTCCTGCTGAATCGGGTCCACGATCAATCATGTCACCAAGACAGACCACACGATCTTCTGGGTCCAATTTCAGGCGATGCATAAGGGCTCGAAATGTGCCAAGATGGCCATGGATGTCGCCTATTGCCCAAACATTTCGCCCCTCATCCAATCGTCCCTGTAGGTCGGCTTCGATATGGGCGTCCCTAAAGGACGGGCCTAATGGAAGGTCCAATTTGCACCCCATGGATTTCACCTCAGAGGATTATCCTCTTTGGTACGCACTGAACAATGAGGATATATTGTCTTCGCTTCGTTTGAAGGCAAAATACACCGTTTTCTTCACCTTTCTCGGTTTTTCACTTCACTGAATTACTGTATTCTGGAAAGAGTTGGTATGAAAAATTATCAAAAAGAGTTTGAAATGAAACGGTCACATGTTTCGCCGATACTGTCCTCCAACTCGGAACAATGCATCTGTGATTTGACCAAGACTTGCAACTTTAACGGTCTCCATGAGTTCCTCGAATACGTTTCCACCTGTTCGCGCAACTTCTTGCAGTTGAGCGAGAGCGGCCGTTGTAGCATCGCCCTCCTTTGTCTGACGATCTTCGGTCCGCTCAAGACAGGCCTGCTTTTCTTCAGGAGTTGCTCGTGCCAATTCCATTTCGAAATCATCTGCACTCGATTCATCGAAGACTTGTGCATTTGGATTCTGGAAGGTGTTGACACCAATGATCGGGAGTGTTCCATCGTGCTTGAGATGCTCGTAATACATCGATTCGTCCTGGATTTTTCCTCGCTGATACATGGTCTCCATTGCACCGAGAACACCACCACGTCGAGAAATGGCTTCGAATTCTTCGAGAACAGCTGATTCAACCAGATCTGTCAGTTCATCGACGATGAATGCGCCTTGTAATGGGTTCTCGGTCTTCGTCCATCCTGATTCTTTGTTGACAATCAGTTGGATGGCCAACGCACGTCGTACAGATTCCTCTGTTGGTGTTGTAATTGCTTCATCGTAAGCATTGGTGTGCAAGGAGTTGGCATTGTCTTGGATGGCCAAGAGCGCTTGCAGGGTTGTCCGAATATCGTTGAAGTCAATCTCTTGAGCGTGGAGTGAGCGACCTGATGTTTGAATGTGGTACTTCAGTTTCTGAGAGCGTTCATTTGCTCCGTACAAGTCACGCAT
>MDSX01048481.1_pt1 | contig 25855 bp, 17 predicted proteins | sample 811141 | NCBI WGS metagenome assembly MDSX01 (sample SAMN05326642, study PRJNA326480) | marine metagenome | isolation source: seawater | place: Atlantic Ocean: South East | collected 2010
AACAAACCATGGTCATGGCTTCTGATTGAGTTGGGTTGACTTTACCCGGCATGATGGAAGAACCAGGCTCGTTTGCTGGTAGAGAAAGCTCCTGCAATCCACATCTTGGGCCAGAACCCAGCCATCTGATGTCGTTGGCAATTTTCATCAGACTTACCGCTAATGTGTTCAGTGCACCACTTGCAGCAACAATCGCATCGTGTGCTGCTAATTGTGAAAATTTATTCGGTGCTGTGATAAATGGAAGATTTGTTTTCAATGCAATCGCCGACGCTACTCGATTTGCGAATTCAGGATGAGTATTCAATCCGGTTCCAACTGCGGTTCCACCTAACGCCAATTCATGCAAATCTTCCAAAGCGAACTCCACTCTTCGAATATCTGCATCTATTTGAGCAACCCATCCGCTTGCTTCTTGCCCCAGAGTAAGCGGTACTGCATCCATTAGGTGAGTTCTGCCAATTTTGACAATATCTGACCAATCTTCGGATTTCTTTGCAAGTGCGTCTCTTAGATTAACTAGGCTGGGAATTAAATCGTGAGTAATAGACTCAGCGCTTGCAATATGCATTGCTGTCGGGAAGGTATCATTGGATGACTGGGCGCGGTTTACATGGTCATTAGGGTGAACTGGAGATTTCGAACCTAGGACGCCGCCGGCCATTTCAATAGCCCTATTTGCAATGACCTCATTGGTATTCATGTTTGATTGGGTTCCAGAACCGGTTTGCCATACTCTTAGAGGAAAATGATCATCCAATTCGCCATTAATTACTTCTTCAGCAGCAGAAATAATGAGTTTTGCAACATCAGAATCTAGTTGACCTAAATCAGAATTTACCTTGGCAGCAGCCTGTTTTAGAATTCCAAAAGCACGTATGACTCCTCTAGGCATTTTATCGTCACCGATATCGAAGTTGATTAGAGACCTAGCTGTCTGACAACCGTAGTATCGATCTGCAGGAACTTCTAGTTCACCCATGGTGTCAGCTTCTATTCGTACCTCTCCCATATGCCTCCGGTATAGCCGACCGTCCATGTCCCTTTCCCTCTAGTAAGCGTCAAAGGTGAGAATCTCGAGCAGAGAATGATGGCCGCTTACCGCCTCGTTTGGTTCCAGCATCTTCACAAAGCTGCTGGCACATATGTAATAAGGCGAGCAATGGCCAACGGCGAGACATTTTGGCCTAACCACGAGAATGGAAACCCGGTCACTAATAGCGAAGTAATTCCCTTGTGGAAAATGAACTCTAGCGAACTGACATCTTTCATTGATGAATGCGAACAGAAAGGAGTCACATTCGTTGCTTGCGAGTGGGGGGGTCCCGATTATGAAACTCTGGCTAAAGACGAGAGAGTTACTTTGTTGACATGCTTAAGACATCCAATCAAGCGATTGGTTTCAAATTACAATTATGATCACTATTGGATGTGGACTAAAGCCACATCATACCAAGAATATCTTGCAGAAGGGCATCTTCATTCGTCTTCTGAATACTATACGAAAATTTTTGCACGCGGCGAATTGAATTCAAATAAGGCTAAAGCAAATCTAGAATTGTTTGACCATGTAATCATTGCAGAAGACGGTATGGAAGCTTTAGATGAACTTGGTTGGCCAAAGGAAAGCGATACTACTCATCCTACATTTGGAGATTCAAAGAGGGCGATGATTCTGTTTGTCAAACTTAGGTGGTTCAGATTGTTCAATTATCTGAAGAAAAAGAAATTTCAGCCGCCTAGCGAGCTAAAAATCGAAGAATCCAACCAAAGTGATTTGCAAATATACAACTCACTGAGAAGATAAATCTGGGCCGATGCCGGTCATAACTTCTCCATTTTTCCAATAGCCCCGATACATCAGCATTGTCTGAAACGGAATCGCGATATCCCCTTCTGAATCGATAGCGATGACTCCACCACGTCCGCCGAGTGGAGCAACCATGTCGAGCATATTTTCACAGGCATCAGCAAGCGCCTCGCCCACTTTTACCCTACTTGCTACTTCGTGTGCGGCACATGTTCTGATGAAAGCCTCACCAACTCCTGTGCACGACACAGCCACTCTCGCATCAGCCCAAGTTCCAGCGCCAATGATTGGCGTATCACCGATTCTGCCATCCGGCTTTCCAGTCATCCCTCCTGTGCTTGTTGCAGCAGCAAGTACGCCTTTGGAATCTATGGCAACTGCACCAACAGTGCCCATTCCTTCTCCATCGTGATCAAGCATAGCCTCGTCATCTTCATCGGTTGAACCAGGTCTTGATTTTGCATCCTTCCATTTCTTCCATTGTGCTTGGCGTAAGTCAGTTATCAACCATTCTTGCGATACCTCTTCAACACCGTTTTTGATTGCAAAGTCATCAGCAGCGGACCCGTTCAACATCACTGGCCATTTATTGTCAAGAATCATTTTTGCAGCCCTAATCGGGTGCCTGATTTTTTTGACATTGACTACCGAACCAGCAGCAGCATCACTACCTCGCATGATACTTGCATCCATCGTAACACTGCCATCTGCAGCAATGACAGAACCAATTCCAGCGTTGAAAAGTGGTTCATTCTCCAACATTTCAACGGCAATAGTTACTGCCTCTAGGGCATCAATACCGTCATCCAACATTGAGCCTACAGTTGTGAGAACGCTTTGCATGCAAGCGATTCGCTGCGGGTCTAAATCCGTTGGACCTTTCCAAGGCCCATCTCCTCCAGCTCCACCGTGAATGGCGAGGCTGACCACCATCTCACCTCATGCTCTAGTGACTGAGATAATTTGTTGAGGCTGAGCAGGCCTGTCTCCAGGAAGTTTCCTGCAGCCTTCAATAGTCTTGACCACATTCATGCCATCAACAACTTCTCCGAAAACGGCGTGATTGCCATTTAGCCATGGAGTTGCAACAGTGGTTAGGAAGAACTGCGAGCCGCCTGTGTTGCGGCCAGCATTGGCCATTGAGAGAACACCTGGTCGGTCGTGAGCCATGTTTAGAGCACTTGCTTCACATGGTATCTTCCAGCCAGGGCCGCCAGTTCCAGCCATTCGGCTCATTGGATCTTTTGAGTGAGGGCATCCGCCTTGAATCATGAATTGTTCAATGACTCTGTGGAAGTGTAGTCCGTTGTAGTATCCATCATCAACTAGACGTAGGAAGTTGGCGGTTGTATCTGGGGCTTCATCGGTAAATAGCCTAATTCGGATATTACCGGCACTTGTCTGCATAATGACGTCTGTCATGTATGGGTCTAGGCGAAGCCCGTTGATGACCCTTACTATGACCTAATCATTGGTTTAGCCAAGGGCGGAAATGCTGGTCAGCATATGCCCTTGCCTGTTCTGCAGTGTAGCCATGAGCCAGTAGCTGCTGTTCATATTGCAACTGTTCTGGAGTAATACTTGGGTCTGCAGCGGCCACTCCTCCCATAGGCTGGTCAAATGCAGCATTTGCAAACGAGTCTCCTGCAAGATCATCGCCTCCACGGCCCTTACGGACAATTAGGAAAGTCAGTAGAATGATAACCACTACACCGAAACCGATTCCTCCGATCATCACGACATCACTACCGCTCTCCGCAGAGTCGTCAGTACTTTGTCCGCCATCTTCGGTTCCTGAACCACCATTGTTGTCTGAGTCGCCGTTGTCTGAGCCACCGTTGTTGTCGATTACTTCACAGCCCATCGAGTCTACAGTAGCGTTAGTTTCAGTTGCAGGGCAGTCATCCATTGAATCGACTATTCCATCACCGTCAGTATCGACCTCACAGCCGCTTTCATCAACGGTTGCATTTGCAGGAGTTGAATCACAATCATCGTCAGAATCCTGCACGCCATCCTCATCAGTATCTACGAATGGAGGAGGGCATCCATCTCCGCCATCTCCATTTTCGACACCATATACTCCTGGACATTGGTCGCCAAGGTATCCAGAGCTGTTGTCGCCAAATCCATCTTCGTCTTCATCAACCCACTGGCTTTCATCCAATGGCGAGAAGTCGTTCAGGTTAGACCATCCATCGCCATCAAGGTCAGCACAACCATAGCGGTCACCCCAACTCTCTCCATACTTGTCTGGACAATCGTCAACTATTCCGTCACCAGTATCTGTGGTGTTGTAACCGTCTCTATCAACGTCGTTTGCCCACAACTCTTCTTCGTTCTGGATTGAGAAATTTTCTCCTATCATTTCGTTGTTCATTAGTTCAATTTCATCGATAGCACGGTCCATGTTCATCACAACATGGCATGAGTAAGTTCCGGACGCAGTAGTTGCATCGATAAATGTCGAAGAAGCTCTCTCAAGAACCATTTGCCCATATGTTGAGTATGTGCTCATAGTAGAGGAATCGAGCTCTTCTACAATTGCTCCAGTATCATCTACCAGGTTAAGACTCCAATTGAAATCTCCAATAGCAGGTCCACGTAGGTTATGGATTTCGAATGAATAGAACAATTCCTCGTTACTGACCATCTCAGCACCACATGTTAGGTTGCTAATCGCAAGGTCTGCTGGTGCAGGTGGCATAGTATTGATCGAGAGATTGTAGTAACCTTCTCCTCCTGTGGAGTCGACAACTAGAGTGAACATTCCATCTTGCCCTTCGTATTCTGAATCGCCCATGGACATCCATTCTGTTCCATTCCAGCCTGCAACCATGTTGCTCTCTTCATCGTATAGGTTTGCAGTGAAAGGAGAGCCCATGTCTGGTGAGAACATCACGTTGATGTTGTTGTAGTCTTCAATATTGAATTGGTAAGCATCTGAAGAATCCTGTCCATCTAAGCATCCTTGCCCCATGACTGATGGATTTGCACCTAATGCTATGGCATTCGACATATCCGTTCCTGCATCCGTTCCTGTTCCAGCATCAGAGTGGCCAGCACAGGTGAACGGTGCAACATAGCCTGCTGGGTTTCCAATTAGGAGCCTGTAAGTTCCAGCTCCTCCATCTTCTAGCCAAGAAGTTGAGCGGTTTACTATCAATGTATATGTTCCAGCAACCCCGTCATTAGATGTATCAATAGTTGTAACCTCAGAATCTGAGAACCAACTGGAGTCAGAATCTACTTGCGCACCAGTTGAATCCAGTAGTGCTAGATTTACAGCACCGGATGGAGGGTCGACCAATGTCACATTCATGTTTTGTCCAGCGCCCATGGTGATAGTGTAGTAATCGCTTGCATCATTAGAATCGATACAACCACGATATTCAGCATCAGCGTAATTGCCTAAGTCATAGGCGTTAGCAGCATCATTTCCAGCATCACCGCCCATTGCAGCATCATTCTGTGAAACACAGGAAGTCTCAGCATTGCCGACAGTGAACTGCCCAGTTCTGGCTGCTTGGTTATTTGTCTCATCTCTTTCCAAGATTAAATCGTCCTGGTCAGCGACCACATAGAGGTAATATCCACCTTCGACAATGTCTGCTGGTATTGTGGAACTAATTGTAACACTAGTGTTTGTATCCATTGGAATTCCGCTTGTAGTAGTGGAGCCTACTTCGTGATCATACCAATCAACTCCGGTATTTACCGAAAGAATGGCAATCAATTCCACACTGGAAACACCATCAACAGTGCCTTCGTTTTCTAGAACAGCTGTAACATCAAACATGTCTCCAGGTTGTCCGCTGCCAGCACTAGTAACTGTATCGATAGTGTAGTCTGGCGCAGGGATACTCTGGTTTGTCCAAACATCGAGAGTATAATTTGAAACGCCAGAATAGTGGGTGATATTGACGTAGTATGTTCCGCCAACTCCTTCGTAATCTGTTAGTTTAGCAGTAGCGGTTTCAGGGTATGAGCTCGCTAATCCGCGGTCGACTTCAGAACCATTGGAATAGTGGATGTAGAGGTCAAAATCGGAGGTTTGGTCCTCGGCATCTAACTCAATTTCTAGGAAATATCCTGCGGGAACATCGAAGGCATACACGTCATCACCATCAGCACCATCCATACAACCTGTGTATGACGAGGTTACATTGCTGCCCATATTGGTTGCATTAGCAACATCATTACCAGCATCAGCACCTAGGCCGCCATCATTTTGCGTACCTCCCATTAGGTCTGTACAATCATTTCCTACAACCATCTTGTCAGGCGAGGCCATATTATTGTTCAATTCATCAGATTCGGTAATATTCCCATAACCATCAGCCCATATGATCCAATGGTACGAATCATTGGATAGGTTTGCTGGAAGAACGATGCTAGTGGTAGTATTTCTGGATGCACCAGCAGCCAAATCAGCTTCAACTGAAACCTCATCTAGAATTGTGTCGAATTGATCGTAAGTAGTATCTGTTGATAGAATGAAGAATACATCGAAAACACCGGTTGTTGCAGAGGTGTTGTTAGCAAGATTCTCAACGGTATAATTTACTGAAACAGTATCTCCAGCTTGAGCCTTGAGAGGCCCTTCAACCATAGTGATGGTCATATCTGGCTTAGGCGTTGAATTGTTGGTCCAAACACGCAACGTGTAGGTTCCATCTCCACTGTAGGCATTAATCCATACATAGAATGTAGTTGCATTTCCTTCTAGTGCAGTCCCTCCAGTTGTTACTTGTTCTAGAGGATCATTGTACTCTGAGTAATCGTAGAATGTTTGCTTGGTTGCATCTACCAGGTACAAATCAAAATCAGCGCCTGTTGGAACCACCAGTTCAACATCAACTTCTTTTCCAGAGGTGGTAGTAATGCTGTACATGTCTTCGGGATCATTTGCATCTACGCAGCCCGATACTCCAGTAGGGCCGTTTGTAGGGTCGGTTCCCAGACTCTTAGCAGTGGCACTGGTATTCCCTGCATCTCCTGCAGAACCAGCATCTGTTTGGACGGCACTACATGGTGCACGCCCAGATGCTCCGGTGTCAATTCTTGGTCCAACCGAATCAATTGTCTTGGCTGGTAGGTCGAAAACAGGAGAGTTTTCGAACTCCTTTCCTTGTTCAATTTCTTTCTCATAATCCGCAGAAACCAGCGGAGTCATGGACATCATAATCATCAGGCTGGCAAGAAGGATTGTACGTGTACGCATGGCCCTCAACATATTACCCTGCCAATGGTTCGCTATCAAACTACGGTTTTATCGCATGAAGCAAAATCATTCGATTTCTGCTCAATTTACGACAGGTGCAGCAGCATTAACTTCGTCTGAAACGCCAGCAGCATATCTTTCGAAGTTCTCATTGAACATCGCTGCCAACTTGTCAGCAGTGGCGTCGTAAGCATTGCTATCATCCCATGTTTGCTTTGGAATCAAGACCTCAGAAGGAACTCCTGGGCACGACTTAGGAATCTCAAACCCAAACCTCTTGTCTACGATATATTCTACGTTTTCGAGATCACCATCCAAAGCTGCGTTCAGCATTGCACGAGTGTACTTGATTTTCATTCTGTTTCCAACACCGTAAGAACCGCCAGACCATCCAGTGTTAATCAGCCATGCAGTTGATCCGTGTTCTGCCATCTTGTGGGATAACAAATCCGCATAGACGCCAGGGTGCATAGGCATGAATGGTTCACCGAAACATGCAGAGAAAGTCGCCTGAGGCTCGGTTACTCCAATTTCAGTTCCTGCAACTTTTGCGGTGTATCCAGAAATAAAGTGGTAAGCCGCTTGAGATGAAGTCAATCGACTAATTGGGGGAAGTACTCCGAACGCATCACAGGTAAGGAAAATCACATTTTGTGGGTGACCACCTTTGCTATCCAAAGTTCTGTTTTCGATAGCTTCAATCGGATACGAACCGCGAGTGTTCTGAGTCTTGCTAGTATCAAAGAAGTCAGGTATGCCATCAGCGTTGACAACAATATTCTCTAGGACAGTTCCTTTCTGCTTAGTAGTTGCAAAGATTTCAGGCTCATCCTCTTCTGAGAGGTTGATTAGTTTAGCATAACAGCCGCCTTCAAAATTGAATACTCCATTTGCACCCCATCCGTGCTCATCATCACCGATTAATGCGCGCTTAGGGTCTGCAGAAAGAGTGGTTTTTCCAGTTCCAGATAGGCCAAAGAAGATTGCAGTATTTTCTCCGTTTGTGTTAGCAGAGCAGTGCATTGGTAGAATGCCCTTCTTAGGTAGAATTAAGTTCATCACACTGAAAATAGATTTCTTGATTTCACCAGCATATCTGGTGCCTCCAATGATTACTTCTCCAAGTTGATAGTTTACAATAACGAAGCATTGGGAATTCAATCCATCATCGTCCGCTTCGAAATGTGGTGCGTGATATACTGTAAATTGCGGAACGTGACTTTCCAATTGGTCAGTTGTTGGTCGCACGAACATGTTTCTTGCAAAGGCATTATGCCATGCATTTTGGTTAATTACACGAATCGGCAGAGCCTCACTTTCTTCAGCACCACAATACAGATCTTGAACAAATAGCGAGTCTCTTTGTGATAGATAATCAATGACCTGAACTTTCAACCTGTTGAATACAGATTCGTCGGTTGAAATGTTTACATCACCCCAATTTACATCCTGATTTGTAGTAGGTTCATCGACTATGAACTTGTCATTAGGAGAGCGTCCAGTTCTCTCTCCGGTCTCTGTAACCAATGCCCCTTCGGATGTCAAATAACCTTCATTTCTCTCGACAGCAAGGTCGATGAGAGCGAGGTTATCCAAGTTCCAATAAACAGTAGCATCAGTGTTGATGCCGCTTTCAGATAGGTCGCCTGATGGGACGCCCACTACACCGGCCATGGACTGTCGACCCGCGGGCCCTCTTTGTCCCTTGCGGTTCGAATCAGAGTAAACTCGCGCGGATTTCCGGTCAAAATCAGTCAGTTAAGGGAGATATTGAAAGCCGACTCGGATGGTGCCCCATCAATGGAGAGGGAAACCGAAGATGAAATCCTCTCCAAGAGAAATTTTGAGAAAGACTCAGGAGTCAATTTAGACAAATTCATGATCAAATCATTTGAGGAAGAACCTCAAGAGGAATCGATAGAAGTACAAGACAAAGAAATCGATGTCGCTGTAGGAGAAGTAGCAGAGATATTCTCGCGCGGCGATGCGCCCAGCAGAATAAATCGTGATGGAACTGTTGAATCTGCTCCAGAGAGGGATAGCGTAACCGAGTACGCCATAGAGGGAGAGAAGAGACTGCATTATGGTCTAATGATATCTATGATTGTAGTCTGGTCCGCTATAGGGACAATAGTCGGCACTTCTCCAATTTTCAGTCATACAATTTCAGCAATCGGATTACTAGCGATGGCTGGTTTTGGAATGTGGCTAGGCCAAATTTGGATTCCACAAGAACGAATGCATTTGTTGGGCGTCACATGGGTAATAATCTCTATGAAAATCCTGTACGGTTTAGCAATCTCAATGTATGCATGGGATTGGATTGGAGAAACAGGCCTAGGGGGCTCATTACTCGGTTTAGTAGTTCTCAATATTGCGATTGCTCAATATCACGACGAAGATGCAATCGCCACCCAAGCTACCTTGGTACTATTGGCAATAGGCTCCGCTGCTGGCGGACCCTATGGCGAAGAAGGCGTTGCAATAATGATTGGAATTGGAACATTACTATTCCACGGCTTGGCTTATCTCAGAAGTTCTGGAAATCTTGCATCACTTGGAATCGCGGTATCATATCTATGGATCGGAATTCATGCAATTAGTAGTGATTGGGTATTCTTTGGAATCGAAATAAAACCGTTTAATGATGAATTACTTCTGTTCCTACTGATGTTTGGAGTGACTGGAATAAATGCAGTTACAGCTACAAGATTCGCAAAGGCAGAGAATTGGTTTTCTTCAGCGTTCAAAGCAATGGGCCTTGGAAAGCCAGGTCTTTGGTCGGTTTCTGTAGGGTTGGGAATGATTGGAGCGCTTCTAGCAATCGCTTCCAACCGGCTCGAGACTGGTTATGCTCTAGCGCAATTGATACTACTTCTATCAGCATTTACTCCTTCTTATCTGGTAGTTAGAGGGGAGGATTGGGGCAGGCTTCAACGCTATGCATTGTGGCCTGCACCTGTTCTTTTGGCAATTCTAATTTTGATGGTTAGAGGTGTAATTGATACTCCCTTTTCCGAGCCATGGTCGATTTATGCCGTATTCAGCGCAGGCATTACCACCTTTGCAATACTAAACCATCAGCATGCGGTTTCAGATCACGTACTATGGATTGGCTCGATAGTGATAGTAATTCTACTCACTTTGTTAATACCGGCAGATGAAACCAGTATGGCTCGAGTATTACTGGCATGCCAAGCAATTGTCTGGATAGGATTGGCATTCTTGGCAATACAGAGAGATTCACCTTCCTTAGCAGGAACTGCGACTTTGGTCCCATGGGTTTGGCTTGTACTCTTTGTCAGCAATTTGGAAGGCCGCTTCATTTCGGTTGACATTCTCCCAATGAATTTCTCCGAACTGGACGTTTCTGTTTATTTGATTACATTGTTATTGATTCAAGTTCCACTTAATTTCAAGCTAGGGGAAAGCGGAGTAAATCTTGCAGGCCGCTTAATCGGCATGTCTGAATTGAGCGCAAGAATGAGAGATAGTGGGGTGATGCGTCTATGGAATATCAGTTTCATTACCATCATATGTTCAATGTTATTCATCACCAATCCAGGAGTTGTTCCGTCATATGGAGTGATTTCTGTCATGGGGCTATTGTTGATTTATCACTCGGTTGCTATGCGAATGGATAGGCATCAAGGCACTCCTAGGACGATTCTAGTATCGTGGGCAATCGCTGCTTTAGTTCTCCAATGGAGATTCGGTTTCGGCGCGATATGGATTGCTTTGTTTGGCATTTCATCTGTTCTGATAATCAGTTGGTCTGAGATAAACGCAAAGCGATTAATGGAAGGCGAGAAACTCTCTCATCAAGCATTGATGCCGGGTAATCTAATCTCGATTGTTTTAGGTTTCATAGCAATTATGTTGATGATTATTGGATTGAATGAACCCCTCACATCAACCCTTTCTCACAGTGACAAATTGCCTGCGGATGTAGCAAATCTTCGGTTGGCAAGTTTCGCCGCAATCGCCACCGTTGTTGGACTTTATTTGCCACGGGCCTCAACATTGGAAAGGCTCCTTCCTTCCGCTGTTGCAAGTATAGCAGTTCTAGTAACGGTTGGTTTAGCATCGGTAAGTCTTGAAGACGACATGTCATTGTATCTTGCAGGTATTAGCTTCATAGTTACTGGGGCATGGTTATCAGCTCAAGGGGAAATCAGATCACGTTTGCAGCAGGTTTCCCAACGCGATGAAAGGTTGGAAAAATATCTCACTCGCCAAGAATTGAAGTCACAAGTTGAACAAGATAGCGAGGGTGCTCAAATCAAGATGATCGATGCAGAATTACTGCAATTGTCTGAAATGCAGAAGAAACGTTCACGCCGCCGATCTTCGTCAGGAGACTATGACTTAGTTGTCGGCGATATTCACCACAAGCCAACGATTGTAATTTCCTTCATTATTGTAACCATTCTTGTTGGTGTATTCTTTGCTTGGAACAGCGGAGAATCGCTTCCTGCGATTGCAATTGCCTCATTCGTTTCAGTACTGTTTATTGGAATCGCTCGTTGGAGGGCTGACCAAGTTAACCTCCAGCTTCCAGACATTATGGGAATTGAATCACCAGTTGCCATAACAATGGCAGGCTTAACACTCATTCAAATCGCTGGAAGGCTTGGCGATGCTAATGTTTCGATGGAACACCAGTGGGAGATACTTGTATTACTTGGCGCTCTAATTATTCTAGCAGCAATCTCACTACTTGGAAGAAAAGACCTAGGCCTAAGAATACCTTCAGTATTGGAGGGGATCGTTCTTCTGTTGCTTGTTTCAAGACTTCTAACTTCTCTAATGGGAGTGGACAGCATCCAACTAATTCCAACATATAGCGATGAACTATCTTGGATAGTTCCTGTAATTTCATTGGAGGTTTTCTTAGTAATTGCAGTGTTACTGTTTGAATGGGTTGAATCCGAGAGGATAAAGCGAGGATTAGGTGACCATAGAGGGGCAATAGGAAGGATCTCTTGGGCGATAATGGCTATTGCCATCTCATTCGGAATAGCGGGGATTCTTGCTAGCATTTTCGCATTGAAGAATTCGATAAAATGGATTCAACCTGCTGTGCCAGTTGGCATATCCTTGTTTTTACCAATCAGTTGGAATGCATTAGGAGAGTGGGTTTCAATACTTGATGGGACCACTGCAATATTCATGATTGCTCTGGGCGTCCTTGGTTTACTGTCTTCGATATATTGCGTTATCAGTGACAGACAAGTCTGGATTTCATCTGGTTTGTGGATAGGCCATCTACTGATTCCTTCTGGTGCATTCGGGCACTACGAACATACCACGGTTTTGATGATGACACTTATGCTAGTTGTTTCGACAACTTCCTGGTTAATCGGCGTAGTAACAATGCGTCGAGGATGGAGAGTATTCGGTGCACTTGACCTAATATTGGCATGGATTGTAGCGGGTGTACTCATGCTTTCAGGAGCGACTTCTCTGATGCTCCTGATTATGTTGGTAGCAACGGCCGTACTGTTAGGATTAGTTACTTGGTTAGGCCAAAAGTTTGAGGCCGAATTGGCGAATACTTAGTTTGACAACTCAACTCGCAGCGCTTTGACAATTTGATCCATAGCCGCTAATGCATCGGAATAATCCTTTCCAGAAGCAACTCTAAGCGAGACATTTGTTTTCGCTTGGGTGCCCGAATTTCTAATTCCTAAGGACACGCCATCCTTCTCCAGCAACATTAGATTTGATTCACCAACTAAACCGCTGCGATTCATTTCACCCAGTTTTTTGTTTGCGATATGCTCAACAGTATTCGCCAAATCGTTATCTCCGGTCCATTTGGATCTATCAGAAGGAGAAATCGAAACTCTGCGTTTGAATCCTTTAGTAAACGCCGGTGCTCTCTCTTCGCAGGCCATTGCACACAGGACAGCTAACATGCTAGCAACACCGTCTCCAACGAGGCACCTACCTCCTTGCGGGTGTGGCGAAGCCATCACTAAATGGCCTGAATCTTCCACTCCAAGAACATTAGAATTTGACGATTTTAGAGAGTTAGATAACCATCTGTCTCCAACAGCAGTTTGAGAAAAGTGCACCTCAGCATCTAGTCGACCTAGTGATGAGATTAGGGATAAATCGGATTCTATGCTTGCAGCTAAATGCCAATCGCCATTTGCGGAACGTAAAATGTGGTCTGCCATTTCATCTCCGTCGACAATCCTACAGCCATTTTCTGTTGATTGTATGAACAGACATCTATCTCCGTCTCCATCTAATGCAGCAGCAATAATTTGGCCTGCAGTTGTTTTCTTCAGTGAATTGATTAGCACATGAGGGTCTTTAGCAGCCTCTTCCCAAGTCCAGGAATCCATCGGGTTAAATTCACCTGCGCCACAGTTTTCATTCAATGCATTGGCGCTTACAGAAACTTCCTCGGCTTCGATGCCCGCTTTACTAAGAAAATCCGACAACCATTCGCTTGCAGCGCCCTTGGAAGAATCTATCAAAATCTTGTCAATGGACGGTGGCGCAAACATTCCACTGAATTCGGCAAGTCTTACAATTAGCAAATTTTGATGTGCAGAATCAGCATTGAATATTGTATCTGGAGTCGATAAATCCGAAAGCTCACTTTCATCCACTTCTCTCTCTTCCGCAGCCAATTGAACCACTAATTCTGAAATTTCCTTTTCCAGCGACGGGCTTGTTTTGAATCCAAAGGAATCAAACACTTTGATTCCAGAATCGGAGACGGGATTGTGACTTGCAGTAATCATGCAACCCAGAGCAGATTCGGTCTCCAGTAGGGCATTATGCAATCCTGGGGTCGCACAGATCCCTCCATGAATTACCGTGCATCCTCCTAGATGTAATCCAATGGTCAACGCTTCAACCAGTTCTGCATTCCTAGGTCGATTGTCCCAGCCAATTATTACTTGAGAGCCAACAGGCACATTTCTTGACAGAGCTTCACCAACTAGTTTCATCAATCTAGCAGAAACTTTGCGATTTTCGAGTAGATCTGATATTGCATCCTCGTCACTATTTGGAGAATCTACAACTTCGCCACGGATTCCATCTGTGCCGAATAGCATACAATCACCTAATCACAGAGTCTTGGCCATGGATTCCTGTAACTGTGACATTGGGTAAGACCATACATCCAGGGCCCAATACTACACCGGGATTAGTCACAGCATTGCATCCTAGTTGACAAGACTCGCCAATTATTGCTCCGAACTTTCGTAGTCCCGTTGCGACTCTTTCACCATTTATTCTTGTGTGGACTTCTTCACCATCATTTCTAAGATTAGAAAGTTTGACTCCAGCTCCAAGATTCACATTCGGTCCAAGAATAGAGTCTCCGACGTAATTGAAGTGTGGTGCCTTTGCACCTGGGAGCAGAACACTGTGTTTTGTTTCACTAGCGTGTCCTACCAGTGAATTAGCACATATCCATGAAAACTCTCTGATGTAAGCGCCGTGTCTAATTGTAGCATTTGGTCCAATATAAGCCGGGCCAATTATGTGAATTCCAGGCTCAATGATTGCGGAATCATCAATGTGAACAATTCCTTTTGACGTATCAATGCTAACGCCCTCGCGATGATTCGAACCCATGTCTCCTAACATATCCTCCATTTGACCCTTCAAAGTAGGTAGAATCGACCAAACCGGCCCGGGAGGAAAACAAGGTTGGCGGCCGACAGACTCGTCGAGTGAAGGCCAAAGTTCCTCTGCATTAGGGGCGCTCATCAAAGCATCCCATTACGCACAGCGATTTGACCTTTTCATGCAGCACTGTATATTCTCTTACCAGTTGAACGGTCAAGTGTGAACATTACAATATTCTTCAGGTACCTTGGAATAAAGAACCCTACTTTCCTTGATGTTAGTCCGTGATTTCTCATCCTCAATGTGTTTGAGAGATGATCTACGATATCAGCTGCTGAGCATCCTGGGTTTCTGGAAACATATTCTGTAATTTCCATTTTCAAACGCTCAAGCCTTGCACTTTTCTGTGACCCTCTTCCATTCATGTAATGTATTAGGCATCTCGAATATATTGAATTCAAGCGGGATATCCACGGGACCCCGTAGTTTTGGTTGCTAATCACAGGTAATTTAGCATCTGGTCCCACTTGAATGAGGAACCTCTTCTGAATAGATTATCATGGAATTCAGTTTGCGGGTAGTGCGTACATCGGATTACTCTTCCTCGGCTGTTGTAGCAACCTGATCGAGTATTGATTGGAACCATGATTGTCGACAAATCAAGAGCAGGCCCATTGGGTGCGGGCATGTCAACATCGACCTTTTCTTCTATTCCGTCCCACGATATGTCTTCGATAGTTGGCGGCAGTAAAGCCATGTCGTTTTCCAATCTAATTACGCCTTCAGCAAGGCGCTTAGGAGCCCAAGTGTTGGAAAATGGCCCGTCTAGCCAAGCAACTAATTTCTTCATGTCAGGCAACTCTAGCAAAGTGATGAAAGAGCGCTCCCACCACCCTGGTGACCTAGCCAATGTTACATGATGGATTCCCGGTTGAATATCTCTGGCATCCAGATTATCAGCCCATGTTCTGCATATGCCTTCCAGCCTTACAGGAATGATTGGCATGTCTGGAGCCATTAGGTCACAAAGGCGATACGGGTTAGCAAATTCTCCAACAATTAGCAAAGGCCTTCGCTTTTCTAAATCGATAACGTCCTTGACCATCTTCCCGTTTTCTAGCGTGAATTTCCCAACATATTCCTTCAGACCGTTCAAGTCCAAGCTGTCTGTTTCGGGCATTGCTGGAAACGACAATTCGCTTAATTCTGCAGATGTGAAAAACATCGGCTGCGAAGGTAACGGGAGTGGCGAGTTACCTGGTGGATTCGCCCATAATCTAGGAGAGTTCGCCATATGCAGCCCACAAGTAGTGCGTTGTTGAAACTTGCTAACGACAAGAACCTGCCAAAAGAGATACAGTCAAAACGAACCTTCAATGGGAATGAGGTCAACGCACTTTCATGGCGCTTCCTCAGGATGTACTAGCCCGTCTAGCAAGTCTGACTGGCTATGACCAAATGTTGGAGATGGATACTGTAAGCAGAACTCACGGGGTTGGGTTGGCAGAAATTGAATCTCAAATCGCAGCATACAAGGCAGGAGCTACACAGCCACAAGTGAACAATCCGGTCGCAGATTTTGACCCGGTTGCAAGTAAGGAATTAGTGGACTTAGAAAATGCACAACCAGTTAACACTGGACCCAAATACATCGATAATCCTGACCAATATCGAATGAAATACGACCCTTCTGCTAGAGGCCAGTCTAATCAATCTCAAGTTAATCAAGCCATAATGTGTCCAGCTTGTTCAGCACCACTTGGCATACCAGACATTAGGCCAATCAAGGTAACATGTCCGCAGTGCATGCACGAAGCGGTATTCCACTCTTGATTAGATGCCCCAGTATCTTTCAGATTGGGCTTGTCTTGCCTGTACAGCACGAACAATTGTGGTAGTAACCCATAGCACTGCAATCCACATTAGAGGCTCAAGCATGTCTTCCCATATCTCTTGAACCGTGAAGTTGTAACCAACTCCAGTTAATACATCCATTGCAATCAACAGACCTTGGTCTAGGAAGGAATAGACAACCATGCCGAAAACTGCCAGAATGATCAGTCTTCCAGAGAATGAACCCTTCTTTAGACGCAGTAACATGAATCCAGCAGTAGAGGTAAGGAATGCGATAACGATCCATGCCAGAGCAGAGTGAACAACTCCAATCCATACAACCGAGGTATTGGTAGTAGCTTCCAATTCGATGTATTTGTCATAGCCCATTGCTACAGCAAATATTGCGCTGAATACCGTAGTTGTCCACAGTAGAGAGGAGAACATAGCAGCATCTGCGTTTTCTCGCATTTCTTGGGCAATTCTTCCAACAGTTGCTTCCAATCCAAGTCCCTTGGAGAGGATAAACAGGCCGAAGACAAGAGGAAGAGAACCGATTACAATTCCGCCGAGAGTATCTGGTAGCATTACACCGAGGCCGAAAATCGCCATGATGGCTCCTAGAGGAACTAACATCTTGGCACGCCACTTAGGGTCTTCAAGCGCCTTTACGATGTAGTAGTATGTTCCTTCGATACCCTTTGATTGCTTGACAATAATTTTCTGCACGTGGTCGATTCTGACCTGGCTTTGGATAATTGGTAGTACAGATTCGTCTTCTGCACCGTCTGTAACCAATATCGCTTGGTCAGGTTGAAATTCTGTTACAACTTCTTCCAACTGTGCTGCAATTGCCCTGTCTGAGCGCACACCTACCTTTTCATCACCGGTTAGAATTGCAACTTCAACCTCGTCAGTTTCGCTGTTGCTTTCATCGAGATTATCGTGTTGATGCAGGGCTCCAAGAATTGCATTTGTATCGCTTTCTTCAGGGTCGGCAATGCCCAATTTTAGTGCAGCGGTCAGAACCTGTTTTCGTCCAACAACGGGACCGCGTATTGCTGTTTTCTGACCAAGATCATTATCTCGGTCTACAGTTAACACTAGAGTCCTTGTCATAGAGTCCCACCTCGGATATGTTAGCGCTGACGCGCTTCCTGTTCATCAACCATCGCCCGGTTTGGGCGGCTCAACATTTACTTCGAGACTTTCTTGTCGCTTTCGCCGCCTTTGTTTTGCACGTATGTACTTCAGAGGGTGGTCCATCCATGGCTGGTCACACAATTTGTCATCACCAGTTCGCACAGCGCAGTTGTGGTTTACTTTCAATTTTGAGCATCCAGAAGGCGTATACTCTCTTTCGTAAAGATGGTTCACTTGGTATGTTGTTGTGCCTTCACTAAAGTCGGGAGCGCCTCTGAAGAAATCGACAGTAGTCTCTTGAGGCAGACCAATACATCTTGCCATGGAACCAAGGAATACTCTTCCGAAGTGATTTACATTCACGCCTTCAGCAAGCTCGCCCACAATCTTTCTCATACATGGTGGCCAATCATCTTCACCAGCTCCAATTAGTGCAATTGTTTCAGCAGTTTTTGAAGCCACTAGGCCTCGAATCATACCAACTGGTTCTGACAATCTAATCAGTAGGCTTTCATCCATCTTTACCATTTTTTCAAGAGCATCAATCTTGATGTCTTCTTTCATTCTTTCACGAAGCAATCTAGCGACCTTCGCTCTAGAGGAATAGCGATCTCCCTCATCATGTAATGTAACCCATCCATCATTGATTTCACAATTAGGTAATCTCCAGCGAGATCCGGTTATTCCTGTGCATAATTCGATGAAATCCGATAGGCCAATTTTCCATGTGCCGTTCTCATCGCAAGAGATTTCAGAGAGGTAAGTGTTAGCAATAACTTGGATCGAATCGTCTCTTTCTAAGATACGTTGGGCACGTTCTGCCTCGGCTTGAGCCCATCGAGAAATCAATCGTTCATCCTCGCTGGCACCAACCACTAATCTGGCGTAATAGAATGAAAAGGCTTCTAGCAACCTTCCTTCTTCTGTGTGGATGTCACCTATTGAGGCGACCTCTACACCCTCCTTGCTGTCAACCGAATCAACCAATCTAGACCTTGCTCTAATCCGTGCTCTATCCATCATTCCTCCATCAAGCAGCTCGTCGATATCGATTCCATGCTTAACAGCCATGCTAGTGATCCATGATTTCGCTTGTGGCAAGAATGGGTATCTTGCAAGCGTGACCTCGTCTGTGAGGTCAGGAATGGTCATTGGCTTTGGCACATTTGAGAATTTTAGGAGGAGGCATTTGAACCCTCTTATTCATGTGGGTAATCGCTGTGGCCCGAGCGATGAAGCCAGTGAATCAAGATTTGATTCTCATTCAAGATGAGATCAGAGAATCTTTCAGTTGGGGCATCGAATCCGACTATGAAAGTGCCAAATCTCTATCCTCTCAATGCAAAAATCCTTCTCCATCAATACGTTTCAATTCGAAAGTAACCGTGGTAGGAGCAGCAGCGTCTCCAGACATCGTTCCAAATTACCCGACGATAGTTGCTGATGGTGCTATAGGGGCCATTTCCGACCTGTCCAAAGTAGCGCTAATTGTAACAGATGGGGACGGAACTCCTCATCTAGAGAAAGCTTTGAACAAAGGTATTCCAATCTGCTTACATGCACATGGCGATAACCAGGATTCTTGGGCAAGAATTTTGTCGATTATTGATGAAAACCAAGAGGTAATTTTGACCCACCAGACGCCATATGAAATCGATGGAATGTATAATCCGGGTGGGTTTACGGATGGGGATAGGGCTGTATGTATTGCATTTGCATTAGGTGCAACTGAAGTAGAATTAGTGGGGTTCTCGATCGATGATGTTGGCCAGTGGTCAGGAGTAACAGACGAAAAACGAAAACTAATCAAGTTGAAGTGGATGAATAAAGTGTTACAAATTCTTTCCTTGAGGGTTGATGATGAAGAATAGTTACTATCTGTGGATAATCGCGTTAATAGTGGTAAACACAGGATGGTACGCTGTTAGTCAACAAGGAGCAGTCCAAGAAATCAACAGGCCAGGTGCCGATTTTTCGGAATCGCGCGAAGGTGAACTTTCGACGCTAATTGGTTCGGAAGTAGATTTCGAAATAGAACACTGTTTTGAATCAATCAATGGGGGAGTATACAACGCTAGTCTCACTGTCGAGAGTGAATCAGAAACTCTCTATTCATGGGAAGGCACTACTGATGAGGGATGTATAACATATTCATCTACTTCTAGCGAAGGTGAAATTATCGTAGTTACAATTCTCGAAGAGGGAGTTGAAACCACAACCACTCTGACAACATGGCCGATGAAAAGCGCCTTCGTCATTGGGCTGATACTATTCTCATTGTGTACAGTAGCAGTTGCATTTGGTGAAACCTTTGTTAGAGCATTGGTCAAGAAGAAAATGGACCAAGAGCCTACTACTAATCACGTTAAAACCGACACATTCCTAGAGTCAAATGGTATTTGGCAAGATCCGGTCAGACCTAATTAATCATAGGAAATCCGACAAGCTAAGTTGCTTGGCATTATCATTATTGAATAGGCTTTCAACACTATCTGCTAGCCATTCAACATTTTGGCGAGTATATTGATCTACACCATATGTTTCCATAACGTGCTTTGTGACCTTGATGTATTTCCTAACCGCTCCTTCCGTCACTGTCAGTGCCAAATTGCCATTGCACATTTCTCCTTCTGATTTTTTGACTCCGAACGCGCTCATACCTCTTCCTGTTTGCTTTGGTGGCTGGATACATTTTGCGGCCAGCGGCATTCTTCGATAAGAATGACCACACTTCAAACAACGAACCTTTTGGCGAGTAAATGCCACAAGATTCCCTCTTAAATCTGGTAAAAAGTGTGAGCGAATAACACTCGATGCAACTGTACGTACATTCACTCCTCTAAGTCTGTGCCCCAGTTCCAACTGTCCATTCATTTTGTCAATCATCGTCTCTAACGTCTTGTAGGCAGAAAGAGGTGGACCTTCCGCCATGCTCTTTGTAGAGTGAGTGAAGCCCATTCCTCTAACAGCGCCAATGGTGCCGAGCCGGCGCTCAACAAAGTCCATTTTTCCTGCAAGAGCCTTCGGATGAGGTTGTTCAAGGGTCGCTTCGTAAAACCATCTTTCGTAATGCCAAGCAGAATCTACATTGAGAGCCTCTTTGTCTACTTCAGTTGGATTCAATCTAGTTGTTAACACAAGAGGGGCATCCATTTTCCCACCACGGTTAGACGGCAGAATATCTCTGCTGAAATTTAGCAATCCATCCATTAGCAGCATGATTGCATCTTCATCGCCGTCACAATTTCTTCGCTTTGCAGCATGGAATAATGGGTGAGCATATCCGCCGGAACTGTTTGAGAAACCAATCAATCTAGAGAGGACCCCTCCAGAGGTGTGCGGTGCCAAAGCGCAGATCAAATGGCCGACTAGATCCTCCGGTTTGTCTACGTGGTAGTAAGGCTCCATTCCATAAAACCGAACCAATAACTCATCGATATATCGCGCAGTGCGAACGAAATAATCTGCTCCATTCCTTGCAAGTATGAAATCTTGAGGGAATATTTCTAGCATCTGAGAATCGCTTTGCAATTCCTCTCCAAAACAATCGTGAGTGTAACCAAGATGTTTCAACTGGTTCCAATCTACTCCAATTTCTTCTGGTGTGAAGTGAGTCACTGGAACATCGCTCATGTCGAATCGAACGGTCCCATCTCTGAAAACTGGAAGCCCGTGTTTTGCCCTCAGTATTCCTTTTTCAACAGCTTCAGGAGTTTGATTTTTGCTCATTAATTTCTTCAAACCCTTCATTTTCTTTGGGACTCTATCAATACCTAGTGAGATTCTAGCATCCTCAAGTAAATTATCGATGCGAATAGTCTGTAATTCGCCTCTACGTCTAGCATTTTGCTTTTCGCTAGAAACTCTTAACTCGGTTCTTCCACCACAAACTTCACCAGGTTTTTCTTCGCCAAAATCGTCTAATTTTCTATGGTGGCAGTTAATCATTGGAGATTTTTTCCCGCAAACAGTACAGAACCTAACTCCCATTTCTACACGCAAATCTTGCTGCTCAGCAGAATTTGCAATCAGTCTTTGATTACCTCCTGAAAGAGCGATCGGAAACAATGAATGTACGGTCGGTTTTTCTCTTGGAGCGCTCTTTTCTGGGCGACCCATTCTGCAACCGATTCTAACTGGGGCTGAATGCTCCCACCTGAGGCGAGATATTTGTCGAATCTGGGTTAGAATCCCATCTACTTGATGGTCATCTTCAAGAATTTGAGCGCGCAGATATTCGTCGGAATTTTCCGGCCCTGGGTCTGGCAATTTATTCGCAGCATCTTTGCCGATTTTATCGGTTTCAGCAATCCCTAATCCTCGCTGTCTAGCGTTGGTTTCAGCAGCAATTTTGACCGTTGAGCGTTTTTGTTCCAATTCACCCTTGCGCAGTTTTTCTTTTTCTAGAACAACTGCAGCGTTTCTCAATTCAGCAATACGGTTTTTGAATACAGATTCAGCATCTTCTATTCGCATTGGTGCTTTGCCCTTGATTGTGAATCCCAGTCCATCCAACATTGCTTCCCAGCCATCAGTGATTACCAGATCATCACCGTCGTGGTGATGAGCCAAACCAAGCATTAGCGCGCTACCTTTGACTAAGCCATGAATTCTGAGGACCCAGCCGTGGGGTAGTGAGTTAGAAAAGACACTCTTCTCAACGGGGATACTTGGGCCAGGAATCGAATCATAGTCTAGCGCCTTCTCTACCTCAGGACGTAATTCGTCCATTTCATTAGGATTCCAACCTTTTACACCATCGATGAAGCGAAGATTACCATCCCTTACGGTTGCAGTTTCTATCGCTTGAAGCAATGAAGGAACCCACTCTATTGGTAAATCGAGCCACCAGGGATTATGGGAGCCAACGAGAGATGTTGCGAATCTGATTGAGATTTCTTTAGCAGATTCCCAAGACGGATTTAGCGAAATTAGGGAGTCTCTCCATTTTCTGCGAATGTGAAATCTTTCATCCAAATCTGTGGATTGATTTATCGGCAAACCCGGTGTACCTTCTGGCATATTTTTCCTATCTGTTCCAATAATTCTACAGAACTCATCAACCGCTTGATCACTGTCTAAAGCGTCGATTAAATCAGCAGCCCACCAATCATGCGAATAAGCCGCGGGAACCAAGTTCTTGTTGTTCTCCATAAACTCGCCGTATCCTAAAACCAACTCGCCATTATCCCAAATGGATGAGATTTCTTTTCGGTCTTTTTGAAATGACTCAATATCGTTGTATTGTTTGAAATCCCCAGTCCTTAGAATTGCCCATGGGCCTTCTGCAATATCACAAGGGGTAATCGCACAAGCCTTTCCAGGGCGTTCTATTTTCATTTGAGTACCTACGGCAATGAAATCATCCATCGCTGCCATCGATGCTGCATTACAAGAACCGGCTGCTAAGCCAGATGGTCTGGCTCTTCCATACCTTAGACGAAAACCTCCTGGTTCTAAGGGGGCTCCGAAAACAGGACGGCCGGCAATAATATCCTTCATGAATTTGGAAATCACTGGGACCTTGCGAGAAGTGAATCCGCTCCCGTCTCCAGATGTTTCCTCATCTTTGTTCTTATTTGCAAAGGTGGAAATGAAATCCCAACCTGGTACATTCAATCGTTCAGTATGCCTTTGGATTTTAGGAGCTTTTAGACACAAACCTTCTCCAATAACCAGCAACACACCGCCTCGGATTCTGGCCTCGTCAATGTTTCTAACTCGTCCATATCCAGCGCATTCTATGTCTTCAGTAGATTCTCCGTTAACCATAACTGGACACGCTCTTACGATGGTATCGACCTCTTCTGGAGGAGGGCGATACTGTAGGTTTCCACGGTACAATCCAAACTCTTCTTTCACCCTTTCAACTTCACCGTCGGTAGGTTTGTACGCATCTACGTTTAATTCTCTACGAATCATATCGCCGATAAGTACCGCTAGAGCCTGTGCAGTACCACCTGCTGCACGAATTGGTCCTGCAAAGTGAATGGAAAGGAACTGACTACCATCAAGATTAGGCAATAGCCGCACTTCACTAATTCCCTCTAGAGGCGCTACAAGTACCGCTTCTGTAAGGATCGCCAACCCAACTCTAAGCCCGACATCTATGCTTTTTTGCAAATCATGGCCATTGTCTCTGAATCTTTTTGCAACAATTGTTGCCATTTTAATCGAGGTCGTTTCACGATCGTTTTCTGCCAATAATTTCCTGATATCATCAGCAACTTCTGCACCTTCAAGGTGTTCAACAAGGAGTTTTTCAGTTCGGCTAGCCAAGTCAGAAGCACGTGGAATTTCAACTTCAAGCGAGTGGTCTAGGCCCTTGGATCTGGCCTTCTCCGCTATTTTGTACGCTTCTTCAGTTCTCTCATCCAGCCATTCTTCGTACGATTCCATTTCCTTTTCTAGACGCTCGATATCAAGACCCAATAGCGGGTCGTGAACATCTCTAGCGCCCGGTTGAATCATGGCTATCCATTTGCGCTCCTTGTAGGTGGCTCATAAGGGCTACCACACAATTCAATATCTCTTAGGGAAGGTTCATTCCCCTCAAACTGATGGCCTGACACATGTCGGTCCCTCAACAACTACGCGATGACCCCCGATGGGCCCGCCTTGTAGATTTAGTTAGAGAACTAGCATTTCTAGACGGCGGTAACGATGAAGCATTTACACTAGCCAGCGGAAGAACTTCGCGCTGGTTTTTCGATATGAAGCCAGTAATGATGCACCCTGAAGCAGGACGTCTTGTAGGGCAGTTGATGAATGCGCGTTGTGATGAAATTGGGGCTGACTTTGTTGGGGGACTAGAGCTGGGGGCAGTTCCTTTAGCTGCGCTAGTTATTGCAACCGATTTCACATCCGACAGGCTCGGATTTATGGTTAGAAAGCAAGCAAAAGGACGAGGTGGAAGGAAAACAAACAACCCTCCTGGGATTGAGGGTGCATCCATTTCTGGTGGCGGAAGAGTAATTATTTTGGAAGATGTTACTACAACAGGAGGTTCAGCGATTCAAGCCGTAAAGAGAATCGAGGAAGAGACCTCTTGTGAAGTAGTGGCGGTAATTAGCATTCTAGACAGGCAAGAAGGCGGGAAAGAAGCATTCGAAGACGCAGGAATACAATTCGAAAGTCTGTTAGTTCGTTCTGATATATCTGGGTGAAGAACTTGGATTTGAATCCCAACGATGCGGACCTTAGTGGCCCTACAGCGAATGACTCAACGGCCCCCGAAGGCTTGGTTTTCCACTATGCAGATGAAGCGAAACCTCTGGCGACTCCTTGGCAAGTTGCTGTTGAGAGGGCAAAGATGGTTAGGAAATGCAATTTACCTAAGGGGGCGATTCTAGACCCTGCTTGCGGGAGTGGTATCCAACTAGCAGCATACTGTGCCATGCTTAGCCGAGAAGGACTCGGCATTGAAATGGATAAATCTACGGCCATGGCTGCAAATTCAAATCTCAAAAGAGTGGCAGAACATGGTTTTGGACAAACCCTACTGTCTTCAACGATTAGATTAGGCGATGGGACAATCGGTGAATCTAAGCAGAAATTTGCAATGTTGCATCTAGACCCTGCAAGACCAAGGAATTCTCGAACCCACGGACTAGATGAAATGGCACCTAGGTTGCCCGAAATTTTCGAAGCATGGAAAGACAAACTGAATCATGGAGAGAGAGGCCCAGCGATTCTGTTGGATTTGTCCCCGCGACTAGACAACAGTCAACGCCTTGAAGTCGAAGAAATAGTAGAATCATTTTGGCCTAATATTGGGAAAACATGGGTATGGACTAGCCGTGGAAAAGGCCGAGTAGATCGTTTGTCATTGTGGATTGGGCAACTATCCTCTCCAAATGTTCAACGTAGATTTGTTCGTATTCCGCCAGACATCAAGGAAAAACCACTGGTAATTGAAGGTGATATTGAAGAAATATCAGAGCACCGTAGGCCGCCAAGAAAGGGAGAGCACGTCAGCATTTTAGATGCGGCACTAGTGGAATCTGGCCTAGCTTTACATTTTCTGAGAGACCTACTCCCGGGCCAGGAAATAACATGGAGTATTAGCGAAGGTCGCAGACCCCAAATCCATCACCCTGATCCAATCAGTTTTGAGAATAAGCAAGAACGAATGCTCGTGCAGGCCACAGGGAGAATAGTAAAACTAGTTCATTCCGATTTGTCTCTTGAAACAATTTCGCATCTCGTGGATGCATCCAGAGAGTATGGGTTCGGCAAGTTGACCC
>MDSX01000706.1_pt1 | contig 25853 bp, 30 predicted proteins | sample 811141 | NCBI WGS metagenome assembly MDSX01 (sample SAMN05326642, study PRJNA326480) | marine metagenome | isolation source: seawater | place: Atlantic Ocean: South East | collected 2010
CATAAGCTGTTTGAGTCCTTCCCATCTTGGTTATTTCTTGTCTGTCAATCATTCCCCAAGGACTCAGTCTTTTGACGTAAGCTTCGCCAAGCATACGATTGATTCTATTTACAAGATATGGAATATCAAAGAACCTAGTATTCCAACCAGTGACTACATCAGGACAATATTGTTGAGATGACCAGTGAGTAATAAAATTAATAAGCAAATCATCTTCACGTTCGAACCTACGATAGACAACCATATTGTCTTTCATATAGGATTTGTCTGAATCGTATTCGCCTAAGCCCCACACATAGTAAGTATTACCTATATTGTTTTTCATACAAATAGATATAATCTTATGGTCAGCTTTTTGTGGTTCTGGAAAGCCGTCATCCGAGGCAACCTCGATATCGATTGTCGTTACGTTGATTTTGTTTCTATCGAATTCGATATTACCAGGATAGTAATCGTTAATAAATGCTGGGATATATTTTGTATTGCCATAAATCTTTTTGCCACCAACAGCTTTGTTTGCTGTCACGTATTCGTTGGCTGACCTCATGGATTCGAACCTCTTACCAGCATTTGCAATACCAACCGGAGTACCGTCAAGAGCTTTCCACTCGGTCGGAGTATTGGTTGTTGTAAAAAGGATTGGTTCGTATTTGACTTTCTTTTCAATACGTCTGCCATGGTCATATCCTCGTAAGAGAATCATATTACCATATCGAGACACGTTTGTATAGAATTTCATCATAAGTATATTATATCATATTTCATCGCAAATGTAAACGATTTTTTTCAAAAGGTTGGGGGAGTTATTCCTCCCCCGCATGATTTCTGTTTTTCAATTCCTTAAAAGCTTGCTGCTTGTAATACCATTACTAATGGCGCTAATCCTAAGATAGCAGTCGTAACGATAATACTAATCAATACAGTTTTTAAGGTCTCGGCAACGTCATCATATTTATTCAAAATATGTTTCATGTTGTTCTCCAGTAAATAATTAATTTATCTACTGAGTTTCGCTGCTACCGGATTACCCCTTAAGGTATTCTTTTTTCTTTGATGCCCCAGCAGACCCTAATTGAATCTTCCTAGGACGCTTCTCTTCTGGAAGTTCTACTCTGGCATACACCACTAGTATTCCATCCTTCAAATCAGCACCGTCTATTACAACAAATTCAGAGAGTCGGAAGGACTTCTCAAATTTGCGGGACGATATACCTTTATATGCGTATTCACGCTCAGTTGGTTCCACCTGACCTTTGACTTTCAGTATACCATCTTTAAGTTCGATTTCAATATCATCTTCCTTAAATCCAGCAACCGCTAGTTCGATGAGGAATTTTTCATCATCGATTTTCACAACGTTATGTGGTGGATAGTTATCAGTTCCAGACCTAGCACTTTGATGAATCCTTTCCAAGTCTTCAAACAATGTGTCAAATCCGACAAAAAGTGAACGTGGTACGTTCAAAGTATTTCTTACCATTTTATTTCCTCCTATTTAATAGCAAGGTTGTGGGAACCGGTCCAATACCGCATTCCTCGATTATATTTATACTAGTTTATTACCAGTTTAAATAAAACTTTTAAGTTCTTTTTCCTCTTATTCCAGAGTACTTTAATACATACTGTATTCTACCTTGTTTCATGAACTTATGTATGAAATCAAGTGTTATTCTTATTTTCTCCATTATTGCTATTCCCTATATTATATTTAGGGCATAGTTCCCATTGAGATTTTTCCTTAAAAGGAATCACCTTAATCTGTCTCAATGGCGCTAAATCCTTAGCTGTTTCGGGATTGACTAAACTTACTAGTCCCCAATCAGCGAGTAATGTTGCGATTGTGTTTCGACGTTGTACGTCATTTTCTAACAAACTAGACGGCTTACCATCTAGCAAAAATAGTTCTTTAAAATGAACTATAAAATATCTCCCTTGCTTATGCAAGATATGACATGATTGGAAGAGCTTCTGGTCTTTTCTAGACGCAACACCAATTCTAGTTAACGTTTCTCTTATCTTGAGAAAATCGTCAGGTTCATTGAGTGTGACTTCCAACATGCTTCCTGGAGTCCAATCTGTGATTTGTATATTATCGTTTTCCACCTTTATAAATCCTTTGTTTCAGTTGTTCAATTTGTTCATTACTCATTAATGATAATGCAGATTTAGCCTTTTCATTACTATACCCATAATATTCTTTGATGAGTTCAAGATTGTCTACATCACTGGCTTTTATCCATTTAGACCATCTTTTTTTCTTTCTAATTATATTTATAAAAAAATCAAACTGAACGCGATTATCTAGGTGATGATAACGGTTCATTTCATTTGCATACAAAATAGTATCCTTAAAGAAAGATAAGCCACGATTTATGATGAAAGGATTATATTCTCTTTCAGCGATATCATCAACCATAATATCTTTCTTTGTTTCATTGATTGCTTTTAAGTAATCAAATGGATTCATCTTGCGTATGTACCTTTTTATAAAAGTCCAATTCCAAATTTAATTGCATGATTCTTTTATTTGCTGTTGCGAGTTGCTCTTGCAGTTGTCTTACATTTGATTCTAAAAGTTCAATCCTTTTAGATTCTGTAGTGACTACTTCTCTGATTTCTCCGCCAAATATTTCGTGTGTGTATTTTTTCATTTAAATTTTACTCCTGCCATTACTTCAGTTAAACATGCCACCATATTAAGTTCATGGTCAGCAACAAAACTGTTTTTATATTGATAATCAGCCAGTATAAGTACCAGTTGTGGTACTGAAGCTGGCTCCACATAGTCATTCATACTATCGTATATCTTACGAAACATTGATGCTGGCTCTACGTCAATATTATCTGCAACCCATTGTCTCATTTTACGAAAGTCTTTTATCTTTAAGTGATTCATAAGACTATCAAGACTAACATCAGTTGCATTGACTAAGATACCACTATCAATTCTACCAAAGTTTGAATAACGTTGTAATTCATTTAATGTTCTTCTAAAATCTGGAAAGTATTTAATGATTAACTCAGCCAGTACTTCTGGGTCAGAGTTTATACTTTCAACAGCTAATATTTGTTGGACCATTTGCATGAATTGTCCTGCCATTGCATCTCTTTCTTTTCTAGGAATCGCAAATTCGATTACACTACATCTTGAATGTAATGGTTCTATTATACGATTCTTAAAATTACATGTAAGAATAAATCTACAATTGGCTGAAAACTCTTCGATAAAGCCACGCAAAGCTGGTTGCGTAGACTGTGGATTGAGATAATCCGCTTCGTCAAGGATGACAACTTTGTAGCCGCCTGATAAGGAAACTGACGAAGCGAATTGTTTGATTTTATTTCTTAATGTATCGATACCTGACTCTTCACTACCATTGATAATGATATAATCTAAGTCAAGTTCATTACACAAAGCTCTTGCTACTGTGGTCTTACCAGTACCAGCAGTACCAGTGAACATCATATTTTGAAGTTCACCTTTGTCTAAAACTGTTTTGAATATTTTTTTGAGGTCGTTTGTAAGTATACATTCCTCAATCTTTCTTGGACGGTATTTTTCAACCCATAAAAATTCTTGCATTCGCTTTCTCCATAATTAAATTGTGAGGGGAGTTTCACCCCTCAATGTTTTACGATTCTGTTGTTGAATCGTCATTAGCTTCTTCAGCTACAGGTACATCACCTTCCGGCGTTTCCTGTCCTTTTGAAGCTTCGTTTAGAAACGCTACAACTCTTGTTCTAAGACTTCCAACTGCTTCGAGCTCAGGTCCTTCGAACCCGCCTCTTTTTGAGCACAAATCAATAATTTGTACCATTGTTGCAATATCTTGCAAACTTAGTTGGACACCTTCAGTTTGAGCTTCAACGTTTGTATTCACATCTTCTGACATAATTTTCTCCTATGCATATTACGAAAATTAAAAGACCCGCCCCATGCGGCATCTTCCATTCCTACAATATATTTATACATTGTAGCTTGAGTTTTTCTCAAGAGCGATAAAATAATCTACCGGATAATTACTATTAGTCCAGTTTGAGATTAGCTTTGAGCTTATGCTAACAAAGTAATCACCTGGTAATAATTTCAGGTTAGGAATACTTACCACGAAGTTAAATTCATTTTTACATGAATTGTCTCTATCTAATTCAATCTCAAATAGATTTGAAGTTGTATCTCTTGTATCAAGTACAGAAGCTTTAATAACTCCATCATTACCTGCGATTGAAAGTTCAGTATGACCTAGCACTGCAGCCGCTTTACGAATCTGATTAAGTACATCTTCTTCGATATTGACTCCAAGCTCTGGGTCAGGCATCTGAATATCTTTTTGAGGAGTGGTTAAGATTTCGCTTTCTGAAAAGAAATATCTAATCTTTTGACCATTCCCTTGTACCAAGACCGCTTTGTCTTCAAACTCCAATGTTGGATTATCAATCAAGCTTAGAACTGACAGAAATTCGTTTAAGTCATATACTCCAAATTCTGTTGGAAAGTCTTCTACTATTTCTGCTGATGCTAAAATAGTTTTAGACTCTGATATAGTCTTAAGCTTTTGTCCTGGTTTAAAAACTAGGTTTGGATTTATTGTTGCGAAGTTTTTTAACACATTCAAGGTGTCATTTGATAAATTCATATTTTCTCCATAATAATATATTATACCATACTTTAGTCATTTTGTAAACGATTATTTTCATTTCTATCATGACAATCCAGAGCAATTATAGTATAGTGTAAAATTTTCATAAGGTCAGCTCTGTTATAACCTTGCTTCTTACCATACCTTTGAGCGTACTTAAGTACGTTTCCTAAAGCAAATCCCATGCCATGTCCACAATCAATAATAAATTCAGTTGATTGAAACTGATTTTTTGAATAGTGACCTTTATAGGTTTTGTCTATATACGACTGAAGCTCTTTTATAAGAGCTCCTTCGTTAAATTTATAATCTATATTAGATTTCTTTTGAAACATAATCCTCCTGAGCTTTTATGTCTACTTCAAGATTATCATCTTCAGCTTGAATTTCATCAGCATCTACTTTGCTGTAAAGGTCAAGGAAAGCTTCCTTTGTATCATTATCAAATCTTGAGATACAAAGGTCAATTGCTTTGTCTCTTTTATTGAAGATTGAGAATGTTTGTACGATATGACAAAGTCTTCTAGTTGAGATTACTTCATCGACACCATCATCATAAAAAGTTTTTCTAATAATATCAGCCCAGGTGACTAGTTTATCAGCAAAGTCTGAATCTATTGCATCAAATTTAGCCATATGTTTAAGAACAATCTTTTTCTCGATATTGAGAGATGGGAATTGTTGGTCGACTGAAATAGTAAACCTTTCAAGGAAAGCATCATCAATGATAGAAGCTGCAGTAAATCTGCCGTCTTCTGAACCTTTACCTTTAGTATTAGCTGTTGCTATTACATTGAAACCTTCAGCAGGAGATACAACCTCGCCAGTCTTTTTAACAAGAACTGGTTTGCCTTCAAGGATTCCTTGTAAGCACATAATTTTATTTGTTGCTCTATCAATTTCATCAAGAAGTAAGATAGCGCCATTTTCCATTGCTTTAAGAACTGGACCTTTAGAGAAAACAGTTTCTCCATTGATTAGTCTAAAGCCACCAAGTAAATCATCCTCATCAGTTTCAGGATTGATTTGAACTCTTATAAACTCTTTGCCAACTTTAGCACATGCTTGTTCGACCATAAAAGTTTTACCGTTGCCAGACAAACCAGAAATATATGTTGGGTAAAACATATTTGATTTGACAATTTTTACGATATCAGAAAATGCACCCCATGGTACGAAAGTCTTATCGACTGTAGCAAAGGTTTTTTCTTCATTTACGATTGACTGCATTTGAGCCGCAGCTTGAGGCATTTGAACCACGTTGTTAGCAATTGCTACTTCTCTTAGTGGTTCTATAAGACCGGCTAAATCATAAGTACCAATCTTGACTCTGTTTTGTTTAGTCATGATTGGGTCCCAATCTTTACCGGAATAACCGAAGCTTTCGCCAACTTCGACGATAGCATTTTTTCTAAACTGAGTTTGGTCTGGATATCTTTTAGCCAGCTCAGTTAAGATAATTTCTGTGGATTTTTTCAAGTTTTTCATAATATAGTTTTTCTCCTTATCAATTTATATATCTATTATAACATAGTTCTTCGTAAATGTAAACGACTTTTGTGAAAATAATTAAAAATAATTAGCATAAAAGTGTTGTCCTTACTCAGCAACTGCTTTTCCAAAGTTAGTTAAGAGAGTTTTATTAAGCTTTTTAGACTTACTAAACTTCTTAAACTGTGAAGTTAATTGACCTTTTGATGCGTCAGCATCTGGGTCAAAATCAACTGCGTCAGTATTCAAAGCTCCTTTCCAAGACTTGACAATGTATAGCTCATCATATCCAAGTTTGCCTTTAAACGTTACGCATTTGTTCTTTTGATACTCTCTATTGTATGGTTTAAAATCATCGCCCCAATGAGCTTCACTATCGCAATCTTGAATTTTGTATTTAAAATTATGACTGCTATCAGCTAAGAAAAAGCCAATGGTTGTAGTATCAAATCTCTTTTTAATGTTTTCAAGTAATGCTGCTGTAGCACCTCTTCTTGTATCAGCCATTTTTACATGTCTGCCCATGATGTTGATTATTGCACCACCATAATTTGTTCTATGTTTTGAGTGATTAGCATTAGGGTCCCTAGCTACTGATAGGCCGTTAGCATCACCATCTGATATTACTACTAGATTCATATTGTCTACATTATTAGACCTTTTGAAATTATCAATCAGTGTATGACAGTGAATAAGAGCCTCATTTAATGGTGTTGAACCATATTCTTCATTAGGTGACATAACATATCTTTCTCTATATGTATATCTGTCTTTTGCTAATTCCATTCTAGTATATAAGTGCTGTAATGCTTCTTCGTAATCAGCTTTTTTAAGAGTTGATGTAATAAGTTGAGGCATTGATAATGCACTGTGATTTACTTCTGAATCAATCATTTTTGGCAATTCAATATTATTATCTGAATCGTCATGCCAGTATCTACCGCCAAGTTGTCTGTTTTGATTAGTGAATGCATATACATCAAATGGTATATTAACTGTTTTACAAAATACAACTAAGTGAATAAGTTGGTCTAAAACATCATGCATAATATCGTTCATTGAACCAGAAAAATCAATAACCATCATCATTCCATGGTTTTTAGCATCGGCTAGTTTAGTCACTCTGTTGAATATATCATCATTAGTTTTGTAAGACCATAGTCTATTAACATCAATTGAACCTGTTTTAGCTGTGGTTGCTCTTGTGTATCTATACCCTGCTTTTCTCATTTCGAATTCTTTAACAGCAAAGTTAACATTTCTTTTAACTTGTTTGATATGACCTTTATAATCAGCTTGAATTTCTTCAATAGTTTTGTAGTTAGTATAGTATTCATTGTTTATATATCTGTCATCATCATAAGAAGTATCAGCACTAGCAAGTCTTGCTTTTCTTTCTTCAGCAAGTTGCTTATAAGGAATAACTAATTTTTTAGATATTTCTTTACTAAAAGAATTACCAATAAGTGGTTGTTCACCATGTTCATCTTTATCAATTAATGTATGCTCTTTTCTTCTAAAAGCTTCATCTGTTTGAGATACATCTTCTTCAGTTGGTGCTTTACTTTCAGCTTCTTTATCTTGTTCAGCTTCATCATTATCTGTAAGTTGATTTGTATCATCACCTTTATTTTTAGTCTTTGCTTGAGCATCTTCTTCTTCTGAACTATCCATATCATCATGGCCCATTGAAGGTTGTTGCTCTTGTTGTTTTTCATCTTCACCATCTTCTGGTAAATCAACTTCTGATTCTTGAGGCTTTAATAACTCTTCTTGGTTTTCTTTAGTATATTCTAATATATCTCTTACAAGATTAGTGACATCTTCAAAGGTCACTGTTTCCATAGCTCTATCCATATATACTTGTTCCTCATCAGTGAACGGTACATCTAATAGATTCCCTACTTTAGCATGCAAATTGATTTTATCAATCAACTTTACTTTATCCCACTGAAGTGACTCTGTGTCCCCGAAGAAACCATCATCAAATAGTTTTCTATAACCTCTTGCCATAGGACCAACTAAACCTACATAAGCTTCTTTTATATGTCTTTCTATTCTAGCATCTTCAATAACATTGATGTAAGAACGAGGGCATCCTTCTAGTTTTTCAGGACTATCATGCCAACCTTCAAAAGGTGTAAAGAGTGCATGTCCTACCTCATGGCCAATTAATAAATCAGATACGTCTCTACCCATGTCTTTCCACATAGGTAATCCTAATACTCTGTTTTTGATATCAAACCAAGCAGTTTGATAATTACCATATTGCACGGTAATATTTTCTCTAGCCATCAATTTAGCAAGGGTGCTTTTGTGTTTTATCATTTTGTTTCCTTATCCTGAATATGTATATATTATATCATATTCTCTGCAAATGTAAACGACTTTTGTGAAATTAATCCCTCTTTTTTCACAAAGGTGATTAGAGTGTTATCTAATTTTAGAGAAGTTTTTGTCTTTAAAGAACTCTATTTTGCTTCTAAATTTGTTCTCTAACACATCACCTTTATGAGATATAATAAAGACATTACTTCCATCATCAAGCGTATCAAGTATTTTTGTTAGGTTGTCTATACCATCAATATCTAAACTTGAATCAAATGTTTCATCTAGTATTAATAGATTAGATGACGCACTATTTTTCATTTTAGCTATTTGTCTCCAGGTAAAGAGAAGAGCCAAGTCAATTCTTTGTTTTTCGCCTTCTGAAAAAGATGCATAATTAAATGAATCTCTATGGCGGGACCTTATTGTTTCATTAAAGTTTTCATCCAAATGAAACGATACAAAGAAGTCAAGTACCTGTAAATATTGATTAATTAATCTATTCATCACTGGTAAATATTGCTTAATAACTTTAGTTTTAATACCAGTGTCTTTAAGCATTTCACCTATGACTTCATTATAAGTTCTTTCTTCTACATATCCTAACTTTAATTCTGTTGACTTATCTTTATTCTTTCTTAACGATGTAAGTTCTCTTTTTGCCTTTGATACGTCGCCAGTTTGTCCTTGTAGACTATTAATTTCTTTCTGTATTTTATCTACTTCTTTTTGTAAAAGAGCAATAGCATCATTATTACTATTTATCTTTCCTTGTTTTTGACGAAGTGAGTTAAGACTATTTGCTACATCTTGTTGCTCAGCTTTTATTTCAGATATATTTTTAGCTAAATCAGTCTTTGCTGTTTGTATCTCTTTTGCTTTTGCTTTAATACTTTTAATTTTAGTTTCTTTTAATTCTTCTTCTATATCTTGGTCACATGTAGGACACGTATCATTATCTTCATAGAATCTAGATTCCTCAACTAAGTCTCTTATCTTATTTTGAAAGTTCATATCATATGAATCTAATTGAGACATTTTCTTAACTAATTCACCACTATGTTTTTCTTCAGCTGATATTGATGCGGTTAGATTTTTACCAAGTTCTTTACTCTGTTCAAACAACTTATTAATCTCTTCTTTATGTACATCAATTGATTCTCTTTTTGTTTGTATTTGGTCATCATTAAGTTCTTGTAAACTTTTAATATATTTACTTTGCGAGTCTATCTTAGTTTTTGTAATATCAATTTGATGATTGACATCTGTTAACTCATCTCTTATCTTTGTATTACGCTCTTTTAATAGCATATTCATCTTACTAAATATATTAATATCTAATAAGTCTTCAATGATATTTCTTCTTGACCAAACTGGTAATTGCATGAATGGTATAAATGAAGATGAACCAAGTACAACCACCTGGTGAAAAGACTTATGATTAAGTTTTAAGATATTTTGTTCTAAGAACTTTTGATAATCTCTTGCATTAGAAGCCTGATTAATAAGATTACCATTTTGATATATCTCAAACTTACCTGGCTTTATACCTCTTACAATTTTAAAGTCATGGCTTCCAATTGTCATTTCAATAGTCACTAATGTTCTCTTTTTATTAATGCTATTAATCATTTGGTCTTTTTTGATATCACGATGTGGTTTACCAAATAAGCCAAACGAAAGAGCATCAAGTAAAGTAGATTTACCTGCGCCATTTTGGCCTACGATTAATGTTGTTGGTGTTCTATCTAATTGTATTTTTATTGGGTCACTACCAGTGGAAAGAAAGTTCTCCCACTCACATGATTTAAAATGTATCATACTATGTAATCTTCTCTATCTTTTTTTGCTGTGTATTTGGTGCCAGTTTTTTTACCGTAATACGGACGTTTTGCTATACCTTTGTTTCCTTCCTTACTAAATAGTAATAAAATTAAACACAAAAGACTTCCTACAATTCCAAACGTAATTATTACTGCATCCATTATACAACCTCTAAGTTTTGAGCTTCTGTATAAAGCTTTCTTAATTCAACCTTTATATGTTCTTTATCTAAGTCAGTATCTACAGCATCAACATAAGAGTCTAGAAGTTCGTTAGTATCTTCCAGGGATATTTTCTCGTCTTTTACGCTTTCTCCCAAATACTCTTCAAAGCTTTCAGCTATTTTAAGCTCATATGTTTCTATATTCTGTAATCTGTCAATAAACTTGTCAAACATATACAGGTCATTTTTATTTATAACAATCAGCTTGATAAAATGTTTTTCAAACTGACTGACATCAACTTTGTCATAATCAACTTTACTATCATCATATATGACTTTCTTAAATATTGTTATTGGATTTCTTACAGCTTCTATTTCTCTTGTTTCAGTATCAAGTACATGAAAATACTTAGGGTCATCTACATCAGCCCAAGTAAACTCCATTTGAGAACCAAGATAGGTCACGTTGCCTTGACTTGATTTTGTATGGAAATGTCCTGATAGAACCATTTCAAATCTAGAAAAAACATCAGCACTCATACCATGTGGATTAGGCATCCCTGCCATCATGTCGAATCCTTTCAATTCCAAATGAGCACCAAGTATAGGAGCTTTGCATTGCATAGCCCACTTAGTATATTCTTCATAATTTGAATTATTAATCCAAGGTATTACTGCTACTCCAAGTCCATCATAATCTAGTACAGTTGGCTTCATGACAATATTAACGTTAGACGTGAAGTAGCCTAGTAATTCTTTTAAACTACAAAGTTCGTTTGTGTTCTTAAAATAAACATCGTGATTACCAGGAATAATATCCATAGAAATCCCTGCATCCCGTAAGGGTTCGAGAAAATGTTTTCTATTCTGGTTAAGAGCTTTGAAGTTAACAAATTTACGATGTTCATAATAATCTCCTAAATGTAATATTTGTGTAATGTTATGTTCTTTTAAATATGGAAAGAATATCTCTTCATAGAATCTTTCTTGGTATTTAAGAAATATATCACTACTATTTCTGACACCGCAATGAGTGTCATTCAATATAGCTACTTTCATAACGCCTTTCCTTGACTTTTTATTGCTTGAGATTGTTTAGCTAACTTTATCATTTGTCTATTAGACTTTTCTATTCTTCTATATGATAATGCTACTTTTCTCATAGATTCTGCTACTTGTTTAAGATGTGGCTTTCTTTTTTTAGCTTTAGCCATTCTTTTTTCTGATATAACATTATTACGATTCTTTTGCTTTTGACTCATTTTTTTCATGACATAAACAGCTCAAGCTTTTCTTTCTCTCGCTTTTTCTCCTCTTTTGCAAATTTCTTAATAGCTTCATCTTTTGTACGAATAGTACCAATTCTTTGTCTTAATGTATCTACATAAGCCATTGTTTGTTCTGCTCCTTCGTTATCCATACCCATTGCAACAAAATCTTCTATACCCATCTTTTCGATGAACTTAAATTTAATATCTTGTTGTTTCTTTTCTTTTGTAATTCTACGTATAAATGCAAAATAACAAATTTGAGTAAAGTACGAAAATGCATTAGGCTTACCAGTTCTTGTAGCTGTTTCTATATTGTAATTAGCAATTGCTCTTAAACAATTTTCAACAGCATCCATAACCATTTCTTCTCTATAAGTATACCTTACAAAGTTTGGTCTATGGGAAAGACCTTCAGCAATACGTATAAAACATTTTGCTATGTAATCTGTGACTTTTGGTACTTGTGTATTATTATCTCTCGCTGCACGAGCTTCGACTGCATAGTCCATAACTGCTTGAGAGAATTCTCTGTTATTGACATAATGCGGTTTTTCTTTAGGCTTTAGTTTTTGTGCCATAATTTATCTCCATAATATTATATTATAACATATTTTCAAAGAAAAGTAAACATATTTTTTTTCACTTTTTGGTGAAATAACCGTTTACAAATCTCCCAAAGTATGATATAATAATATAGTCATCCGGGGAGGATAGAGGTATACTAAATTAGTGTAAAGTACGCTTCTTATCCAACTCTTCAGGTAATCCGTCTTCGTACATATCATTGGCCAGACGGTTCTCATATTCTTCTAAGATTTCCTGGTCTGACTTAGTCTGAACTGACTCAACGGGTTTATCCATTTTAAGAGCAAATTGCACATACGTTTCTTTGATAGTCTCTGCTACAGGAACGTGTTGTATAATATCGCTCATTCTTATTTTAAATTGTTTTGCATCACTGAAAGGAAACCATGCGCTAAACTGAATACCACCTAACATACTTGGATTCAGCCTTACCGGTCTTTCCACAATATAATTATCTTTATTTTTAACAGCAACGAGACCAATAATCTCTTCGCCATTCATAAGTTTAAAGTGTCTTATATTTAGTCCTTCCATATTATATATTTATATCAAACATCTTGTAATTGAATCGTTCTTTTGAATATATTTTAATTCTTTCAGCGGCATGTTGTAATGTGTAATTCTTTTGAGATTTCCAATGTAAGTCATCTGCTATATCGTATATTTTAGTTTGCTGATTATTATCGCTTTTTCTTAATCCTCGTCCAATCGATTGAAGGACTCTAATTTGACTTTTACTTGGACTAGCAAAGATAATATTATGTAGATTCCTGATGTTAATACCAGTGCTAAAAGTTCCAATGGAAGCAACAATAATGGCGTCCTTTTCTTTTTCAGTAATCTCACGGACCGATTCTCTTGTATCGACATCTGTTTCTCCAGATACATAAAACAGTTTTCTATTTTTAGAAAAGTATGTATGACTATCAATCTTTTTTCTTAATAAATCATGTAAAGGTTTACCATGTTTTTCTACATAATTAAATAATATTAATGTATTACCTTTTTGGTCCAAAGCTAAATTACTTATAAATCGATTACGAGGCTCGTATCTTACTATAAAATCTAACTCTTGTTGATACTTTTCTTTTATTATCTGCTTACAGTATTCTTCTTTATATTTTAATATTAATATATTTATATCTAATTGACTTAAATCGTCATTATCTATTAATTCTTTTGTAGTAGTGACTTGATATACTGGACCAAATAAACCTTCTAATACTAACTGATGAGTTTGTGTTCCATCTAATGTTCCAGTAGTACCTATACGATATTTTGCATTAGTACATTTTTCCATAATAGATGTTAATGACTTTGCTTTAAAATTATGAGCTTCATCTCCTACAACCATGCCAAAATCAGCAAACCAGGATTGTGGTAATTTATAAACTGATTGCCAAGTTGATATAAAGACTCTTTTATTTACTTCAAACTTCTCTTTACCTGAATATATTCTATGACAGTTTTCTTCATGAGACCAAGTATCCTTAGAAGAATAGTCTCCAAAATCAGAATACATTTGCTCTACTAATGATGTCGTAGGTACTATTAATAATACATTACCATCAAAAACATCTAAGTAATATCTTATAGCTAAATATATGATTAAACTCTTTCCAGAAGCAGTAGGTGATAGCAATAAGGATTTCTCTTTCGAAAGCGTGTGCGAGAGTCCCTCTAACTGATAAAGTCTAGGTGTTATATCCCCTCCATTCACAGAGAGGGAAATTTGCGATAATAGCCCCTCGATGTTGGGCTCTAGGGCGGATTCTAGTGTACCATATTGTGGTGAATCTATCACTTCTAGGTTATAATCTCTAACTTCACAAAACTCACGTAAATATTTGTATAGTCCTGTGTATAATGTTTTCTTTCTAGAATCAAATAATCTTATTTTACCGTCCCACATTCTATTACGGTAGGCTGGCATAAATTTATATCCGGGTACAAAGAACTGAAAATGTTCTGACAGTTCCATTTCTATTGATGGGTCACATTGAACATTTAAGAAGACTTCGTTCTTCTTTTGAATGGTTATCGTATCCATTAGATTCCGCTGGTGAACTTCCTCCATTCAATCATGTTCTTTATGTTTTGATGTCTCCATTTAATATTCTCAAGTATCTCTTTAGTAGTATCACATACTTCTTTTAGATATTCTATTTTAGCTTGAGCTTCTTGTATGATAGGGTCAGAGTCGTAGTAATAATCCATATCCCCTTTTAAAACTGTTAGACCGTTAAGTGGGTCATAGTCCCAACCTTTTTCGTCTATTTCTTCTTTACTCATCTTGCCGTTATAATGCATCCATTTGTCTTTAAGAAGCACCTTAAATTCAAGTTCGGCTTTTTTGAGTTTCATTCGGTTTACTGAAAGTATTTCTAGGTATTTACCATGGAGTTTTGCGGAATCTCTTGATGTTTCATCTAGATTCATTTCATCTATAACCGAGTCGGTTTTCCACATTTCTAATATTTGTTGCAAATTGTTCATACTATTATATATTATATCATACTTTTGTGAAAAAGTAAACTGTTATTTTATTTAAATTGAAAATACGTATAAGAAAAACTTACATCCATTTGAACATAATCAATTGATTCAGCTTGTGCATCAAATTCTATTGGTGACATTGATATAGGAAATACTCCTTTAAACTCTACTTCTTTTACTACATTATTATGAGATGAAAGTATAAGTAAAGTAGCATCAGCTTTTAAATCTTCAGCTGCTCCAGTTTGAGCTACATCATGCAACCAATTAAATGTTTCAATATAATTATCTAGATTTTCAGTTATATTCATACGTAAACCTAAATCTTCAAATTGGAGTCTATCACCTGTAAATTGCAAATTGACTCCTTTATATGGCGTCACAGTGGGTGTCATGCTGATTCCAGGTAATGTACACGCCACTGCGAAATATTCTAAGTTCGGGTATTTAGTACTATCAACTTTAAATTGAAACCCTACCGGACTTAAAAAATTTTTATTTGTAGTTAATGTTGCCATATATCTATTTATAAGATTTTACTTCTCGTTTACAAAGTCATTTAAAACTCTTGCAGTAGAAATAACTTCTTCGACAGAAACAAACTGGTCGCCCAATATTCTTTTGTCGTTTGGAAAGTTATCGTTGTGAACGTGAACAGCATCGTTATCTCTATGGATATTACCAGTTAAGATTCCTTCAGCTAATGAGAGTAAATCGGCTCTTATTTCATAACCGCTTTTATTTGCGTTTGACATAATTATTCCTCCTGTGTGTATGTGTTTTATTATGTACTATATTATATATACACAAAAAAAGAGGGCTTTAAAAAAAGCCCCCTTAAATTGAGTGTGATTAACTCTGGCTTACACCATGATGTCGTCAACTCTGAAGATTCTAAAGTACTGGTTAGCACGGTTAGTACCCACGCCATCAGCAGCTACGAATGGGTTTGCGACCATACCGTATCTAGTTTTGAATCCCATTCTTGGTTGGAAATCGTTCTCACCCACTGCTTTAACCATAGTTAAAGGTACGTAAGGACAATAGAACATACCAGCGTCATACGGGTTAGTTCCTCTGTATCCAACACAAACGAAGTCAGTTGTTGCATAAGGATCGATGTAAACTTTAACTCTTCCATTAAGAACACCAGCAAAAGTATTACCTGTGTCATCAACGTTTAAGTTAGCGCTTAAAGCTGGTGTGTAATCTAACATTCCAGCAGCTGCTAAAGCTGAAGCTACGTCTGAAGAACAGATAATGAAATTACCTTTTCCTCTTCTTGTTTCTTTAGCGATAACATTACATTCTCTCTCAATCTGCATGATGAGACCTTTAAATCTCTCAACCATCCATCTTCCGTCTGAGTCTGTGTTAACATCAAAAATACCACTTACAGCAGTTGAAGTTTGTAAAGCACCAATTTTAGCTTTTGTTAAAATTGTTCTAACAACTTCCCTGTTGATTTCAGCTAAGATTTCAGCTGATAGGATATTAGCCAATTCGCCTTCAGCATCCAATCCATGGATTGCTTTAAGGTCTTGTGCTAATTCCATTGTGTACTCAGCTTTTAAAGCTCTTGACTTAGCAGTCACAGTTGATTTCTCAATTGAGAATGCCATTTCGCCGAATGAACCGTCTCCGGATTCACCAACGCCAAGTCTTTCTGCCGCTGCAGTACCAAGACCAGAACCGAATGTTGAAACTGTATCAGCTTCGTCCGCAATTGTTGCGTCAGTATCAGCATCAGTTACGCCACTTAGACCTGTTGGGTCAGCTTGGTGTGTACCTGTTCCTGAAAAATCAGTATCGGCTTCGTCTAAACCTAAAGCTTCTGTTCCGCCTTGGGTTGAGTATTTTGATTTCATTGCAAAGATAAGTCCTGTTGGACCACTCATTGGCTGAACGCCAGCGATATCATAAGCAATAAGGTTAGGCATAGCTCTACGTACGAGAGAAATTAATACTGGGTCAAATGAACCAATATTGCCGCCACCAATATTATTAGCAGCTGCAGCCTCAGAAATAAAATTTCCTTGTGCTTGATTTCTTTCTTCTTGTAGGGCAACCTCTTGGTTTTCTAACAATCTAGCTGTGACAGCTTTCTTGTAGTTATCCTGGATAGGTGAAACTGACTCGTGATCGAGTACAGGACCCCACTTTTCCATTAAGTTTCTATCTGCGTTAAACATTTTTAGTTTCCCTTATTTAATGTGATTAGTTATAGCTTGTGTGTATTGGCTCATAGAATCTGAAGTGTCTGCATCGACCTCTCCTGCTCCTAATAAGCTGTCTACTTCGTCCACTGATTCTTCAGAATCATTTTTGAAGTAAGATTCTTTAACAGTTTTAACTTTGACTTCAAAGCTTTCTTTGTTATCGAATTCTATATCTTCTACTAATGATGCTAATTTTTCAGCTTCTGTTTCTGCAAGCCCTGAAGATTGTTCTCTTACTACTTCTTGCTTTTCATATTCTTGAACAGCTTCATGTAATTTGATATTATCTTCTGTGGTTTTGTTTAAAGTCTCTTCTAGTTCAGTGACTTGTTCGTTGAGGTCATCAACTAAGTCTTCTTTACCTTCAGGTACTTCTATATAGTGCTCTTTGAACACTGACTGAAGTGAAGTCATAAACTCTTCAGCAATTTCAGTCCTAAGACCTTGTTGCACTTGTAGTTCATTTTCTTTCATCCAACCTTCTACTACGTAGTTAAGATATGAATCTACCTTTTCTACTAATGAAGTGTGAACTTCAGATACTTCTTCTTCTAAGTTTTGCGCATATTCTGCTTCGAGTCTGTCAACTTCTTGGCTTAACTTACTAGTAAGTACTGCTTCAAAAATTGCACTTGCTTTTCCACGGAATCCTTCAGACAAAGTAGCCTCTTCATTAATGATTGCATCTAAGTCTTCATCAAAATCAATTGCTTCAACCTTAGCTTTTGCTTTAGGTTCAGGCATTTTACCTTTTACTGCATTTTCTGCATCTTTTTCGGTTTTGATTTCATCTGATACACCATCAACTTTGATTAACTGTGCATAAAGGTTTTTTGCGTCTTGTGCGTTAGCCTTTTTCATCATATTTACTGTTGCTTGAATGACACCAGCTTTAGTTTTAGGAACTTCCATTTGCTTGACTTCTTGTTCGTTATATTCTTTAACTTCCTCGTCGTCTTCTTCTTCAGTTTCCTTAACTTCTTCTTCGTCTTCGTCAGAAGAATTCATATCTTCATACTTTTTACCAGAATGAACTTTTTTCTTCTTCTTACCGTGAGCCATTTCTTCCAATGATTCCTCGTCTAAATTTTCATTCTCAACGAGCTCATCTACTTGCTCTTCTTCAACAGAATCTACGATATCTTCGGCATTATTTAAAACGTCGTCTGACATAATAGTCTCCCTTATATTTTTAGATTTAATTTAGAGAGGAAATTTTTAAACGCTCTTATTTCAGCTTCATGTAAATCTTTACTTGGAGCACGTTTGATTTCAGTCTCAATTACTTCAATATCTTGTTGACGAATAAGCCCATTATCCCATACCCATTCAACACCTTCCATAACTCCATTTACAAACGCACTTGGAGCACTTGGGTCTTGAACAATATCGATTGTAGATAACATAAAGTCATCTCCCACATATTGAGCGCCATTCTTCGATACAAGACTTCCCATACCACGACTTGAAACACCAAGCTTAACACCACCTTCAAGAAGTCCTTCGACTATTTTTCCCATAGGGGTTTTAAGTATTGATGCCTTTCCTATAACATCGCTTCCTTGCCAATGCAAATCTTCGATTTTATGTGAAACTTTATCCAGGTTTACAGTTGGTCCTTCTGGATGATTTAACTCTCCAACTGCTCTTCCTGTTTTAACTTGTTCGGTCACATATTTTTCTACAGCATTTTCAAGAGTTGCTTTCTCGTATACACGACCATTTCTGTTCTTTTTGTTAGATTGCATGAACACACCTTCAATGAAGTAATTCTTTTCTCCATTCTTTTTCTGTTCTGCAATAACTTCTAAATTATTTTCTACGTATTCTGTTATTAATTTCATTTAAATACCTAGTTATGGAAGGTATTATCCTTCCGGTTGTTCTTCTTCAAGTTCAGCCTCATTACGCTGAACCATACTTGATGCAACTTCTATTTTCTTAGCATCAAGTGCTGCTGACAATTTATCGGCCATAACAGTTTTAAACTGTTTATTAGCTTTAACGTTGTCACCGTCATTTAAATTTTGTATCAATTCATTAACATTCATAGTTTTTTAATCCTTGTTTATATATTTATAAAATTATCTTTCCCACTAATACCTTCTTGGGGCAGGTGTATTATCCCAACGTGGGTCATCACCATCTGGTGGTTCATTTTCACCTGTTTTAGTCTCCTGGTCGATTTGTTTTTGAATTTCTTCAATTTCATCGTCAGTTTGACGTAATACGTTTTTACGTATCCATTCATTTGAAATGTATTTACCTACATATTCATCTAAGCTGCCTAGCATTTCAAATCTTTCTCTCAGCATTTCTGATTGTTTAAGTTCAGAAAAATAGTTATCTTCAATAAAATTAAATACTATTGATTCTTTCCATTCTTTCCAATCAGCTTCAGTAATAATACCTTTTAATAAAAGCTGAGTTTTAAGTAATTGCATAAACAAATCAGAAAATCTTTTTCTTAATCTGTCTATAAACTTCTTAAACTTTACTTCGTCTCTTGTAATCTCAGTAGTTCTACCTAATGAGAATTGAGCCTCTTGTTCTAATCTATTAACTGGAACATTTAATGATTTATATAATTTTTTCTGGAAATATATAATATCATCTATTTGTCCTAAGTTTTCGCCGCCTGGTAGCGTGGTAATTTCAGTTCCTCTTCCACCTTCTCTTCTTGGTAAGAAGAAATCTTCTAACATACTCATATGTTTTCTATCGTCTTTGATATCACCAGTCTTAGCATCATATACCAATTTGTTTCTATATTGATTCATAATACCTCTTAGATATTCTTCGGCTTTACCTTTAGGTAAATTACCAACATCAATATAAAATATCCTACGTTCTGGGGCACGTGATATTCTGTATATAACCAATGAATCTTCCATCATTCTTAATTGATTTACTGGTTTTAATGCTTTATGCAAGTAAGATAGAATTCTTTTTCTACCTGGGTCCATTACTCCAGATGTACAATATGCAATTGCATCTGGATATATTTTTAAACCTTGTTCTGCGCCATTCATTGTCTTATCTTGGAATAAGAAAAACTCATCTACTTTTTCAATAAGTTTTGCGCCTGTCTTAGGGTCTTGTTTTTCCTCAATCTCTTTAACTTTTCTTAGTTTAGTTGGGTCAATATACCTAAGTTCTTTTATACCTTTTTTAGGACTACCTTTTTCAATAATAATATGATAAGGTAATCTTCCATCGACATACCATTTTTTAAATATGTCATGAGCATACTGATTAAAGTTTAATAACTTCAATACTGAGTCAAACTCATATTTTATTGTTTCTTTCATTTTATCAGAGATATCAAGTTCGTCCATAACTATATTTACAGGTGACTCATCATGGTCTCCTACTATTGATTCATTTATTATATCCTCAATAGCAGCATCACATTCTGGTTGTGCTGATATATCTCTGTATTTTAAAATTAATTCAACTTCATTTTTGACTTTGTCGCCGTCCATATCAATGTATGCGCCAAAATGTCCTCCCGCTTGAATAACACCGGAGCCGTCCTCGTCCGTTTTAGGAACAAAGGAAGGTAGCTCTTTTTGAGCTGTTTTTCTTTTTATTTCAAAACCGAATAGTTCTGCCATATTTTCCTCACTAAATCAGAGGGGATATTTTACCCCCTCTGAAATTATTTATATACCTACGATGTAGTGTCTGATTCCCAGTATTGTACCTGGAATTCACACGTGAACTCTTCAATAGTATTTTCTGAATCATAACTTACTTCTATCTCAGAAATGTTAGTTGGAAATATACCTCTAAAGTTATATGTCTTCGTAACTTCTCCAGCTTTATTCAATTGCTCAACAACTGCGTCAGCTTGATAGTCAGTAGGATTAGATAATCCTGTGTTTTCGTTATTATTGTTAATACCATTACTCCAACGTTCCATAGCATTTCTAACCTCGAAACCAACATCATTAATGATAGTTACGTTCCATGGGTCAAATGTTCTGTCACCAGCAATTTGCAATGTTCTACCTCTGAATAATACAGGGATAGGTGCAATTATTGATGCAGGCATTTGAGCTGTTTTACACATAAATGATGTAAGTTCTACATCACCTTGTGCATAACTAGGAAAGTTCAAAGTGACTTTGAATAAGTTAGCTCTTGCTCCACCGCCTACAAGCTTTGATTTAAAATCGTCTACGCCTAATATTGCCATGTCTTATCCTCCTATGAACCTGCTATTTCTGAGAATTCAACCCCAGACCTAGTCGCTATGAAGTTTAGTGATATAAAGTTAATACTTCTTGAAGGCTTGATAAAGATATCAGCCACAAATTTATTACCATCAATCACTGCACTTGTGTTGTTAGTGGTGTCACAGATAACTTGAAAATCTGATAGTCCACGTCTACCTTTGACGTCTCTTAAGAACGGTTCAACTAAATTTCTGAACTGAGCTCTTGTAAATTCGTCGTTAAATTCGAATAGTTGGGCTTTAGCTGCTGTGCTAATTGCCTTTTCTAATGCAATGAACAGTCTTCTTACATTTATTCTATCGAATGCTGAAGGTCTACTTAATAAAGTTTTGTCACCAAATAATAATGTACCTTGTCCAGGTAATGATACTAATGGGTTGACTCTTGCTTTATAAAGAGTATCTCTATCAGCTTTCTTTGGATTGAAAGCTAATTTAGTTACGCCTAATAGTTGACCTCTGTTAACACCTGCTGGTGAGAACCATGAATCTGCTACTGAATCAGTATTTGCGCATAGTCCTGCCATATGTCCTGATGCACCGATATATCTGTATACGTCGTTATATTTGTCGTAAACATATACCGCTGAAGAATCACATGAAGCATATGATGTTGAAGTTAATCCATCTGCAAAAGCTTTTACATTAGCTGCTGCTGATGATGTATTAACTGTGTCGTCTATTGGTGGCGAAATAAATGCCATACAATCTTTTCTTGCATTTACTATGGATATTAAATCTTCTGCAATTGCTTCAGCGCCATCAACGTCTGGAGCTGCAAAAAGTAAATTAACATCTACAGTTTCTGCGTCTTCGAGTAAATCGAATCCTGCTGCTATTTCTCCTGTCGTAGGAGCGTTATCGTCGGTTCCACCTGAAAGTGAAGCCTCCATTGCTGAACCATGAGTCTTAAATGTATTAGCGCCTTCTGAATCAGTGTTAGCTGCTTTTGCGGCTGCTAAGGTAAAGCCAGCTTCATCTAAATTTGTATCATGGTCAATCCAACGTATATATTCAGATTGATTATTGATTACATCTTTATAAAAGTTTGTAGTACCATCATCGTTTTTAGCATCAGATGCTTGTGATAAGAATCCAAATGCTTCTAATACTGTACCAGCTGTTCCGGAGATAGCTCCGTCTTCATCTATAACACATACATGCAGTTCGTCGTTAGTAACGCCAACTGCAGCTGCCGCTGTAGATGTACCTGGTGCAGCATCAAAGTTAGCTTTGTGAGCCCAGCCATTAAAGACTGAATCACTAGAGCTATGTGATATCATTGATACTTTTATACTATTACCCAGTACTCCTGGATGTTTAGCTGCCCAATTACCCAAGTTAAGACTACCATCTGAATAGTTATTCAAATAATGTTCATCATTTTTTATCAGCTGTCCTGTTCCTTGTGCAGTCGCGTTAAGGTGACCACTAGAAACTCGAACCACTTTAAGTGCATTACCATACTTTAAAAAAGATGCTGCAACTAGAAAGTGTTTAGCTGTGGAATCATCTGGCGAACCAAATATCTCAGCAAGTTCGTTTTCAGAACCTACAGTCACTATTTGCTCCGTCGGACCCCAGTTGAACGAGCCGGCAAATCCACCAATACTGGTTGATACTGCTGGGACTACATTCGTTGCGTCAATTTCTTTTACCTCGACGCCTGGTGATACTTGAAATGCCATCGCTTTGTCCTCTATTTTGAGTTAGTTAATATGTATACATAATACGAATATTCAATACATACTTATTTATAATCTTTTGTTCTCTATCGTATTAATTCTACTTCTTGTGAATTTAATTCTATTATTGGATTCATATCATGTGATACATTTTGTACTTCATGTTCATGTTCTATACCATTTTTAGACCATTTAACAATATCTCCTTCATATTGCATAGTGTCTACCTTTATTTTATCTTCAAACATAGAAACATATGTATTAGGCTTAAGCCAATAATCTCTATTTCTAAATTTTAATAAAACATTCTTAGGTAAATTTTCTCCGGTAGCATCTCTATATCCTGCTGTGCCTGGAGTTGAATTAACCTCAATAAATATTGGTGGTTCTTTTTTTCTATCTTTTGATGGGAATATATCTACACCAACCCATAATCCATCAACAGTTTTAGCAGCTTTTTCTACATGCTCTATTTCTAACTCAGTTAAATCTATAGGTTTTGGCTTTGAGCCAAGTGATACATTACTTCTAAAATCTTTTTCTACCATTGGTCTCATAATAGCACCATGGAATTTACCACCAATTACATGAGCTCTTATATCATACTTAACACCATCAATCATATCTTGTAGTAATACACCCATATTCGGGTCTAATTTATATAACAACTGTACAGTAGAATGTAATGAACTTTCTGAATCTACTTTAATAACACCAACACCTAATGAACCTGTAAGTGTTTTTAGAATAACTGGATATTTAGCACCTAATCTATCCATAGCATCTAAAGCTTTTTCAGGGTGGTGTATAAGAACTGTTTTAGGTTGAGTAAGCTCTGCTTCAGCTAAATATAAGCTGGTCCTATATTTATCAGATGTAATTTCCATACATCCTCTTGTATTAACACAACATACTCCAGCCCTTTCTAACTGTGTAAGTAAGTTTGACCAACCTTTTCTTTTAGTCATAGGTGCCCTTACAAATATAATAGTATTTTCATCCACTAAAAACTTTCTTTCTTTTTCAGCTAAACCATCGTAAATATATCTATTACCATCTTCATCTAAGTCTGAATATATACCAGCAACTTCTATTTTGAATGCTTTAAGACCTAGCTTTTCTCCCTCTTTTATAAAAAGGTCAGCAGTCTTTTCCCCTGATTCTTTTTCTTCAGGGTCATCGTACCAAATATAAACAAACCTATAATCTCTTTCATTAGGAGCTTCAGTTATTGTTTGTTTACCTTTTCTATAATCACTAAAATTTTGCATTTGTTCCATTCCACTCTTGCTCAAACCAGATGTTTCCATCTTCGTCTTTAGTATATTTATCCTTTTCGTAGTTCCCACTCTCTACATATCCAAATGGAAGCATATCGTCTTGGATAGCTTGTAATCTTTCTTTGTATAACATATCTTTCATATCAATATTAGTTAACGATTGGAATACGTCAGTTGTTGTAAACCAAGCAAATAAAACTAAGTTCATCATTATATCATCATGATTAGGAGCTATTGCCATATAAGTATTACCCTTACTTACGAATGTACTCATTTCAACTATTGTATTAGCATCATTTATTTTAAGCTTACCTTGTTCTATTAAGTCTTTAATACTTGAACATCCAATACGCTTAACTCTTCGAGTCATAGTAGCACCAAGTGCGTTTGCTTTAATACTTGATTCTACAAACATGTTTTCATATTCTAAATCATAATATAAACCATTACAAACAACAGCTCCCTGGTCATTACTTTCAATTACTACATAACATTCATTATATGTATTTGCATATTTGTATATAATGTCAGGTAATAACATTGGAGATGTATTATTATCTCTAAATACACAAACCTGCTCAAAAGGTGTAGTTGATACATCAATAATTGTAAAAGTACTGTAATCTTGACTTCTACCTTTTGATACATCAACTGTCATTACATATTCATGTTCTTTTACTGGTTGCTTATATATCCAAACATTTTCTTTAAAAAATTCTGGTTCTACACTTACTTGAGCTAATAAATGATTAGCACTTATAAGTGTATTACCTTTCCCATGAAATGTATTACCAAATTCTTGTTCAAACTGTAATTCCGATGTATTCGCTACAGTTTCTTTTCTCCATTTTTCATCTCTTCCTGGTACATCCCACCAATCTACTCTAAATGGTATAAACTCATTAGTCTTTTGTACTGCGCCTTCCCATAGTTTATGATACACATTACCAATACCATTTGCTGTAGAAGTAATAATAATCTGAGTATCTCTACCAGCTGATACTACTGGATAAGTTGATGTATAAAATTGTGCATCATTTTCTACAAAAGCAAACTCATCAAGGAATAGTAAATTAATAGACATACCCCTTATAGAATTACCACTTGTTGCAGAAGCTACAATCTTACTATTATTACTAAACTCTATACTTCCTTTATTTAAAGCTTTACATCCTGGTTGTAAAAAGAATGGTAAGTTTTCTAGTGCAAGTGTTATACGCGCTAACATTTCTCTAGCAACTGCACCTTTATTTGCTAATATGGCAATTGTTTTTTCTGGATGAAAACACGCGTACCATAAAAGATATACTACTGATGATATAGATTTTCCGCTTTGTCTACAAGCTAATACAATACTAAATCTATTATCATTAAAATGCTCAAACATTTTTTCTTGATAAGGATATAAATCAAATGGCACTAATCCTTCATCTAATGATATAATTTTGATGTACGTACGCGCGAAGTACGCTGGGTCTTGCATACACTTATGGTATTCTAAGACTTGTTCTTTTGTAAATTCAGTTTCAACACCATCACGTTTTACAGATGGATTTCCTAAATAACCGAACTCATTATTTTTTAACTTCTGCATCTATAACATTATCTTTATTTAATAACATCCTTTGCAA
>MDSX01044259.1_pt1 | contig 25851 bp, 7 predicted proteins | sample 811141 | NCBI WGS metagenome assembly MDSX01 (sample SAMN05326642, study PRJNA326480) | marine metagenome | isolation source: seawater | place: Atlantic Ocean: South East | collected 2010
CGCGCGCCGCGCCGCGCGTCGACGGACGCGCGTCCCCCGGAGGCGACCGGCGGCGGCGACGCGACGCGACGCGACAGAGCGCGACGCGACGGCGCGCGACGGCGCGAGACGCGCGCGCCATGGACGACGACGACGACGACGCGCTGAGCGACGACCGCGAGTGGTCGCTGGGCTTTCTCGAGCGCGCGCGACGGGACGACGACCTCGAGGCGTGGCGGTTTCCGAGCAAGGCGGGCGGCGCGCCGGCGTGGATGGATCCCGTGCGCGTGCCGCGGGCGAGCGCGCTGGAGACGAACGAGGGGGAGCGAATGGCGTTTTTGTGCCAGGTGTACGCGCCGGTGGACGCGGAGGCGAGCGCGTTTCATCGGACGGTGTACGTGTTCGTGAACGGGACGCGAGGGGGCGAGACGCACGCGAGGGGCGGCGCGCGGGCGTTCAGGGGACAGCTTCCGAGGGCGAACGCGTTCTACGGGTGGGATCCGGTGGCGGAGGGAGAAGCGGGGCGCGCGCTGACGGCGGAGGAGACGGCGACGCGGCGCGCGAGGTGCGATTGGTGGGACGCGAGCGCGGCGGCGACGAAGACGTATCCAGAGTACGAGTTGGTGGTGGAGACGGAGGAGCGAGGGGAGGGAGACGCGATGGGGGGGGTGGAGTGCGTGGATGGTGACGTGGGGGGGGACATGACCGCGGAAGAGATCGACGCGATCGAGGCTGCGGTGGTCGATGAGGATATGGAGCAGTTGGCGACGTTTCACGTCATGCTGAAGAACGACCCGGAGCAGGTGTTGAGGTATTGCCCGGAGCCCGGGGCGAAGCCGCTGTGGCCGTCGGTGACGCACGCGCCGAATACGGATAACATTCCGCACTGCGAACGGTGCGGCGCGCCGAGAAAATTTGAGTTTCAGATTTTGCCCACAATCATCAGTCAGCTCGGCGTCGACGCCGAGAGCGACTCCGCGCTCGATTTTGGGTCAATCGCCGTGTACACGTGTTCGAAGTCGTGCGCACCCGTGGCGTGTGATGAGGGAGATGATCGCACGGGGGCGTACGCGGAGGAGTATGTATTGGTGCATCCGCCGCTGAATCAGTGACGCGTAGTAGCTTAGAATGATTAATGTGACATTGCAAATGAATTTGACGGGTGTGGCGGTGCGTGCGAGCTTGTGAGCGAGCGAGCGAGCTGTTTATCCTTGATCGAAAGATTGATAAATGGTACACCGTGCACAATTTGAGCATGTGTGACGAATAATTTATAGGCATTTAAGACGTCGCGCTGACGTCTTTGATGTGTCGCACGGCGAGCTTGACGCCTTGCATGGCGTCTTCCCACTTGCGCGCGGAGACGGATACCATGAAACAGTTGCCTCCAAACCGCTTCAGAATGGCGTGATCCCCGCTTTTTACAGCAAGCGCGATGCTGACGACGCTGCAGTGTCGACGCACGGCGTCGATCAAACCGCTGAGCGTGCCAAGCGCGTCGGCGAGAAGCGCAGACGGCAGCGGGATGGTGGACGCGTACGACGCCACTTCGATGCGGCTGTCGTCGGCGTGAGTTCGGTCTTGCACCAGTTGCTCGTGACTGTTGAGAATTTCGATGAAATCGTGCGCGTTCCCAGGAGCCTTGACGACGATGCAGTCGTGTAATGCCGGGACCAGTTTCGCGTCGACGTAAATGAACGTGTTCGCCGCCATCGAGCCGTCGAGCATATCCACCGATCGCGCTTGAGCACGATTCATCGGCATACCGTCTTGCGTCGATGCGTTTGAGTCGTGCGTTTCTGTATTCACCAGCTTATCCACATTGGGCTTAATCGTCGACTGGCTTTGACTCGGACTGGATGGTCGCGTCGGGCGCCTCATCGAGCTCCCGAGCGAGTCGCTCGCCGTCATCGACTGACTCTTCGAGCGTGGTGTCGTTTCTACACCATCTCGTTGCTGTTTGTCACTGGTTTCTATAACGTATGCACGAAATCTCGACATGTCACCATCCTTGCGCCGCTTCGTTGCGTTCCAGTGATTCTTCACGCTATTTTCGGTTCTGCCCTCGAGAAGCTTGGCGATGTCCGACCATTTGTTTCCGAGCTCGCCGTGCGCCCTGATGAAAGTATCCTCTTCTTCCGTGCTCCACGATCCACGTTTTATATCAGGCGCTAAGTGATTATTCCATCGCTCTCGGCATTGTTTGCCCACGCGGTTTTCGAGCGCACGCGCGATGTGAGACCATCTACGCGTGCCGTACTTGGCGACGAGGTCCGCGAGGCGGCCGTCTTCCTCCGCGCTCCATTGTCCTTTCAGTTTCTCCCCATCGCGCATCTTGAACTTGCCCTCGGGCGTGAATTCCACGTACACGTGTTCATTCAGCGACAGCTCGCCGTCGACGCCGCGCTTGAGGCCGCGTTTACGGGTTTTCAAGTTTGTTGAATTTCTCGCCGGCGCGCTTTTTCGATCTCCCCCAGATCTCGGCGTCATGTCGTACTCGATCGCGAGCGCGTCGTCATCCACCAAGGCGTCGAAATCGATCGAAGCTTCGCACCTACGGTTGATCCATCGCGTACAAACGCGTCAAAGTCAGTCATTTCCGTCATCGTCATCGTCGTTCTAATCGTCAGCGCTCGCCGTTTCCTCGCGCTCGCCGTTCCGCGCGTTCGCCGCCGTCCCGTCGATTTCCCGCGTCGCGTCGCGTCCCTCCGCGTCGTCCACGCACCACTCGTCGAACGCCCCCTCTTCATCGATAAACTCCGCGAGGTGCAATTCTAAATCATCCTCCATCGACATCTCGTCGCGCCTTTTCAATTTCCCGACGCAAAGTAGCGAACGAAGAAGCGTCGCCGCGCCGCCGCGTCCCCGCGCGAGCGAGCGAGATGACCTGCGCGCGCGGCCGACGCTCGAGTCAGTCGACACCGTCCGTCGGGTCGTCCCGCGCGCGGACGTGGACCCTAAGACAAATAGGTACATCCATCGCGTTTCGCGCGCGCGCGATCGTTCGCGCGATCGTTCCGTCGCCGCGCGCGCGCCGTTCGAAAAGATATGAATGTACTTTTCAGCGATTCGTCTACCGCGCGTCATCGCGCGCGTCGCGCGCGCGCACGCACCGCGATGGACGCTCGCGAGGCTCGATCTCGGCGATTTCGTCGCGCGCGCGTCGGCCGCGTCCGACTCGCGCGCGCGTCGCGACTCGGTGTGTCGACGCGCGGCGACGCGTCTCCGCGGACGCGACGCGACGCGTCTCCGCGCGGCCCGCGAGCCGAGCGTTACGACGCGCGGCCGCTTTACATGGCGATCGCGTCGTATTTAACGCGAATCGCGCCGCCGCGACGTAACGCTCGCGTCGACGCGACCCCTTTTTTTCGCCGTTTCGTCGATTGGGCTACTCGGACGCGGACGCCCGGGCGACGGCGCGGGACGCGCTCGGTGCGCGCGATCGAGTCTCGAAACGCTCATGGGGTCGCGGACGCGCGTAATACGCGATGCGATGCGGGCGGGCGTCGATCGCGGCGTCGGTCGTCGGCGCGGCGCGTCGTACGCGCGGACGTCGGTCGGGGGTAGACGAATCGCTTTTTCGCGCTATCCGAAACTCGAGCGGGCGGTCGAGGGGGGGACGGGCGACGGGAGGCGGCGCGACGGCGGCGATGGGAGGCGGCGCGACGGCGGCGATGGGAGGAGGTGGGACGCGCGACGCGACGGCGCGCGCGGATACCGACGGATTCGATGCGCGGTTGATGGGTTTCGCGCGAGCGAACGGCCGCGCGGACGATGTCGATCGAGCGATCGTTCGAACGCGCGCTTGAACGATCGACCGATCGCGCGCGGGGTGCGTCGACGCGCGTGGCCAGAGGTGGGATAGTAGTGTGATGTGTCGTTATGAGCTACTGTACTCGCTAGGGTGGTTAAAAAGGTGGATTGAGGTATTAGTAGTACACCGGCGAACGAGGTCGCGCGGCCCGCGCGAGGTCTCGCTGCGCGAGTAGATCGCGCGGTACAATGAGTTGCAGTTATCCGTGTTTACTTTCACGGCGATCGTGCGTCTTCAAACTCCGCGTCGTCAACGTTGTCATCATAGAATGGCGACGCGTCGCCGAACTCGTCGTCGTCGTTGGCGGAGTCGAGCGTGCCTCTATCGGACTCGGTCTCGGCGACCATCAACTGCATGGTTTTCATATTCTTCTTGTCCACTTGCTCAGTCGTCAGCGCGGTGGCGGTGGGATCTATTGTGCCACGCTGACGCGCGTCGTGTTCAGCGCGTTCGTAGGAAGCCAACTTTTGCTTCAAAGCGATCATCTCACCGCGCAGCTTGTCCACGTCGGTGGATTGACGGCCGAGCGCGTCGATGAGAGAAGCGTCGTTTCCACCGTGGCGCACCAGTTCGGCGGCGAGAGCCATACTATCGGCCTCGGGACGAAGCTGAGAGACGTTGGCGTTGGTGGTGCCCGGAATGATTTGCACGACTCGCGGCCAGCCGACGATGGTTTGTCCACCGACGGTAACCCAGACGACGTACGCGCCGGCTTTCGAAAACGTCGCAGAAAACACACCGCGGGACGAGACTGCTTCTTGATCATCAATTTCTGTAAACGTTATGTCTTCGGTACCACTCGCGGTAACGCTGAGTGTTTGCCAGGACTTCCAAGCCGTGGTGTTCCCGAATCTGTCGCGCGGTTGCATGCGCACCGTGACAGTGGTACCCGCTTGCGCGCTGTAGACGCCTTGAGCTTTGAACTCGGCGCCTTGTAACTGCGCCTTGCAGGATGAAGCCGCGGGCTGACTGGGTAGGACTTGAATCTCGCACGGAGAACCCAACACCGGTTCGCGTTTGAAGCCGCTCCACACGTAAAGAGTGTATCGACCGACTGCACGAGCCTCGAATCGAACTTCTGCCGAACCGTCTCCTGCTTCGACGGTTTCGACATCCGCCGGGCCGACGCCAGTGACTTCAACGCGGAATGGCATCAACTCCGCACCAGCGGGAATCAAGTTATCGAAGCGATCGGCGCGTAACACCTTGACGATGCCGCGCGTACCAGCTTCAATCTGTTTGACGTCGCTCGCGTCGATTCGGCAGTATGCTGGGTCCGCTGGTCCGGCAACGCACGTGGCGCTGAGCGTTGCTTGCGAGTTGGGTGAGGACACAACGATGGTGAACGGACCAGCTTTGTTAATCGTGTAGCTGCACACGTACGTACCATCTCCTTGATCAAGTATGGTGGCCTTGACTGATTTCCCCGGGGTCAACGCAGATCGTACGACGGCGCTCAGAGTAGCGCCTCCTCCCATCATGCGGTTGCCTCTGTTGTCTCGTGCCTCAACGATGAACGACGCTCGTTCGCCCGCGACAGCCTTCGTCGAGCCCGCGCCAGTCATCTTACATCCCGGGACGTACACCTGTGCTGCGGCGGTTTGCACAGAGAATGGACATCCAACGACAGTTTCGCCGTTCAAAGCCGCGATAAGCGAATGCGAGCCCACTTCAGGCCACATTATATTGGCGCGGTAACGCGCCTTGTCTTTGGTCAACCTCAAGGGAACAATCGTGGACAAGCCAGAGGGTGCGATTAATCGCAGACAGATAGCCTCATGGCCGTTCACTTCGAGACCTCCGACCTCGTAATCGATGGACTGAATGAAGAATTCAGATTCAGAACCCACCATGTACTCGTCACGCTTGTCGGCTGGAATGAGCATGAGCTGCTTTGACGTCAAGCCGCCTTGGGAAGCGACGAATGAAGTCGCGGGTTTCGGATTCTCCACGCCATTAACCGCTAAGAAGATTCTCCACTCACCAGCCCGTGGGACGACGAACGACAATCGGTACGTACCATCGCCGAAATCGGAAGTATCAGCATCGATAGAACCCGCCGGACCGAGAAGGCGCGCCGTGAGTCTATCACCGCCTTCGAGGCAGACGTTTTGGTACCGATCCGCAGCATTCACGAGAACCTTCGTGACTTCGCCTGCAACGACAGTGTTGAGCGCATCTCCACGAATGGAGCAGAAACGCGGATCCGTTTGAGCGGCAACAACCTGCAAGTTACGGGGGAAACCGTGCACGGGCTTACCGTCCACAGTCACGCGAAGCGAGTAAGTACCTGCTCGCTGGAGTGCACTCGTAAACATTGCTTCTCCGGGCTCTTTCGAGGTAAGGCTAAATACAGAAGTAGCGACACCGACAGCGTCAACACGCAGTCTTTGATTATCAAAGACTGCTTCGTTGTTGAACTTGTCTCTGGCGAAAATGATGATGGCCATTTGTCGACCAGCCAAACCGAGAAGCATGCCACCACCTCGTTCACGAATGCCGCTGAGCTGCACGCTTGAGCGCGAGGCATCTGCGGCGGTGGCCGTCAAAACGATGTCGATCGGTGCACCTTGAATGCAGTCGCGTTGTACACCACCCCACCATTGACGAGCGACGTCTGCCGTAAAAATGCGAAGCGAGTACTTGCCGCACTCCGTCGCGCGGAATTTCGCGAAGGCGCCGACACCCGCTGGGTCGTTGACAACCTCTGCCTCGACGACGCTCGGCCCTTCTCCATCCGCCAGCAAGACGAAATCAACACCAGCATCACCCTGTTTCGGTGGCGCAACATCGTTTCCGAATCGATCTCGACAAAGCACCTTGACTACGAGGACTTCACCCGCCCGCCATGTGGTTCCTTCCTCAACCGGCACCACCGAGCACTGCGTCGGATCAAGTATCGTTGGTTTGCACCTGATTCGCACGACGCGAGTCTGCCCAGCAGACGTAATCACGGCATCATATTCACCGGCTTTATCGAGTTTGTAAGGGAACTCGTACGCACCGTTCATCATGTCTTGCACCTGCACGTGTTTGCCTTCGCCTCGAATGAAATCCACGCTGTTCGTCCCATCTTGCGACTTGAAGGTCAAATGATGGATTGTGCACTGCAATGTCGCGCCACCCTTGTGGATTCGGACACCACCTGGATTGGTGCTTTCGAAGATGAACTTGGTTTCCAGACCGGCGACGCATTCTTCGCATCCAGGACCTGAGATGTGGGATGAGGTCAGGTGCACCACCGTGCGAGACGCCGTCTTCGACTTGAGCTCGGTGCTTGACACCTTCTGCACGGCTTCCTCCGCGAGAGTCGGAGGGAGTGCCGCAAGGACATTCTCCGCTTGATCTACCTTCACGCGATCGAGGAATGTACCAGCCTTGTCACTCGGAAGACCACCACTGGAAATCAAGGCGGCAGCAACCAAAGGAGGCAACGCTGACATTATGCGGACAGCGTGTGCTTCATCCAGACCCGCAACGACGGAACCAGCTTTGAAAGGCTCCATCTTCGAGATGATGTCGTTCGCAATCGACATTGTCGCCGGATCCAACGTTTCATACAGCGTTTTCATCACAGCGAGGATGTTCTCTGTTTCCATGTTCGATGCCGCATCCGCGGCGGGCTGCGGACGCATCTTGATGATCATCGCCGCCCGTTTGGCGTGCGGCATTGACTCCAACAAGAGCGCAGCAGCCTTTGGATCTGGGATGGCACTCGCGAGTGCACCAGCAGTTGCAGGGGTCATTGCTCCGACGGCCGATGCGCTGACATCGGGATCGAGCGCGGTGAGTACTTGCGCTGCTGCTTCAGGCTCAAGCTCGAACATGACCAACAGGACGTCAGCAAGCGGACCTCGCACTTTGGCGCCAGAACGCGGTACGTCAATGCTTGGTGGCCAAACACCGAGGCGTGCCAACGATTCGAGTGCAACTGCGGCAATCGCTGGACTCGTACCCGCAGCTACCGCAGCCACGAGCGAAGATGCGGCATTTTGAGGCCCCAAGAATTGAAGCGCCTTGCCAGCATCCTTTGCGTTCAAGGCACCCAACACAGCTGCACGAGCGTCTTGGGTGAGTTCGGTCATGATTTTCGCTGTGCTCTTCGGATCTCGTTGCAACATTCCACTGATGTGTAATGTAGTCTTATCTGCGTTGAGCGTGCTCAACAGCTGTAACGCCTTGGATGCACTCACTCGGCCTTCTTCTCTCTCGCACATGTGCGAGAGGATAGGTGCCGCCGTGCTCGGTGGAAGCGTGAGCAAATACGTCGACATTTGATCATCAGGGAGCTCTTGCAAGGCAAGTGCAGCCGCCTTGGCGGGCATCGAGCTTACTGCTTCAATGGCGGCGCTGGCGTCCATGGCTCGAAGCAAGTCCGCGGCTTCGTCTGCCGGTAACATACTCAAGATGGATCCTGCCGCGCCAGCCGGGAGCGCTTCAACAATCGTCACGCGCGCCGCATTCGATGAGCTGCTGATGACGCGTAATGCCTCTTCAGCCTCCATACTTCCGACCGCGCTCGCCATGACATTCTGATCCATAACGGAGATGATACTGGAGATACGTTCAGAGTCCATCGATGCGAGCACCGCGCCCGCTGCACCGGGACGCATGTCGGCGAGCGCTTGAGCAGACACCTTTGGAGCCATACCGGCGAGCGAACGCGCCGCGCGCTCGGATGCAGTCTTACTCGGCTTAAGACCGGTGCCACCCCACTTAAATTTGGCTTGCCTTGTCTTCACGACGGGCGCGGGGATTTCAATCTCGCCCTTTGCTATACTCGTTTCGGCGTTCTTGACGATCACATCACCACCCGGTTGTCTCAACACGGCTGCCTTGATGGCGGCGCCGCCGTCGACGGCGGTCATCTTCGTCATGGCGAGAATATTTTCAACGGCACGAGGATGCGTTCGCGCGGCGCGCTGCATAGCACCGGCTGCAATTTCACAACCTTGAGCGTCAAGTTGCATGTTTCGGACCATCTTAGCGCACTCTTCCGCCGGAGCGGTGGTAAAGATGATACTGACCGTGTCCGGGGACACTTGCAGGCCTCGCCTGATGGCATCCGCCGCCGTCGGCTCATACGCACCAGTGACCAATGCGCACATGGATACCGGGTCGAGTTCGATCAAAATTGCCTTCTGTGCATCAGCTGGGATAAACTGCATCATCTCGGCTGCCTTTGTGGGTTTCATCTTAGCGATGATTGCCGCGGCAACGTCGGGATCAATGAGCTTATTGACGCATAAGGAAGCGGCGCGGGCATCCATACCATTCATCACTTGTGCCGCAGCAGCGGGTGGTAAAGATTCGATGATAGACGCACGTGCGGCCGGTGGCGCGTCGTTGAGCACGCTCAATACGCTTTCCTCCGTCATCATTACCACCGCTGCACTAAGTTCAGTCGGAGACATCATCGCCGCAGCACACGCAGCCTTTTGTGGATTCAAGCGCTGCAAAACCGCCGCGGCAACCTCCGGGCGCATATCAGAGAGCGCATCACCTGCATCCTCGAGCTCGAGCTTGCGGATAATGGCGATGGTCGAATCCACTTGTTGCGGAGGTGGCGGGTTGAGTGCGGTTCCAAATGTGAAGGCATCTTCATCGTCTTCGTCTTCTGCGTCCGGGTCCACGTCTGTCGTGCCGATGCCACTCGCGGCTTGCGCAGCGGCGACGGCCGTCTTGTCGTTGGTGTAGACAAATCCGAAAGAGTTATCCGCGGGAACCATGGTCATCGCCGTCTGCGACTCCTCGCCTTCGATTTCCTCAAATTCTTCATCTGGATCTCGAACACGAACCATGAATGGACAACCCGGAACGACTTCACCAGCAAGATTGACAGTGATGTGATGATCGCCGACTTCAACCCAAAGAAGAGGGCACGAAAATCTTCGCGAATCGGTTTCAAACTTCAGGGGCAAGTTGAAGGACATTTCGCTCGGCATGCGAACAGACACCACCACGGCTTCCCTGCCACTCATTACGCGACTCGGATTCGCTGGTTGCACGAAAAGTGTCGAGCGATCGGCGAGACACAACCGCTCGCCGCCGAGACCGTTGATGACGCAATCCGACGCTTGCAGCGCGCCAAGGCTGGGCATCAAGCTGTAGCGACTTTGTTTCTCGCGCAGGCCATTGGCAGAAATCCACAGCTCGTGCTCAATCGGCATGTCCAGCTCGAAATTAATTGTGTAAGTACCGTCGGTATTGTCGATTATCTGTGTATCAATGGTACCTTCGTCTTCGTTGATCAGCACTGCTTCAATGAAATCACCGCCAAGCGATCGCGGATTACCGTACTGGTCCGTAGCTTGCATCAACAGCGAAATAGGAGTCGCTGTCGCACAATTACCGAGCGCATCCCCACTTACCGTGCACTTGTCCGGGTTACACGGACCAGCGACGACTTGCAAGATTCTTGGCCATCCGTTGCACGCACAGTCGCCGACGAGGGCGGCGACCGAGTAGGCTCCGGCCGTTGTGATGACCGCCGTGAAAGAGCCGACCGCATCCATCGGAACGAACGGAACTTCGATGGGTCCGCGTGCGTGAACGGCGATACGTTCGCCGCCAAGCCAGTTAGTGTGATTCCCGTGCAAGTCGCGTGATAAGACGTGCATCGCAATATCATCCCCTGCCATGATGGTGGACGGCAGCGTAATGTCGGCGTCCACTTCGGCGAGCGTTTCCTCTTTACCGCCGTTGACAAGTGCCATTCGGGCGACGCAAGAAGACGGGAAAGTCTCTTGACTGCTCACCATAGCGCTGAAAGACGTGAGTTCGACGGATGGAACATCGAGTGGGGTCATTGTTTCTTCATCGATTGCCAAGGCGACGATAGAGATGTCGTAGGACCCAGCAGCCTGAGCGACAAGTCGAAGTTCGCACGAACCATCGCCAAGCTCCAAGGCTTCACAGTCAGCCCATCCTGGCCCGACAACTTCGGCGGCGAAACGGTTAAGACCATTTGCGGTATCTTTAGTCGTCGGGTTACCATACTTGTCCCGGCGTTGGACGCGAATTAGACCAGCGTCTCCCGCATTCCAAAGTAACATCATTTTACCAGCGTCAACACGACATTCGCTGATTTCGCACTCAGCCGCTTCGCATTTGACGTTGATCAAACGCTTCGTCTGCGTCGTGCCTTCATTTAACGTTAAGACAACTTCGATATCGCCCGCAATCGTACTCGAGTAGATGCAGCGGTACGAGCCGTCGCCGTTATCATGGATTTCACCAGCAATTGGTTCTCTGCCACTGGCTCGACAAGAAATCGCCAAGTCAGCGCCGCCCTTGTTAATTTGGTTTCCTCCGTAATCGCGAGCGAGAAGCGTAAACTCGGCATCTTCTCCGGCGGTGGCAGTTGTGGCACCATCGCCGACAAGAGCTGATGAAATAAGAGCGAGTTTTTTACCCTCTGCGTTGGCGCGAACTGGCGTGCCTGGAACCACAACACCGTCCAACATGATGTTCACAGAGTGGTGACCAGGATGGAGCCAGCGGATCTTGGCGGTATAACACTTGTTATCCCTTGACAACGTGACCGGAATAGCTTCTTGAGAACCAGAGGGATGCGTCAAGCGAACGCTCACAGCCTCCAAACCGGTCATGACGCGATTGTTCGTCTCCCAACCGGCGCCATGCAGCATCAGATCGCTTGTGCGACCGCATTCAACAGATCCGTTTTTAGGCAAAGGAGGATCGAAAGAAACCACCGCCTCCTCTGCCGTCAGTGTACCGAACGCAACGACAAAAGAAATTCCGCCCTCGACGTGAAGAACACTATTGATGCGCGTACTCATAATCCACCTGCCTGCGGCAGTGACTTGGAATTCAAGCGCGTAAGTACCATCTTGATGATCCGTCACGCTCACTTGGCGAGCGAATGCGCCGTTCGGACCTTGGAGCGCTAGCTGCACCGTATCTCCACCACTAAGACGGAGGTTGGCATACCTATCGACTGTTCGAAGTGTCAATCGAACGATGTTACCAGTTTTGACGTCCTTCAACCCATCCATACTCAAAATCGATCGCGGCGCGAAAGTGAAGCCAGCGATGACTTGCATTGCCCTCCAGCAGACTGGAAGGGCGTCACAAAGCACTCGAAGCTCAAACGTGCCCGCGCGAATCATCTTCGCGACGAACTCGTTCTGTAAGCTCGTCGTTCCGTGCGAGGAGAAACTCAGAAACTCTGGACCGAGTGCCTCGACGGTGATCGTTTGACCCTCCTCCCAGTGCGTTTCATTCTTGTATCTGTCTCGGGCTATGACTCTGACAATCACTTCGTCACCCGCTGGGGTGATCCATGAATCATCGGCGCGCGTGCCACCAATGACTTCTAACTCACAGCAATTCGGCATCGCAATCGTCGGTATCAAGTTCATCTCGAACAAACCATTCGGTAACGGAACCATTTCGACGCCATTCATTGTCGTCACCTTTGGCAGCGTTACTTCCTTCATCGCTTCAATGTCTTCAGAGGCGATGAAGGTTCCTGGAACCGCGGCCAATGGCTTGCCAGCGTTGATATCACTCTTTGACGCCGAACGCACGGTACCCGCGAGAGAATCTGTTCGAAGACCAGACTCTTGCGCTTCAATCCTTTTGCTATCTGCTTTGGACTTGGCGGATTTTGAGTCTTCGAGGAGGAGCTGTTGGTTCTCCATAAGAGCTTCGGCTTCCTCATTCGCGTAAGGCACAATGGGAGTGTCGGCAACGTAGACACCGATTTGATAGTTTCCAGCAACTGTGCCGTACAACTTGATTTCCGCCGTTCCGTTACCGAGTTCTAACGACTGGCTTACGATATCTCCAGGTCCAATCGCCTTGCCGAAGAAAGGCGCCAGCCCTTCGCGACGGGTGATTCTGTTACCAAAACGATCCATGCGCGTGACTGTGAGAGTGAGTTGCTCGCCAGCAACCCATACGCCATTATTCACCCCATCAACGCGGCACTTGGCGTAATCTACGCGTCCTGGCTTACATGTCGCCCTGTACGTAGCCGCCTCCGTGCCGAGGAACAGTGACAACTCGAACGGTCCGGCACGCTCGACAATGTAACTCGCCTCATACGTACCGTCCCCGCAATCTTGCACCTTGCCACGAAGAGTTTCACCGCCCGATCGCACGGCAATGCCCATTTGTGCACCGCCATTGAAGAGTCGGTTACCGCGTTCGTCTCTTGACTCGATGAGGATCGTGGCTCGCTCTCCCGCGACAGCACCCTGAAGGCCAGGTCCCGAGAGTCGACACATCGGCAGACTCACTTCCTGCGCTTCAACGTTCACTACGAATGGAGAACCTACAACTGGTTGTCCCCCGACTGCGGCGACAACCTCGTGTCTTCCAACCTCCCACCATCGTACCGTGGCCTTGTAGCGAGAGCCTCGTTCGGCAAAAACGGGGGCGAGTGTGTGCGTCGCACCACTTGGCGTAATCAAGTGCATTGTGATAGCTTCTTGCCCGCTCATCCCGCGCCCGTTTGCGTCATATTCGAGAGCTTGCAAGTAAATATCGCGCTGCGCACCGCAAACTTCCGTACGTTTCATTCCAGGACCTCCTTTCAACACGCACGCGGCGGCGTGTAATGGGCCGTATGTGACGACAACTTCAGTGGTGCTCTCTTTTGCAATGCGACCGTTCACGACGGCTTGAATCGTCCATCGACCAGATTGTGGAATGATGAATGAGAAAGAATACGTTCCGTCTTCGTTGTCTTTGACGTCCAAAGAATTTACTTTGATGCCGTTCGGTCCTGACATGGAGAGATTCACCCTGTCGCCACCCACGTGGCAATGGTTCCCGTACTTGTCCTCTGTTTGCACAAGAAGACTTGTAATCTTACTCGCGACGATGCCATTGAGCGCGTCACCACGTAAGACCGCACGACTCGTTTCGCACGCACCCGGAAAAACGTGCAAGATGAGCGGAGACGTAGCGATCGGGATGCCGTCAACAGTTACAGCGATCGTGTAGCTCCCCGATCGTGGGAAGATGGCTCGAAGCGCCATCCGGCCACTGCGAACGTCGGCCACTTCAAACGGTCTATCCGCGGGCAAGTGCGCCGGTCCGAACGCAATGACGGCCACGTTTTCGCCTGCAAAAGTAGTCGTATTGCCGTACCGATCGCGAGCCTCCACAACGCAGGTGACTTCTTCACCCGCCATGGCGGCGCAGGCGCCATAGGCGGCGGCTTTCGCCCCCGGGCCCTTTGTCGAACTCGTGAGAGATTGCAATGAGGCGGTACAGCCCGCTTGGGAGAGAGCGTCGGTCCCCATACGTGCTTCAAAGGGACAGCCGCTCAAATCTTCTTTCGTATCCAAGCACGATACGGCGACTTTGTAAATGCCAGTGACAGTCGTGTTCAGGAGAAATTCAATTTTCCCGTCATCCAACATGTTGCGCTCGACGATGACGCCTCCAGGTCCTGATGCGCGAGCTTCGAACTCGAGGATACTTTTCGACGAATGAGCGAAATTCCCGAAGCGATCGCGCAAAGTAAGCAGTATTCCACCAGGACTACCGGCCGTCCAACTCTCCAATCCTTGCTTTTCGATCGTACACTTTGGAATAACGACGTCGGATGCCTCGATGTTTACGTCCCAGGCACGAGATTGTCCGGAAGCCTCGACAACGACGGCGATCTTACCGGCCAAGGTGCTCGTGAACTGTACGACGTATTCACCATTACCGCGGTCATGGACAGTCCCTTGCTCAACGCCAGGACCAGGCGCGGAGAACAGCTTCGTGGCGACTGTCAATCGTCCGCCTCCAAAAGTAATCCTGTTTCCACCGCGCTCTCTCGCTTCTAAAATGAAGGAAGAGGATTCCCCTGCTACTGCCCCACGAAGGTTGACGATAGTACACGCGTCGAGGTGAATCAAGGATTTGTTCGCTATGCGCTCCTTCAAGTCTCGTCTTCGCGTGTGCGACATAATCTCTTTAGCCCGTTCTTCAGGCGTGCACATCATGACGCCAACAGCCATGTCCGCAGGAAGACCTTCCAAGAGCGTCGCCGCTTGCGAGTCATCCATGGCGGACACGTAAGGCACGAGCGCGGCGATGAGCGGAGTATCGCTCACAGCCTTACCGGCTTCGGCCTGAATATTCGAACTCGATTCGATGACTTGGCGCACTTCTGCTGGACTCATTCCTTCGATGATACGCGACACATCCATCGGCTCGAGCTTGTGCAAAACGTGAGCAGCTGCCGTCGGGGAAAGATGCGTTGCCAGCGCGCCGCCAACAGCTGTTGGTGGTTCGATGTTACGCAAAATCTGCGGCGCCAGCGCCTCGAGGAACGGGCCCATGAATGGCTCGTCGCATCGCCCGCTTGAACCGGGATTCACCATGATGCTCACCACTGATGCAGCTTCGGTGTGGCTGAGAACTGAAGCAGCGCGAGCTGCTTGCGAGGGCGACATTCGCCCGATTTCTATGAAGACTTTCGCCTGGTCGCTAGCACCCATGGGGCGGATTGTCTCGCGAAGCTCCGTCGCGGTGAGATCGACCAAGATCTCGCCGGCGTTACCCGTTTGACTGAATTCGATGAGCTCAAGAATCGCCGCTGTTTGCTGCTCCGTCGTCAGTGCCCTGAACATGTGCAACGGACCGGACGGAGCGGTGGTGATTTCTCCGTCGGCCCCTAGGACAGTACCATCGGCCGTGATGATCCCATCAGGTCTAAGTTTGAGCACTTGTCCATCGCTATCGATGATAGTACCATCTACACGAAGGGATGCCGAAGTTCCGTCGGAATGATTGATTGCCGATCTGTCTTCGTTCACGTGAGAAATGGAACCATCCCCCCATTCGATCGAGCCGTCTTCCATCATCTGTGCCACGGGACGAGCGATAGCTTTAGAGCCAACCTGACGGCGCTTTGCGTCGATGAGTGCAAAGAGGCAGCCACCGATATGCTCGGGCGTTGCTTGCTTGAAATTGTCGCGGAGCTCCTCCGTGTCCATGCTAGCGAGAGCTGGGGCCAGCCGGTGACCCGTGTCCTGGGCATCCGCCTTCATTCGACTGCGCTCTTGTGCGGACGAATTCTTGTCCACTTTATACGCAGCATACAAGGTCTTCGTCATCTGGAACATGGAATCTCCGCCGAGCAGGCCAATGACACCGGCTTGCAGCTCAACTGGCAGTTTAGAGACAATGGCGGCTGTGCGCTCATGCGAAAGCCCGGAAAGAAGCCTGGTGTTCTCACCCTTATCCAGCTTACCAGTGAGTTCAGCTACGACGCGCGCGGGCATTTTATCTAGCACTGACTTTAAACCTTTCTCCGCGGTTCGCGAATTCATGAGCTCGCGAACGCACACAAGCATATCGTCTTCCTTCATGCCACAAATGACGTCGGCGAACATTTCAGCCTTTTCAGATATCTCCCCACTCGACATATTCTTCATCAGCTGCGTCGCGTCGTTTGATTGCATTGTGCTGAGAACCTCAGCGGCTCGCTCGCCGGGCATCGCAGAGATTGTCGCTGCGGCTGCGTCAGGACGCATGCAACTAAGAATTTCCGCAACATTTCCAGGGAACACATGCGCCATCATTCGCACCGCTGACTCGGGCGTGTTGCCCGCCAACGCTTCGGCCGCTTTATCGGGTCCAAGAGACTGCAACGCTTGCGATGCACCTTCGCCACTGAGCTTTGGAAGGATATCGGCAATCTCCCCGACGGCCATGTTCTCCAGTTCGGCAATTTGAGGCAACGCACTCATGGCCTCAACGGAAAACGGCGACCCCACGATGGCTTCTTGATCAAGAGACACGGACACGGTGTGCTGACCTGGCTGAGTCCAGGTGTACGATCCTCTATATTTTCCATTTTCGAACTTGAGATCCACAGAGCTAATACCTCCAGATGGCGTGAGAATACGGACTGCGACGGCTTCTTTCCCGCTCATGAGGCGTGAGTTTTGCTCAAAGTCAGCTGGCTCGATGACGATGTCACTCTGCTTAAAGCATACGACGCCTTCAACACCATCCGAACCCATGCCAGAAAACGTACACTCGTTCGCTTTGACGCCTGCAAAATACGAAGTAATCTCATTGACTTGCGTCCGGCCACCGCGGCCATTGACGACGAGTTGGATTTCCCACGTCCCCGGGCGCTCGAGCTTGAATTTTGCGCCGTACGTTCCGTCGGCGTGGTCATCAACCTTTGAAGCAACGACGTACTTTCCGTCGGGTGAGCACAAGTTGACATCGACAACGTCGCCACCCGTCGATCTCAAGTTTCCAAATTTATCTGCTGCGTGCACGGTGAGTGTTGAAACTCGGTTACACCTCACGCCTTGAAGCGCGTCACCAAACAACATGCACTTTCGAGGTTCAGTGGCCGCCGAAACAACCGTGAGAATCCTTGGGTAGCCGTCTAACACCTTGTCGCCGATTTTTGCGGTGAGCAAGTACGACCCAGCTAGTCTGAAAGTCGAGAACAAAGAAACTTCCGTGCGAGTTCCAGTGCGTTCTTCAAAGGAAGTCGAGACGCCACCTCCCGTCGCTGTCGCAGTGATCGCCGCCGACTTGGAGAAGACAGTGACGTTGCCGTACATATCACGAGGTGCTACTGATAACGAGACCTCTTCGCCAGCAACAGCCACGAGGACATCGCTATCACTTGCGGCTAACTGTGCACCGAACACTGTCGTCACACTCGTTTCGTGCGAAGCAGGACTAGGATATGCGATGACTTCAAACGGCGAACCAGGAATCGGTTCTTGATCACCAGCCGTCACCTGGACGAAATACCTCCCGGCTACAGAGGTACTGACATCGACATCACTAACGCCATCAGCTCTATCAATCATCGCACAAGTTGCGGGTCCAGGTCCATCGGCGGTAACTTTGAACTTGATTTGTCCCTGACGCGTTGGCACTCTGTTGCCGTATGCATCGTGACGAATGATACTGTAGCGACCGGAAGAGCCAACTTCAAGGTCCAATCCGGCGTCGCCGACCAGCTCACAACCCGCGACGACGGCCTTGCCGGGTTCACATAAGCCTTTAATTACGAGTTCCTCACCTAAGATGGCGAGCGATAATTCGTAATAACCAGAAACACGAACAGAGTACGAAGCTTCGTACGTGCCGTTGCCGAAATCAACAATCTCACCCGAGTACGACTCATTCGATGCCGTGCGAATGCCCAAAAAGAGTGGCGCGCCTCCAGAAAGGAGACGATTACCACGACTGTCGTGAGCTTCGATGACAAACGCGGAGCGTATGCCCGCCGTGCATCGATGAACACCCGGACCTTGAAGTTGACAAGCGGCTAGGCACAAATCCTCAGGCACAACTTCGACTCGCATGGGCGACCCGCGAAGCGATTCACCATCTAGTCTTACGTCAAGCTGATGCTCGCCAACTTCGGGCCAGTTGATTCGCGCGACGGCGGCGGTCGTCCCGGGACGAATGTCGAGCGGAACGCCCAACGACAAGCCCGCCGGTGAGACGAGGCGAACGTTAAACGCCTCTGCACCAGTTAGAATTCTCCCATCTTCCGGATGCTCAACAACGACTTGCATGTCCGTGTACGCACCGCATCTGAACGGCGGCTTCGGTAACTGCACCCGAACGTCCTGGGCCGTGAGCGGACCGAAGGAAACCACGAGCTTGTGTCGCTCCACGCTCAGTCTACCGTTAAACCGCGTACGAAGGGTCCAAATCCCTTGTTGCATGCACGTAAACTCTAGCAAGTACGAGCCATCGCCGTGGTCTTTAGTGCTCACTAACCCGCGCTGCCCGCTCGGACCGATCAACACGCCCTCGACGTTGTCCCCGCCTGTCGTGCGTGCGTTGCCAAAGTTATCCTGACCCCGCACGAAAATTTTGCACTTTTTCCCGACAATCAAGCGCATCATCTTCACACCGGGTACGATGCCTTCTTCAGCGTCAACGCCCGATAATAGTTCCTCCGCAGTCGGCGGCGGAAGTTGTTCCGTGTCGTCGCCCTCCACCTTGTACGCCAGGCGTTCGTCAAAGTAGGCAAATTCGCTATCCTCTTTTTCACTTTCCGATTGCGCATCCTCTCTGACATCGAGTTTCTCATCGAAATATCCCTCATCTTCGTGCTCCCCGATCACGTTCACCGCCAACTTTTCCGGCACCGCGCTCGTCGCTGCCAACTCGGCGACGTCGGCTAGATCGGCGACGCTCAGCGCGCTCGACACGTCGCTCAACGCCACGTTTTCCGCCAACGGCGTCGCCGTGACGGCGAACTGTAAATGTGTCAACATCGACACCGCTCCTTGTCTCATCGGCACCGTCTGCGACAGTTCCCGTCCCGGATTCAACGCAAACTCCAACAGATCAATCGTCGCCTCCGCGTACGTCTTCCCAATCGACCCGTCCTCGTTCACCGTCTGCAGCACGAACATCGCCGGCTTGCTCTCGTACATCCCAGTCTTCGGATTCACAAACATCGAGCACGACAGCGTCAGCGTTTCATCCCACACCGCTTCCCCGCGCGTCACGTTCGCCGTCTTCGTCTCCGCGCGCTTGTGTCCGCGCCTCCACAGCAATTTCAAACGTTGCGTCCCCGGCAGGACGTTGTACGCGCTCTGCGCGCGCACATCGAACTGGTACTTATCGACGTTCCATCCTCGCAGGGATTTGAACTTCGCGCGCGCCGGTTCGCTCGCCATCGCCGTCACCACGCGCGATCGATCGCGCGACGCCGAGGGTGTTCACCGTCGCGCGTTCGCGCGTTCGCGTCGCGCGTGCGTCGCGGGCGCGTCGCGGGCGCGGCTTCGCGCGGTAAACACGCGCACGCGATTTCTTCGCGCGTTCGCGCGCGTTCGTGCGTCAATCTGACGTGCGCGCGCGCGCGTGTGCGGTTCATCGTGCGCGGGGCGTGCGTGGGTGTTCTGCTACCACGGTGCTGCTGTTACAAGGTACAGTCGGTCAGAGGCCGGACAACGAACGGCTGGATGTCATCCCGCGTCGGTTCGCGATCGCCTTCTCGACGTCGACGTTATTTACTAATGACTCTGAAAGCACCGACACGCGCCTGCGGCGTCGGGCGCTGCGCCGGATGAGAAAGGCGACGACGGCGACGACGACGACGGCGACGACGCGAAGCAGGAGAAAGCCGGGAGGGGCGCTTCTGGGAGTGAAGACGACGTCGATCGACGCGCCGTCGGTTGGATCGATGGTGGGGACGAAGTGGGTGATGGTGTCGACGTTGCGCTTGTTCGATGGAGGCGTGATGACGACGCGAACGGGTCGAGTGGACGGCTCGCTGGGCTTGGCGAAGAAGCCTCGAGCGTCGGTTTTCACCGGCGCGCTGTCGCGGCCGACGACGATGGAAGCGCCGACGACGGCCGCGCCCCTCTCATCGCGCACGAAGCCGCGCACGGAGCCGAAGAGCGCGCGGGCGCACACGTCTATGCTGGCGTTCACGTGCTCGTCGACGATCGCTCCGAGCTTGTCCTCGCTCGGCCATTTCTCGTCGTCCACCTCCACCGTCAAGCTGTACGTCCCCGTCTGCACGTAGTGCCAATCTTGCATCCCGCCCCACAACGGGTACCACGCCGCGCCGTTAGTGATTCCACCCTCAAACTCCGCGCTCTTACTCATCGTGGGATGCGCTTGAGCGTACGATGACGCGAGATATCTAAAAGTCGCGTCGTCCGGCGCCGCGCTGTACGACGTGCTTCCGTCGTCGTTCCCGTCCCACGGGTAGTTCGCCACCAACGCGCCTTCGTGATAATTCAGCACCCCATTCATCGCCCACTTTTCGCTCCATCGCATGATGAGCGCCGTCTCGATCTCTCGCTTCGCGTTGTCCCCCGCGCTCCCGCCCACGGCGCTCGCCCGTCCGCTCAACGATTTCGGCAGCGAAAATCGCGTGTACGGAAAGTTTCTATTCAAATCCACCCCACGCGCGTTCCCGCGCGTTTTCGCCGCGAACCCATCGGGATTCACCGTCGGCACCACGAACAGCGTCGCCTCGTTCACCAATCGTTTCGCCAGCGCCCGCTCGCGCGTCTCCGCCTCGCTCGTCGTCTCGCGCGTCGTCGTCGCGCGTTCGCACACCCATCGCCCCACCTCCATCGCGATCTCTCGCCCCACGGGCTCGTCTCCGTGCATGTTCCCGATGAATCCAAACCGAAGCCCTCCCCGGCCGTCGTCGCCGTCGCTCGCGCGCGCGCCTCGACCGATCGTCAGCGCGCGCACGTCCTCGCCGTTCGCGCTCCGTCCCAGCGACACCACGCGCGATATCCCCGCGCACGCGCCGTCGCTCGCGCTCAGCCGCCGCATGGCGTCGCGCAAGTCATCGTTCGACGCGTACGCGCGACGCGCGTCGTCGGCGGCCATGACGCGCGCGCGCTCGCGCGCGCGCGTCGCGATGTCGCGCCGGTGTCTAGGGTTGTGCCTTCACCGATTTTTCGCGCGACGCGAATCGTTTCTCGTGTTCGCGCGCGTTTTAAGCCTGCGCGCGTTCGCGCCGCGTCGCGATAAAAAGGGGAACGGCGATTCAAACGCGCGCCGCGCGCGTCGCGGCAGACGCGGACGCGTCTCTCGCCGCGCGCGCGCGATGGACGTCGAGCGCGATAAAGAAAACGCCCACCGCGCCGCGGACGGGAAATCGCGCGACGCGGCGACGCGCGGCGCGCGCGGAGACGGCGAGAACGATCGCGATGGACAACGGCTCGGCGACGGCGCGACGACGCCGTCGTCGGCGTACGAACCGCGCGTGCGGTCGCTCGCGGCGCGGGTGCGGATGATGAGCGCGGTGACGCCTCGCGCGGAGGCGGACGCGCGCGCGAGCGCGTCGACGAGCGCGGCGGTGGGGACGCGACGGGCGGGGACGGCGACGGCGCTGCTGGACGAGTACTGCGCGAGCGCGGACGAGACGGGGACGCCGACGCGGGGGAGAAAGGCGAGGAACGCGCTGGCGAACGCGGTGCGAGAGAATCAAGAGAACCCGGAGGCGTGGTTGAACTTTTTGGAGCACGAAGAGGCGACGTACGCGGACGCGGCGGCGACGGCGGAGGTGGGGAAACCGAGCGCGAGCGCGGGGAGTCGAAACGGGGTGAGCTTGCATCGGTTGTACGAACTCGCGACGAAGACGATCCCGAAGCGGGGGAACGTGAACGATGAAAACTATGTGAGGATATTTCTCGGGCTGGCGAGGCAGCAGATGGTGAGCAACATGGATGACGCGAGGGATACGTTTAAGTTTTTAAAGTCGTGCGGCATCGGGCACAAGCACGCGATTTATTGGTGCGAGTGGGCGGCGTTCGGGTACACGTTCAAGGGCGAGGAGAAAGCGGTAAAAATCTTAAAGCGAGGATTAGATTTCGGCGCCGAGCCCTCGGGGGCGATCGAGTGCATGCTGGCGGATATGGAGGGAAAACGATACGAACCGGCGCAGCACACGCAACACACGCCGTTTCGGTCGCTGGCGCCGCAGTATACGTCGGCGATTAAGCCCGCGAACCCGCGACACGTGACGAGGGACATGGATGTGGACGCCATGCATGTTGGGGCGAAGTCATCCGTGGTGGCGACGCCCAAGAATTTATCGCAACGCGCCGCGGCTTTGGCGAATATGCAAGCGACGCCGACGGCAAAGTTTACCGCGCCGCAGCCCGTAGCGCCGTCGCACCATGCGGGTACGACGTACGTGACGTCATCAACGGCGATGCCGGGAAGCGTGAGCAGCTATCACAGCGCCCGCACGGGAGGTATACGCGGTGGCGGCGAAAAGACGGAGAATTCAATGCCCCCGCCGCCGCCGACGAGCGTGATGGAGGCCACCGTGACGTTGCGAAGCCGCCTCGCGGAGGCGAAAGAGAAGTACAGCGCTTTGAGCGCGTCTCGACCTTCACGTTCCGAGCATACACCGGCCGCTAGCGGTCACGCATCGATGGATCCTCCGAGAGTACCACCTTCGAGGCAACGAGCGGCGGAGCAAACGCCCTTGCAAGGCGGCGAGCGGCGCGTGGAGAGTAGCTCCGTGGCGAGCGCGAACAAGTATCACGACCGTCCTCGCGAGGATGATAACACCGTCATCGTGAATGGAGTCAAGTATACGAAACTCGAGTGCGTGGGTCAAGGTGGCACGTGCAAGGTTTACAAAGTCGTCTCTCCCAAGCGAAAGATTTTAGCGTTGAAGCGAATTCGTCTCGATGGCAAAGAGCACGAAACCGTGGCGGGTTTTATTGACGAAATCAAGCTGCTGAAGACATTACGAGGAAGAGACAACATCATTCAGCTCGTCGATGCGGAGGTTTGCCCGAAGGAGAAGCTCATATTTATGGTGCTTGAATTTGGCGAAATCGACCTCGCACACATGCTCGCCAAGCGCGAAAAGCAGCGTCAAAACCACGGAGGTGTGATTGACGACAACTTTTTACGTCTGTACTTTGAACAAATGGTGGAAGCGGTGAATATCATTCACGAGGAGCGCATCGTGCACAGTGATTTGAAACCGGCAAACTTTCTCTTTGTCGAGGGCGCGCTCAAGCTCATCGATTTCGGCATCGCGCGCGCGATACAGACGGAGCAAGCGCCCGATCACACGAATATTGTGCGAGATCATCAAGTTGGAACGGTGAACTACATGTCCCCTGAGGCAATCCTGAACGGACAAGCGTCCGCACTCGGAGGACCGATGAAAGTTGGACGCGCGAGCGATATTTGGAGTCTCGGTTGCATCTTGTACCAGATGGTGTACGGGCACACGCCGTTTAGCAAAATCACCGGGATGATTCAAAAACTTCACGCTATTACCGATCCCCGGCACACGATCGCGTTTCCACCGTTACCGACGGAGAATCCGGCGCTCATTGACTTGATGCGAAAGTGTCTGGAGCGAGATCCGAAGAACCGCATATCTGTCAAGGAGATTCTCACGCACAGATTCTTGCGCCCGTTTGCCGAACCGTCGTCTTCGGGATCGCCCGACTCGGGATTGTCCATGACACAGCTCCAAGACCTCTTGGCGCAGATTCAAAAGCACGGCGCCGACGTCGACGTCAACGCCGTCACGGCCGAAGTCTTCCGCCAAATCTCCGCCGGCGAACCCGTGGCGTTATCTCCCATCGTGCGCAAGCACTCCAAATCATCCGCTCGGCTCCACGGCGACGAAAACGCCGCGACGACGTGACCGCATCGACCACGAGCATCATTTCCCGACACCCCGTTCATTTAATTCGTCATCCGAGTTGTCATACGCCATCCAATCCACCTCGACGACCGCGCGTCCCGTTCGGCGCCGAGACGGTTACTCGCCCGACCGCCGCCATCGCGAATCACCGTCGCCGCACTCCCGCGCCGCCATGAACGTCATCATCCTCCCCGGCTCGGGATGCGCCCCCACGCGTTCCTGCAATCACTACGCCTGGCTCGAGCGCGCCCTCATCGACCGCGGCGTCACCGACGACGTTCGCTTGACGACGCCCTCGATGCCAGACGCGGACGTGTGCCGTCGACATATTTGGGTCCCACACTGCGAAAACGAGCTGCGGTGCGACGCGAACACGGTCATCGTCGGACACTCGAGCGGTGCGGTGTGCGCGATGCGCGTGGCGGAGCGAAACGCGGTGAGAGGGATCGTGCTCGTGGCGGGATACGACGACGACTTGGGCGACGCGACGGAACGCGCGTCTGGATATTTTGATGACGCGTTTGATTACGGTAAAATCGCGTCGAATTGCTCGCGAGGGATCGAGTGCGTGATCGGCACGCGCGATTCGTTGGTGCCGGCGGCGATACAACTGGCGTTGGCGAAGAAATTGGGCGCGCGAGAGAGCGTGAGCGAGACGCGGGATCATTTCTTTACGCCGCCCGCGGAGGAGATTTTCGACGCCGTTAAGCGGTTTCTGTAGAGCTACGTAACGCTAATGAATGACTATCTAGATCTAGATCTACGTTCGCGGTCGAGTCTGATCGCCGTCACTTCTCCCGACGCCGCGCCGACGAAGAGTCGAGACGAAGTCTTTGCGAGCGCGCGAATCGCGAGCGAGCGAAACCGCCCAAACATTTCCTCGTCGTCCTCATCGCCGCGCGACGGCGCGAGTTCGGGCGCATTTTCGAACACCTCGATCCCGAATTCACCCGCGACGAGCACGCGTCCGTCGTCGAGCGCTAAGATGTCGTGCACTTTGCCGTCCAGACGTTCAATCTCGGCGACGGCGGGCGACGACGGCGTTCGCGCGTCGTGCACGAGCACGCGCCCGTCGTGACTCCCCGAGACCAACCAACGTCCATCGACGACGCACAGCGCCGATACGCGACCTCTCGTCGCGCTCGCGTCGCCGCCGACCGCGCCCAAATCCCGCGGCGTCGTCGTCGACGCGTCGAACGCCCGCACCGTCCCGTCGGCGACGCCGCAGAACACGGTGACGTCATCGCCATCCTCGAGCACGCACAGGCGCAGTATATCGCCCGTGAACAACCGCAGCGTCTCGCGCGCCGCCGCCGCCGTCCACGTCCCGTCTTCGCCGCGCGTCCACTTCGGCGCGAAGTTGCACGCGCAGCTCCACGCCGTTCGCCCGTCTCGCGTCGTCGCCACGTCCCGCACGTACCCCGTGTGCGGCCCGAGCGCGTCGCCCTCCGCGCGCACCTCAATCGTCTCTCCGCCGTCGCGCGCGTCCACGACGCACGTCGCGAGGTGCTTCCCGCTCGTCCCGACCAGCGCGCGCGCCGTCCCGTTCGCGTTCGCCGCGCCCGCGCTCGCCATCGACCAAAACGGTCCTCGCGTCGCCGCGCTCGCGCCCAGCCCTCGCAGCGCGCACGCGCGCGCGTCGCTCTCATTCCCGCGCACCGCGCGCAGCGTCCCCGTCGCGTCGCTGACGAGCGCGACCGCGTCGTCGCCGTCCCCGAGCGTCGCGATGCGCAGCACCGCGCCCGCCGTCGCGCGCGCCGTCGCGCGCGCGCGCGTCGTCGCGCGAATCGTCGCCGTCGCCGCCGTCGTCGCCGTCGCCGTCGCCGTCGCGCGCGGCGCCCGCATCGCGTCGCGCGCGCGCGTCGCGCGCTGTCGATCGACGTCACTCGTCGCCGCGCCCGTCGCGAATCGACGCGCGCGCGCGACGCCGACGCCG